>Ga0136644_10004683_pt1 | contig 10080 bp, 24 predicted proteins | sample C_130820_EF_Meta_FD_94780 | JGI IMG/M metagenome (GOLD analysis project Ga0136644, IMG submission 94780) | Freshwater microbial communities from Lake Croche, Canada to study carbon cycling - C_130820_EF_MetaG (v2) (version 2) | ecosystem: Environmental > Aquatic > Freshwater > Lake | place...
CGTTTTTATAAGCCTGCTCCAACGGCTTCGCAGTATTCGGGTATCAATAATCGCGTCAACGATCCGACGCTGAAAGAACGTCTTGAAAAACTTCTTACGAATACTGATCTTCAACAGTATCCTAAGACTGTTGAGTTTATGCGGTCCCTTCTTGAACAGTTCAACGCAAAAGGATCGCTCTCTCACAACCAAGTCAAGTGTATCGAGGACAATGAAAAACGATACAGTGAAAACAATTCCGCTGAAAAGCGTGCCGCTATCCAAGCATGGCAAGCATCGTATGATGCGGACAAGCGAACAAAGATGCGTCTTGTTGCCAAGTGGTACAAAGATATGGCTGATGCAGGAAGCCAGCCCTATTATTATCGTGAAACCTGCGAAAAGGTATTGTCGGAAGAAAACTACATTCCTTCCCAAGTGACCTACGAAAAGATTGTAAACAATAAGTTTGCTCAACGCTATCTTGAAGCTAATGTAACTCCCGCAAAGTTTAATAATGGTGATGTTGTTGTTTTGACTGCTACGGGCAAGGTAAAGAACTATACTAAAAACAACGATAATTCTTTTATTGTTGTTGAAGTCACCGACAAGGTTCGTGCTGCTGCTGGTTCTCGTTCTTACGGTCTTTTGCCTATTGGTGATGATAATATTGTCTTTATTGAAGAACGATACTTGAAGGCTTCACGATGAGCTCTTTGCAATATAGTAAAAGGAATCCCCCGCCAGTAAAGGTGGGGGATCTTCTTTATTTGTGTTTCGATTCTCTTGAAGAAGAAATTGGTTTTGGTATTGTATGTCGTGTTTATGAAAAACACGAACGAAAAATGATGATCGTACACTGGTCAAACTCTAAAAATCGTGTCATTACACCGTTTATGGAACACGATATTGAACATATCTCTTGGGGAGAGGTTATGACTTATCATGGTCAATAAAATCTTTAAGATTGGCACACTCCTTTATGATGACGATGAAAAAGAATGGAATTTGATTGTTTCAGTAGAAAAAAAAGTAAATGGTTTTTTCTATACTATCTACGATTCTAGAACAGAAAAGGATCTTATAATGACAGGCTCTGGTTTAAATCGTATGGTAGAAAAAGAATACTGGAAAGTAGAATATGAGCCAGAAGAGGTTTAAGGTTGGTGATCTCGTGGAATACAATTTCCATAAACGAATTGGTGGTATTGGTATTATTATTGCCGTTCACGATGTGACAGATGCTATTTATGACACAAAGCAGCGACTCTATTATGAGATTTTTTCTCAAACAGAAGAAAAGATGCCAATTATTGAAGGTTGTCACTTAAAAAAGATTAAGTAGTTATGCCAAAGTTTAAAATCTATTCAGCAGATACAGGAAGAACATTTTACTCGGAAGCATCTTTTGATCAACTGTTGAGGATTCTAGACATTCCAGAAATGGAACATTTAGCATTATATACCTCGGAGGTAGGAACAATCTGTGAGTTTTTGTTGAAACCGGCTCATACTGGTTTTAAGCTATTTGTAGAGAAGGTTTGCGATTAAGTTTTACCATACAGGGAAAGAATCCTGTTCTTTGCTCTTGACGCGGGATCCGATCGGTGCTAGAATCGGACTGTCCCCAAACGCACACGGAGATCACTATGGTTTATCGTCGCACCGTTCGTTGTCGTTATTGCTATAAGACTGGCCACAATCAACGCGGTTGTCCAGAAATGAAAAGCGAAGCCGCAAAGAATCCTACTGGATGGGCAGCACGAAAGGTTGCTTCGTATAATACTAATGCGGCAGAAGGTGGTTCTGCTCGTTCGTGTTCTTATTGTCGTGATTCTGGTCACAATCGTAAGACTTGTAATAAGCTTATTGTTGACTTTTCTGCTGACATGAAGAAGTGCGCAGAGTTTCGCAAGAGCCTTTTACAGAATATGATGAAGACTGGTTTTGGTGTTGGTGCTCTTGTTGAGTCTCGTTATTACAGGGAAAATTCTCTACAATTTGTTTCCAAGATTGATTGGATGAATATTACCCATCTTGGAAGCCATTCTGTTTACTTGGAAGATGATTATTCTTCCTATGATATCAAGATGGAAAAGTTTAATATCATCACCAATACTTACGAAGATTACTATTACAAGATTGCTTCTGGTATCTCGCCTGAACTTGTCCAAAGTCAGGTTCCGGATGAATGGTTTTCTGGTCGCTCTCCATATCTTAATGAAAAGTATGGTATCAAGTAAATAAAATATCACCTGCCCACCTTATGGTGGGTTTTGGTATTAGAGAATTAAATATGAACTTGAAGATTGGCGATATTGTTATTCATAATAAAGATATTGGTATTATTCTATCTTTTAGTAAAAATACTGTTCATATTTATTGGAATGATGGTGTGACTCGTAGTCTCTATACAGATGTTCTGCGAAATATCCTTTCTAACAAGAAGTGGGAACACCATGACATTTCAAGCAGGTAATTTTATTGTCCAGAATAATGGTAGTAGATTTGCTCTTATTGTGGATGTAAAAGAAGATTCACTAACACTACTTTGGATGGATATTCAAAACGAACTTTTGTTTCCCAAATATCGCGCTACAAGTTTGATTAACACCAACAAGTGGAAGTATGTCACGACTTAAAATTGGCACACTTATTTTCGATGACGAAGATCAAGAATGGGGTATTATTATTGATATTGTAGATGAAAAGCATTATAATACTTCATGGGCTAAATCGACTGATCAAGTATTGAATGATTTTGATTTCGAGTTAGACAGGTTTCATCTTTATGAAGTATAAAGTCGGTGATTTACTTTATCTTAAATTCAATACAACAATCTGGGATTTGAGTAAAAATTCACAAGATTGTCAAGAGGGACAAATCTTTATTGTTTCCTCTCAACATAAAGATATTAACGTATTTGTTATTTATAATCAACAAGATTGTTCATTCTCCGAATGGCATCCAGATCAAGTTGAAAAGCTATTTATGAAACTTTAAATGAAAAAGGAATCTAAATACAAAGCTGGTTCTCTGTTATTCGATGAAATAGCCAATGAATTTGGTATAATCCTTAAAATTAAATGGAATTATTACAGCAAGACAAATAATATTTATTGCCATTTCCCTAATGGAGAGTGTATCATACCAGAATATCAGCTAGATGATTGGATTGAAGAAGAAAGGTTTGAGGTTTGTGACTAGAAAGAATAAGAAAACAAAGAACCCAAAGGTAGGTTCACTTGTATATGATAAGGATCATAAAGATTGGGGAATTATTGTTAAAGTAGAAAAAGACAGTGATGTAATACAGTATACAATTCAGTTTGTTGGTGATCGTGAAGCTATTGTCTTATCGGACATTCACGATAGCAAATATCAAGAGTGTTACGAATAAGTTATAGTGTATGATGATCTGCGTAGTGATCTGTCTAGATCACACTACAACAAAAGAATCCTGCGTAGTTTCGTGGGGTTAGCGCTGCAGATCGAAAGGCCTTGACGGTTCGTCGGGTCCGTGTTAAGATTGTTAGGCGCCGCGAGCAATCCCGCTCGCGGGCCTCGGTGTCCGTTTTGTCCGGAGTGTTCCTATGTCGTTCGGTATGTCTATTGACTTCGCTACTTTCAACCGTATTGTTTCGGCCGTTGTTGCTGAATCGAAACCTATTCTTATCCGTGGTCGTCACGGTATTGGTAAGTCCGAGCTTGTGTATCAGATCGCTCGTGATCTCGGGCTTCCCGTTGTTGAACGTCGTGCCTCGCAGATGACGGAAGGTGATCTTGTTGGTCTGCCTTCGATCAATGGCAATCGCACGTCTTTCAATCCTCCGGATTGGTTTAAGGAAGCTTGCGAACGTCCCGTTGCTCTGTTTCTCGACGAGGTTGATCGTGCGACCGTCGAGGTTCGTCAGGGTATCTTTGAACTTACCGATTCGCGTAAGTTGAATGGTCACGTGCTTCATCCGGGCACTCGTATCTTTGCCGCTGTTAATGGTGGCAAGCATGGCCAGCAGTATCAGGTTGGTGAGATGGATCCTGCCGAGTTGGATCGTTGGTCTGTCTTTGACGTTGAACCCACGGTTGAAGATTGGCTTTCGTGGGCAAAGGACAATGTCCATGGTATGATCTGGGACTTTATCAATAATCACCGCAATCATCTGGAACATACTGGCGAGTTTGAACCGAATAAGAAGTATCCTTCGCGTCGTTCGTGGAAGCGTTGTAATGATGTTCTCGTTCGTGCGGATGCTCTGCGCGAAGATTTCAATAAGGATTCGATTCCGCTTGCTGCTGCTTTTGTCGGTTATGAAGCCGCAATCGAACTGGGTTCTTTCGTCCAGAACTACAAGCGCGTCGTGACCCCCGATCAGATTATTGTTGAGGGCAAGGTTAACCTGACGGAGAAGTTTACTCTTAATGAGCATGTCCAGTTGATTGAAAAGATGGAAGCCAATAAGTGTTTCCATAATCTTCTGTCTCCGGAGCATATGAACAACGTTGCTACTTACTTCCTTACGCTTCCCAGCGAAGCCGCGATGAAGTTGTGGAAGATCATCGGTAAGCCACCCGCTCCCAAGGATAACACGATTGTCCTTCACAAGACGGTTATCAATGGTGTGAAGGTTGGTGATCACGTTACGAAGCTGCTGTCCGGTGAAAAGAAGAAGTGAGCAGCTTCCACAAATGAATAATGTATAGCCCCCGCAAGGGGGCTTCTCCCTTTCTTCTAACTTGACAACAACGAGATCAGATGGTATAGTTGTGAAATATGTCTAAAAAGAAACTACTTAACATTATGGCCCGTAAAACTTCCAATAAGCCAAAGGCTAAAAATGTTTGGCAATCAAACATTAATAAGATTGAGGAATGGCTTACTGGAAAAGGTTATCGTTTAATCAAGGGCAAAGAAAAGCACGTCGTGGATAGTGTAGACTTTGAGACTAAAATTGTTTTCCTTGGCACCAGATCCACAGAGGAAAATCAGTTTTACAGTATCCTGCACGAGTGCGGACATATTGTTAACAGAACAAAAGATAGTTTCGCTAAAAAGTATAAAGTCCTAAAAGAATCCGAAACAGATCCAAAGAAGCAAAAGTCTATTCGATATCTTGTTGAAGAAATCGAAGAAGAAACAGAAGCTTGGAGAAACGGAGAAGTATTAGCAAATAAATTAAATATTCAGCTTGATACTGAAAAATATTACACATACGCTTCTAAATTTCTAATGGGATATATTGTAATGGCTGGTGAGGGCAAACAGTATGTTCTTGGAAGGCCAAGGGGCGAAAAGAATAAATAAGCTAGTAATTCGTTTCTCTCTTGACGCCTCGCCCGATCCGTGTTAGGATCGGGGTGTCCCGTTGTGTCCGCTGTCAGATCACCCTATAAAAAGGTCACGTCTATGTCGTTCGATCTCAATATGGCTATGTTTCGTCTCTTGAAGAAGGAACCTTTCTTTGCAGCTATCTCGCGTTGCATTAGCAAGGTTGCAAGCAACGCCGTTCCCACGGCTGGTGTTCGTGTTAATCCTGACACGGGCTACTTTGAGATGATGTATAATCCAGACTTCTTTGACACTCTTGGAAATGGTGACGCTAATCGCCAAGAAGTCGAGATTCTTGGTGTATTGAAGCACGAGTTTTATCATCTTCTTTTCGAGCATGTCACCGGACGTTTGCCCGAAGAAGGTATGAATCGAAACTGGAATATCGCCACCGATCTGGCTATCAATAGCCATATCGCTGATGAACTTCCTGCTTTTGCGCTTGTTCCCGGCAAGTCGTATACTGACCCAAAGACGGGTCAGGTTCATGATATGTTCAAGGATATGGAATCCGGCTTGTCTGCCGAAGAATACTATATCCTCGTGAAGCAGAAGCAAGAGGAAAACAAGCAAAAGAATAAGGATAAGGGAGAAGGTCAAGGAGAAGGTGAAGGTGAAGGCGGTGGTGGTTCACCGTCTAATGGCGATGGTATGCCTGATTCCATGGATGATCATAGTGGATGGGCAACGGAAGGAACCGAAAACGTTGATAGTGTTACTCGGCAGATTGCGGCAGAACGTTTGAAAGAAGCGATGCAGGATGCCGTTGAAGAAGTTGTAAAGGAGGGTCGTGGTTGGGGTTCTGTTTCTCACCAGATGCAGAAGCAGATCATGGATTCTTTGAAGTCGCAGGTTGATTGGAAGTCTGTTCTGCGTTATTTCGTAAAGACTTCGCAAGCGGCGAACCGTTCTAACTCCATGAAGAAGATCAATCGCCGTTATCCGTATATCCATCCCGGTCGCAAGACTTCCCGCACGGCTCGTATTGCAATCTCGATTGATCAATCTGGCTCTGTTCACGATGGTATGCTTGCTGCGTTCTTTGCTGAACTGAATAAGCTGGCAGAGATTGCTAGCTTTACTGTTGTTCCGTTCGATGATGCGGTGTTTGAAGATAAGGTCTATGAATGGAAGAAGGGAACGAAGCACAAGCGTGAACGTGTTTTGTGTGGTGGCACTAACTTTGACGCCCCTACCAACTACGTGAACGACAATAACTTCGATGGCCATATTATTTTGACTGATTTGTATGCTCCCAAGCCAAAGAACAGCAAGTGCCAACGTATGTGGATGACGACTGAATCTTGTGCTCGTTCACCATACTTCCAAACGAATGAACGAATCATCGCGATTCCCGATAAGGATTGTGCCGATGAATGAATGAATAAATAATAAGGTAGGGTGGTCGATTGACTACCCTGCCTTATACTTATTTATGATGCCAAAAACTCATTCAAGACATATGAAAACCTCATTCCAAAGAGGCGATCTTGTTGAGTATATTGGTATTGATAAGTTGAATCGTGGTGTTGGAGTTGTTCTAGAAGAAGTGCCTTATGATGGATTCTATGACGAAGACTCGGAAGACAATATTCTTTCTTGTGTAAGAATTTATTGGCAGGGTCTTGGTAGAGAAGAAACTTTACACAAAGCAAGAGTTCGTCGTATTGCGGAAGTTACAAAGTTAAGAACAAAGAAAATCAACAAAGATGGCACGGGAACAGAATAGAAAGAATACTAAAAAGCCGCTTCGTCGTGGTAATGTTTTTTCTAAAAAAACTCAACCATTCTTTATTGGCGATCTTGTTGATCTAAACCATACACACCACCACCATTCTTTGCGAGATAAGATGGGCGTTGTTCTCGACGTAGAAAACAAAGAAGGTGAATGGTTTTTAAAGATTCAGTTTCAAGACGGAACAGAAGTAATCACCTATTTTGCGTATGTTCGACTTTTGGTCGGCATCGACGATTAAAGGGGTTAGAGATTTCGCGCCAAAATTTTTCCATTTCAGCTTTATATGACAACAAAAACATTCCTTATTTGTTATGAATTAGACCAGTTACCAACCGGTTTAAAAAAGTGGCACTATGTTCGCGAGAAACAGCGAATCATTTTACATGTTTCAGCCAGAATTTATAAACAGATGAAGGCTATAAAAGAAGAAAGAAAAGGTGATTTAAAATATCGTGACCGTCTTGTTACAGATATTTTAAATGATGGTGCCCCAAGATGGTGGCCGGCAGAACTTGTATGGGAAATCGTTAATCGTGGTACAACTATGAACGATTAGGTAGGAACAGGTATGGATAAAACTTATATTACAGGTCAGTATAAAGTGTTTATGACAGATGTTGTAGACAAATATGGTATGGCACGTCGTAGGGTATTGAAAATCCCAACTAATCTTTATGCTTACTTTGATAGTGTAAAGGCTTTTCCAGAAGGTAACGATGGCACCTTGACGGTTCATAAGATCGAGGATCTAGCTATCGAGGAATACATCGATCTAACATCGGCAGAACTCCTAAAACTAATCACGATCGGAACACCCGTTCAATATGAATGATGAACCAAAAAACTATAAGATCATTTTGTATGATCACCTTGATACAAGATACCTTATTCGTATAAGTGATGTAGAGATCAATAGAACCGTTATGGGATCTTTTGATCGTATCCTTGTTTATGATATGTTGGACGGTAAAGAAAAGGCTTTGGCTCACGTTCTTGCCTATACAATCATCAGCAGAGGCGAAGTATTGGATGGCTAAAAAGCAATCGTTCCATGTTTATTTGTGGGATAATGAAGAAGGTGCTCGCTTTATTGTCCAGATGAGCGAAGAAGTAAGAAAGTCCATCCTTGATGGTATGGTAGGACGTTACTTGTGTGCTAATCTGTTGGATGGTGTTGAGCATTACTACGATCATCGCTTTATCCACAAAATAATCAAGCGAGGGTTTAAGATTATATGATTCTTTTGGTTGACGGCACCGATGAACGCATTATGATCCTTATCACGGATGAAGATAGGGAAAGAGTAGGTCGCGCAAAGGCAGGCGATAAGCCTTGGATTTATCTACCAAACATGATTCAAGGCAAGTCTCGTTTGTGTGCTTTGGATATGGTTTATCCAGGAATTTTTGAAGGTAAGAAAGAATACAGTTGGAATGAACTTACTGTAAACGTATTGGACTAACACGATCTGCGGTAGAATAAACTTTATGTTAATCCTGTATGAGTTTCCAATTTTAAATAAAAATCGTGGTAGAGTCATTTTCCATATAACGAGTTCTCTCATTAACGAGCTCAACTATGAAATATCTAGCATGTATACAAAGAGTGTTTTTTATGTTGAAGATTTGCTAACAGGTGAACTGCGAGGATTATATACTGCGGATTTATATGAATTGATGACAACAGAAGAACAATACATCCAGCTTGATAAGCACCACTTCTATATACTATAAGACAAACTCTAATACTAGCTTCGCTATATAATCCTGCCGAGATATAAAGAAAACAATATGTATCTACTTTTGGAAGGCTATACTGCCACAGCAGGTGTGTTGCTAATGAGCAAAGGCAATAGGGTAATCCTATATAATCCAAACAAGAGGGAAAGACTCTTAAAGGATGTTGTAAGCCAATATACCGATCTGCTATCCGGTAAGATGGTTCATATTCGAAACATGGAACTGTTGGCTTTTATTCAAGATGGCTACGAGTTCTAAACCGTATTCTATCGAGGACAAGAGAAAAGACTATGCTATTGTTGGTAGAAGGATGCCGCATCACAATAGATGCCAGGTTAAGATATACAAAAGACAGCAGAATGATTCTACATCTTCCAGAGACTCTTGAAGAGATCAAAAAGTATAAAAGTATCACCTACTTTGTTGTTGATCTATTGACAGATAGAGGTATATATATTAACAGGAATGATCTAAAAGACTTCCTTGCCAAAGGCATCCAACTATAAGCCTTTCTCCCCGAGGTTATAAGAATATAATATGTATATTATACTAGATGACTATGAAGTAACAGTCTGTCGCCTATGTCATACATACACACCAAACAAAAGAGTTATCCTATACAGTCCAGAGAAAGAGATAGACCCAGTAAATAGAAAACCCTATATCCAAATGATTGATCTACTATCAGGTAAGAACGTTATTATATCACAACCCGAAATAGATAATTTATTGGTGAATGGTGTCCTATTATAGGTCTATAAAAAGAACCAGCAAAGAGTTCTTTTGTCCCAGTAAACTTGTGTATAGATTGAAGTAATTTAATTACCCTATACTAAACGTAGCAAGTGGTAAGTAACTAATAAGCTGTAGGGGAGCGACCATCGGGAGCGATTTAATACGCTACCACAAGATAGATCAAGTAAAATAATTAGTATACCACTTTGAAAAAAGCTTGTCAAGTCTTAAAAAAAGTGAAAAAAAGTGATATAGGGCCTGGCAGATCAGTTACAGTTGGTGAACGGCTGTATACAAGCCCTATACCTTACACGGAATCCTGCTAACATATGGCAAGATCGGTATAAACTGGCTGTTTAAAATGCGTTTCGCATTGTGAAGCCATTTTAACCGTTACAGCCATTTTTCTCTTTATAGAGTTCATGCTGACATATGGCAAGATCGGTATAAATGATCTCTCCGGATCATAGCAGATCATATACAGAATAAGAAAACCGGCACAAGATCAAGGGGTTAGGGCCGCAGAAGAGAAGGGCTTGACGTTTGGCCGGACGTGTGGCA
>Ga0136644_10004684_pt1 | contig 10080 bp, 2 predicted proteins | sample C_130820_EF_Meta_FD_94780 | JGI IMG/M metagenome (GOLD analysis project Ga0136644, IMG submission 94780) | Freshwater microbial communities from Lake Croche, Canada to study carbon cycling - C_130820_EF_MetaG (v2) (version 2) | ecosystem: Environmental > Aquatic > Freshwater > Lake | place: Lake...
GCATCAGTATTTGATTTTACACTACTAAATGAACTATCAACAATTGATTTTAATGGGTATAAATTCAATGATGTATCAATGTTGGATTTTACACTACTGAATGAAGCATCAATATTTGATTTTACACTACTGAATGAACTATCTACTACTGATTTTAATGGGTATAAATTCAATGATGTATCAATGTTGGATTTTACACTACTGAAAGAACTATCAATATTGGATTTTAAGCCACTAAATGAAGCATCAACATCTGTTTTCAATGTATAATTATTAAGACCAGTTACATTACCATAAAATGTAGCATCGCCACTTACAGATAATCTACCATTCAAAGATAAATCTTCACTAACTATTAATTGATAATTTGTAGTAGTAGTATTAATAATATTTTGATTAGTATATTGTTGAACACTCAGTTTACCTAACACTGTTAAATCATTTCCTACTTTCAAATTACCACCCGTCGAAACATTTTGTCCCACAAATAAATTACTATTTAAAGACGCATCACCAGCAATAAACAAACGGTTATTAGCGGAAATATCTTTAGAAAATAAACCAGTTGATACACCACCAATAATAGCACTGGCTGGAATAGAACTATTTGGATAATTCGCATAAATATTACCATTCAATGATAAATCACCACGAATAGTAACATTAGAATTAAATGAAGCATCGCCTCTTACGATAAGAGTTCGTGAAACATCTAAGAACCCATTAACATATGACTGGCGAAATATGTTGGACACATTAGATAAATCTAACCAACTCATCATTATATATTATAGAAATAATAGATATTTTTTGTAATAATAAATACATAATTCATTTATTAAATATAAATGAATTATATCATAAACTAATTTATATATACAAATTAATAAAATTAAATACAATGATAATATTATTAACTTTTACTAAATATTTTCCATATTTGTATATGTTATGCTTTTAATAACATTTTTAATAATTCTATTTCCTCTTGTTGTTTAGCAGTTAATGCTGATAATTCTTTAATTGCTTTTACCATAATTGGAATCAATGTTCCATAAGAAGCTTCTAATCTGTCTGGATTATTCGTGCTAATCAAATTTGGGACTTTTACACCAATTGAATTCTCAGCATCTTGTAATTCTTGAGCAATAAATCCAAACTCTGGAATATTTATTTTACTACCATCTCTCGTATTCCATACAAATTTTACAGGATTTATTTTATCTATGAAATTCAATCCCACTGGTATATCTTGAATGTCAGTTTTATCTCGAATATCACTTAATGATGTAATCGATGATGCTTGACAACGTAAAACCGAAATAGAATTATTACCTAATGTAATTTCATTTGAAACTGTAGCTGTGGTGGAATTCGCACCACTACCAATAATAATATTATTATTTCCAGATGTCAATGATACCCCTGAATTATAACCAAAGATACTATTATTCGCGCCATTTGTCAAAGAAGTTCCTGCTGAAATACCAATTATACTATTTTGACCGGAAGCTGATTTTTGTAAAATAATTCCATTAGCACTAATATCACCATTTCCTGATATATTATTATAATTTACTATATATCCTTGGTCTAATGTAGTTGTATACTGATTAATAATACCATATACATTCACATTATTATGTGTAATTAAAGACCCACTAATATCCAAAATATTATTCATTTTAACATTTCCTTTAACATACAAATTACCATTCAATGAAGCATCACTTATTGTATTTAATATACTAATATTTGCTGTAGGAATAGTTGCTGTTCCAGTAAATGTAGGAGATGATATAGCAGCATATTTATCTGATAATAAAACTCCTTTTTCATATATTGATTTTCCTACTTTTAAAACACCATTAAAAGAACTATCACCAGTAGAAATATATGTTGGTGCTGTAACATTTCCAATAAATGATGGACTTGAAATAGAGACTTTTGTATTTAATTGACTTAGTACGGTGTAAGAGAACGAAGGGTCTGAATTAACAGCTGTCGCTAATTTACTCAATGTATTTAAACCAGATGGAGCATTATTTATTAAATTTAGTATATTGTTATTAACAAAAGCAGTAGTTGCTATTTGTGTATTCGCAGTCAAATTACCAGCTGTAGGAGCGGTTGGAATACCTGTTAAATTCGGTGAATTTATAGCAACATATTTTGAACTTAAAGAATTTCCGTTTTCATAAATTGATTTGCCTACATATAAATTACCATTCATCGTTGTATCGTTTGTTACGAATAATGTTTTTGTAATACTATTATTCGCAATATTACTATTAATAGCAAATAAATTCGAATTCAAAGAAACATCTTTTGCTACAAACAAACGATTAGTTAGTGATAAATCTAAAGTAAATGAACCCGAAGAACCTGGAATGCCTCCTATAATTGCACTAGGTGGAATAGAATTAGAACCGAAATTTAAAACACCATTCAAAGATAAGTCATTAACTACTAATTTTTGTAATATCGCTGTATTTTTCACATATAAATTACCGTTTAAACTGGTATCACCTGCTTGTACTAATAAATGATTATTTCGTAATGTTAAATTACCACCACTAACATCCAAAAACCCTTTGATATACATTTGACGATATTTATTAGAATTATTTGACGCATCCAACCAGTTACTCATTATTTATATTAAATCTATATATTAATACAATGATATAAATATATAAAATTTTTTTAACTATATACTAAATATATTATTTTACTATAATTATAATTATAATATATTATCGTATTACATTATTTTACTTATGTTATGCATTATAATATAATTTAATGAATATTATTATTTGATAATATTTGTAAGACATTCGCCAATTGTTGTTGTAATGTCGTAATTTGTTGCTGTAAACTTTGGATTGTGGTTTCTTTATCCGCATAATTCACAATATAACCTTGCTCTAATGAAACTGTATATTGATTTATAATACCATACACATTTACATTATTATGGGCAATTAAAGAACCACTTAAATCTAAATTATTATTCATTGAAACATCTCCTTCCATTATAGCCTTTTTATTTACATATAAGTTTCCATTTAACGAAACATCTCCTATTGTAAATAGACGGTTATTTATTGTCACATCATCCCCTACTACTAAATTGGAATTTAACGAAACATCGCCATTTATAAATAATTTACCATTCAATGATGTATCCCCAATTGTAAATAGGTTATTATTTATGGTTACATCATCCCCCACTACTAAATTGGAATTGAATGAAGCGTCGCCATTTATAAATAATTTACTATTGAATGAAACATCTTCTAATGCTGATAATGATTTATTGAAAGTAGCATTGTCTCCTACTGATAATTTGGAGTTGAATGATGCGTCACCGACTGTAAATAATTTACTATTGAATGATGCATCTCCTAATAGTGATAATGTCGAACTAAAAGTTACATTGTCTCCTACTGATAAATTAGAATTAATTGAAACATCACCTAGTGTATACAATGATTTATTAAATGTTACATCATGACCTACTGATAAATTGGAATTAATTGAAACATCACCGAGTGTATACAATGATTTATTAAATGTTACATCATCACCTACTGATAATTTCGAATTGAATGACGCATCACCCAATGCTAATAATGATGAACTAAAAGTTGCGGCATTTCCTACTGATAAATTGGAATTAATTGAAACATCACCGAGTGTATACAATGATTTATTGAAAGTTGCGTTGTTTCCTACTAATAAATTGGAATTGAATGATACATCACCTACTGTAACAAACGTTTTATTTAATTTGAAATCACCACTGAAATATAGATTACCATTTAATGATAAATCAGTATTAATAATAGATACACCAGAACCATGAATATAAATATTCCCATTTAATGATAAATCTGTTGTGGTCGAATATAATGTTTCAATTACTCCACCACTTCCAGCTGAAACCGATGTTTCAAACCCTTCTTCGTCAAATGTGACATAATCATTTCGCATTGTATTAATTTCAAAAGCAGCATATTCATTACTAACAATTTGAATAGCAGTTGATGGAATAGAGCGTGGAGCATAATGTGCGTATATATTACCACCAACAGTCAAGTCACTATTTAAATTTAGATTTTTCGAAAAAGATAAATTACCCATAACATTTGTATCTGGTAAAGTAACAGTTCCTGTGAAGGTTGGAGAACTTATATTCGATTTTAAATTGATATTTGTTGTAATAGTATTTGAAAAAGACGCATCATTATTAATTGCGTTTGCTATTTTAGTTAATGTATTTAAATTAGTTGTTGTATTTCCACTAATATTACTAATCTCTCTTTGAACATATTCTGTTGTTGCTACCTGTCTTGTATTTGTACCACTAATTGGTGTAGGTGCTAATGGAACTCCTGTAAATTCAGGTGATGCTATATTTGCCTTTAAATTTACTGCTGCTGTTACAGCCAATGATAATGGTTTATTCAAATCACTGGTATTATCTAGTTGGTCAAGTCCGACCATTGATTTTGTAATACCACTAACATTACCAGTAAATGAAGGTGAAACTAAAGTTGCGTATTTTGAAGCCAATGATGCACCATTTTCATAAATATTTGTTCCAACATAAAGAGAACTATTTAATGACACATCACCTACTACGTTTAATTTATCGTTTAATGTTGCTGCTGAGTTCACTACAAAATCTACATTAATAATTGCTTTATCAAATGTTGCTGTTCCTGAAAATGTAGGTGAATATACTGGAGCATATCTCGATGATAATAATTGCCCTTTTTCATAAATATACGATGAAACATTGAGAGAACCAACCATAGAAAGGTCTCCACCTACAAATAAATTTTTATTTAATTTTGCATCATTTGCTACAGATAATTTACTATTGACTGATAAATCCCCTCCTAATACCGATTTACCAAAAACACTCAAGTTACCATATATTATGGCATCTTTACCCAATGATAATTTACCATTGAATGACGCATCATTATTTAATATCAATTTATCAGTTATTGTAGTGAATGGGAGTGTTACATTACCGTTGAAAATAGGCGATGTCAAATCCGCTTTATATGCCAATTGATTTGCTATTGTTGCTTCTAATGATGTGCTTGAGTTAGCAAATGCTTGTGATAATTGATTAATTGAATTGATGGTTGCTGTAGATGCTACATTGAAAAAATCAGTAATTTTATTTTCAACATATAAAGTTGTTGCTATTTGATTGGTAGGTGGAACATTGACATCACTGGTTGGTGCTGTTGGAATACCAGTAAATGCGGGTGAATACGATGTCACATAACCTTGATTTTTCACAAATTCAGTGGTTGCTACTTTTGTTGAACTATCATTGGATTGTTGTGTTAATGTGGAAATACTACCATTAACAATCAATTCACCACCTACTGATAATTGATTATTGAATGAAACATTACCAGATGCTGATAAATTTCCTGCTGTAGAAATATCACCACTAAAATTGGCTCCTGATAAATTAGCATAATTTTGATTTTTTACAAAGGATGTTGTTGCTACTAAATTCGAATTATCATTAAAACTGGGGGTTTTTGTTTGAATACTTCCGTTTGTTATTAAATTTCCATTTAATGATAAATCACTTAATAGAAGCATTTTTCCACTCACTGAAACACTTTGTAGAGTGGTATTTCCAATGAAAGAAGGAGAAACCAAATTCGCTTTTAATGTTAAAGCATTTTGCGTGGCATTAGAAACCGGTTTATTAATATCACTTGTATTATCTACTTGGTCAAGACCCACCATTGTCTGTGTAATACCTCCTACATTTCCTGTAAATGTCGGTGAATTCAAAGTAGCATATTTGTTTATCAATAAAACATTATTTTCATAAATGTTATTAGCATATAAATCTGCGCCTGAAATTATATTACCTATAGTATTCAAATTATTATTGAAAACTGCTTCTCCATTAATTACTAATTTTTTATTAATAAATAAATTACCATTTATATCAACATTTTTGTTCATTGAAACATCATTTATGACTTGAAGTTTTGAATTCATCGAGACATCTCCTGTAAAAACAGCGCCTGATAATTTTGCATAAGCTTGATTTTTTACAAATTCAGTGGTTGCGACTTTTGTTGAATTATCATTTATTAACGGTGTATTTGTTGTTAATAATCCAATCACTGATAAATTACCATTCATTGTTGCATCACCCAATACTGATAAGTTTTTATCAATAGTTGCGTCATTATAAACTAATAAATTACCTTGTGCTGTAATATCGCTTCCTACATTCAATTGACTGTTTAATGATACATCATTTGATACTTGTAATTTCGTTGCTATATTTACATCACCTGAAAAATTAGCACCTGTTAATTTAGCATAACCTTGATTTTTTACAAAAGCAGTAGTAGCAGCTCTGGTTGAATTATCGTTTGAAATAGCGGTTGGTGTATATATTAAACCATTTACTGATAAATCGCCGGTTACTAATAAATTATCATCTATTAATGTTTCACCATAAACTGCTAATGTATCATTAACTCTTGTTGTTGGTAATGTAACTACTCCTGTAAATGTTGGGGTATCTTTATCCGCCTTTGTACCTAATTGTGATGCAATTTGTGTTGCGAATTGTGCGTCTGTATTCGAAAAGGCATTTGATAATTGTTGTATAGCATCAAACGCAGAAGGAAGTGTATTGATAAAACTAATAATTTCAGTTCTTACAAATTCCGTGGTAGCTACTTGTTTATTCAATGTTCCCATTGGTGGGGTTGGTGCTAATGGAACACCAGTAAATTGTGGCGATTCTAATTTAGCAAATCCAGAACGATTTACAAACTCTGTTGTAGCAACCTTTGTTGAATTATCGGTTGGTGCTTGTGTTACTGCTGTTATATCACTATTGAATGTTGTAAACCCATTTACTATTAAATTACCATTCAAAGTACTATCATTTCCAACATATAAATTTTGAGAAGTATTCAAATCACCAGTGAAATTTGCTCCTGATAATTGAGCATAATTTTGATTTTTTACAAATTGAGTTGTAGCTACTTTTGTTGAATTATCATCTTTTTGCTGTGTAGTAGTTGTAATTGACCCATTAACTCTCATACTTCCATTTGTAACTATGTTACCACCGACATTCAAATTATTATTCATCGAAACATCATTTAATACTGATAATTTTTGTGAAATAATTGTATTTGCCATTACTGCCGTTCCAGTAAATGTTGGAGATTCTATAGTCGCATATGCTTGATTTTTTACAAAAGAAGTTGTTGCTACTTTTGTTGAATTATCATTATTATCTTGAGTTGTAGCATTGACATTACCATTCATTGTTGTATCTCCAGATACAACGAGTGATGAAACATTTGCTGTTGGTATTACAACAGTTCCAGTGAATGTAGGAGATGCTATTGTTGCATATGCTTGATTTTTAACAAAAGCAGTTGTTGCTACTTTGGTTGAATTATCACTAACTGTTTGTGTTGATGTTATTAAATTACCTGCTACATTTAGATTTCCAGTTAATGATGTATCTCCATTTATAGATAATTTACTATTGAGTGATACATCGCCGGCTACTGATAATTTGGCATTTAAAGAAATATCTCCTGTAAAATTAGCCCCAGATAATTGAGCATATCTTTGATTTTTTACAAATTCAGTGGTTGCTGCCTTTGTAGAACTATCGTAAATCGATTGTGTTGGTAATGTCAAATTACCACTAATGTTTACATTATTATTGAATGATACATCACCTGTTACTGCTAATTTACTATTGAATGAAACATCACCAGCTACATTTAATGTATTGTTCAAAGATGCTTTATGATAAACAAATAATTTACTATTTAAAGAAACATCGCCAGCTACATTCAATGTTTGGTTCACTATACCACTTTGTAAAGTAGATATTCCATTGAATGTTGGTGTATCAATTGGTGCATAATTTTGGTCTTTTACAAATTGTGTTGTAGCCACTTTATCTGAACTATCTGTTAACTCATGAGTTAATGTTGTTAAAAACCCAGTTGTAACACTTACATTACCATTCAGCGATAAATCCCTTGTTATAAATAAATTACCATTCAATGATATATCACCAGTATGTGTTAGCTGACCAGTTATCGCTGCTCCTCCTGAAATAATAACCGCTCCGGATATATCTAAAGCACTTCTTGGGTTTGTTTTACCTATACCAATATTACCACCATACGATAACAATGGCGTTACTAATACACCATTTTGTAATTTGGTATTATTTAAACTTGTTTTTATTGTATTTGTTGATAAATCTAGACTACCTGTTGTAGAATCGTATGTAATAGAAGCTGTTTGAGCATTGGTTTGTTTATTGATAAAATGAATTGTTCCTTCATTCACATAAAGAGAACTAAATGGTTTATCAGGAGTACCTAAAGTATATACATCGGCTATATTTGGCACTATATTAGCATATACTGTTATTTCACCATTTGAATTATCTAACTCCAACATCTTATTTGTATTTGAACCAATACTATTAATATTCTGTGTTCGTAGTGATAAATCATTTAATTTTGATTGTACATTTTGTGATAAATCACTTATAAATAATAATTTTTCATTTGATATATCATAATATTGTCCTAATGAATTTTGAATACGCATAGAATCAGATTTAATACTAAATTTAGGATTGGCAGAATTTGTATTATCATAAAAATTTATGGATAAATCATTACGCAAATATACACCTCCACCACTAATATCAATAAACCCTTTGAAATAACTTTGTCTAATTTTATTTGCATTTTCTGATAAATCAAACCACTTACTCATTCTTATATATAATTCATATTTTTTTATGGTATTCAAATTTCTTAATTTTGTTTATTGATAAAAATGTTTATTATAATTATAGTGTATTATACTTATAATATCCCATTTTGAATTACATTATAACAACAGTATTTTAAACCGATAAAGATTTCAATCTTCCTCTCTGGGGGGCACTATTAAAATCTTTATTTGTCATTGACCACGAAGAACCTAAATCCGGTTTGCTCGTTTAATTCTTCGTTGGTTTAAAATTGAAAAATACAACCATTTGACTGTACAATATTACCATTTATGTCTAAAGCACGATTAGTATTAACGGTTGTAGTATTAATTCCTACATAATTTGTTATCATATTCCCGTTTATATTAACTAATGCATTTGTAATATTATTAGTAGTATTTATATTCATATTTTTTGATATGTATAAATTACTATTCAGTGATATATCACCCGACGCGAGTAATTTACCATTTAATGAAATGTCTTCACTTATAATTAAATTATAATTATTAACTGTTGTATTAATGATATTTTGTGATTGTGCTTGCTTCACTGTTAAATTTCCGTTTATTACTATATCTTTTCCTATACTAACACTACCATTTATTGAAGCATCATAGTCAACAAATAAACTTGATTTGAAAATTACATCCGCATTATTAATTATCCTATTTGTAACATTTAAGTTTCCAATTACAGTTAGATCATTCGCAACATATAAAGAACCTGAAAAACTTGAATCACCTATTGTAAATAATCGTTTCTTCATTGTTACATCACTTCCTACTACTAATCGTGAATTCATCGATGTATCATAGGTTACAAACAAATTACCATTGAACGAAACATCACCCAATGTAAATAACCGTTTGTTCATTGTGACATCACTTCCTACTACTAATCGTGAATTGAACGAAGTATCATAATTTACAAACAAATTACCATTGAGCGAAACATCACCTAATATAAACAACCGTTTGTTCATTGTTACATCACTTCCTACCACTAATCTTGAATTCATCGATGTATCATAGGTTACAAACAAATTGCCATTCAACGAAACATCACCTAAGGTAAACAACCGTTTGTTCGTTGTTACATCACTTCCTACTACTAATCGCGAATTCATCGATGTATCATAGGTTACAAACAAATTACCATTGAACGAAACATCACCCAAGGTAAATAACCGTTTGTTTATTGTGACATCACTTCCTACTACTAATCGTGAATTCAACGAAGTA
>Ga0136644_10004685_pt1 | contig 10078 bp, 2 predicted proteins | sample C_130820_EF_Meta_FD_94780 | JGI IMG/M metagenome (GOLD analysis project Ga0136644, IMG submission 94780) | Freshwater microbial communities from Lake Croche, Canada to study carbon cycling - C_130820_EF_MetaG (v2) (version 2) | ecosystem: Environmental > Aquatic > Freshwater > Lake | place: Lake...
ACATTAGTTTCAGATGAGAGATTAATCGATAGATGGTCAGACGACACGGTGTTACCTTTGATTAATTTCGAATTGGCTAACCGTACAACCAAAGAAACAGGCGGTTACACTCCTTTTCAGCTCAAATACGGCACTCAAGACGCTGAATATTTTCGTTTACCTGAAAATATTGAACCAGGAGCTCGTTCACATGAAATTCTTGTAAGATTAGATCAAGATCTGCGCAACATACGGAGCATCTCACGTGAGAAACAAGAAGTAATCGTACAGGCTAGGAAATCCAAAGACCCTGTCCACCTTAATTATGAACTCGGTGACCTTGTTCTTTTCAATGCTAGAGAAAATCCAGGTGATATGTTGCCATCAAAACTCAGTCCAAGCTGGCTTGGACCATATGAGGTATTAGAACAGTCCAAGAACGATGTTAGAATGCGACATTGTTGCATGCACACTGAAGCAACGCAACACTTGTCAAGGCTGAAACCTTTCTTCGGATCCTTAGAGGATGCCAGGCGTATTGCTGAGCTCGATTACAACCAATTCTTGATTCACAAGATCAATTATTTTACCGGCAATCCTCACGCTAGAACAAGCATGGAATTTAGTGTTACATTTTTAAATGGTGACGCGAATGAAACAAAACTGTTACCTTACAACAAGGACCTCGCTGATTCTCAGCAGTTCGACGAATTCACCAATTCAATGCCTTACTTGTTTCCACTGCGTTTCCTTGCAAATGAAGCTCCAAAGAGAATTACATCCGTGAATAAAACAGTGATAACTTCTGTTGTTCCAGGAGATGAAGCTTACATGGATCTCAGGTTTTATGATGGAAAAGATAGAGCATGGTTTGACAGTTTGAATTTCCTGGAGAAACATAAACAATATTTAGTGGCAATCAATTTTACACGTTGGAAGAATAGAAATCGGAAAATAATAATTGCTTACTGTGAAATTTTCAACCAGGAAATTGAGATGACAACCTACGATGTTTTTGCGACAGTTGTTCTGAATCCAGATTTTGGAGAAGACTTTGTTTGTGTAGATGCTAATTTTGCAAATGCAAACCCAAGGATCTTCGAATAAATTAAGTTTTGGAGAACTTAGAAAAATTATAAGACGAAAAAATGGCTGTCATTTTTTGCCTGTCATTTAGGGGCTGTCAAAATCGAAAAACCCTACAGGCAATTTTTGGCTGTAATTTTTGGCTGTAATTTTTGGCTGTAATTTTTGGCTGTAATTTTTGGCTGTCAAAAAATGGCTGTCGAGGTGTGTGCGCGCAACCACACAAAATTTTGAATGGCTCTCAGGAAAATTCAGAATCTCAAACTCAAAATTTCTAAGTTTTCAACAATAACTAAATTCAAATCTCAACTCTTACTTGATTTTCGAAATGAGTATCAATTTCGATGATGAGGAATCAGTAACGAGCAAGCAAGGTCCTTCATCTAAGATCTCCAGCAGCAGCCGATCAGATCCAAATCATTCATCTCAGAAGCAAACTCCAAATGAACCAGTTCCGGTCGCTGATGAAATTTACAGCCGGTATTTCCTCAAATACAAGGAAGTATATTCGGAACCTGAAAAGCGCCAAACCTTCCTCAATTCGCTTGGAAGTCCACAGCTACCCATGGAAGTTGGCACAAAGAACAATGAACAAGGCTTGTCGGATGTTTACAAAGTTACCTGTGCAGCCAAAGGCAGGAACGGTCCTTGCTCATATCATGTCTATCCTTGTTTCGATGGCAGGGTTCCGGATATTGAGAACTATTTCTGCACCAACAAACATAGGGCCATGTATTTGAAATCGGGCATGGTTATGAGTTCAGCCCTTGGCAAACGAAAGAATACAGGGCAAGAATCATCTGAAAAGAAGGCAAGGCCAAGCCCGGTTGACAACATGATCCAGTGGAAGTTGGTTAAAGAAATGGCAACTGTTGACAACACCGAATCATTCATGGACAGGCTTATCTTTGCAACTGTTCCTGGTGAAATCGCTACCGGTACACACGTAATCTTCCCTGGTACAATTGACAAGCTTCCTAACCAAGGAGAGCACCCATCGGACACGACTTTTCCTCGTCAAGCAAGGCTTCAAATGTTACAATCGCTGTGCAAGGATGTGAAAGGAAAAGAGGTCTGTGCGGTCATAAAGGACGAAAAACTGTTGGAACTGATGCTGGAAGACCTGTTGCACTGGCACAGAACCAACATCTCCCTAGGCTTAATCAAACCAGCTGACAAGCTGCCCTACAAAATTCCGGGAATGTTACTGCTCGGTACCAGGGAGTATGACGACGAACATTTCTACATCGGTCCGATGGACGCCTGGGAAGAAGACAACCCTCTACACAAATCGGAATTGCTTAAAGGATACAGGGAACTCTTCGACAAGTGTGCAATGTTCGGTTGGGCCTGTCAGCTAATCAGGAACCTAATGGTCCATGATTTTGTGATTGAGCAGCAAGACAACCGCACTGAGCCTGAACACTATGAAATGGTCGACACGGATCGAATAAAAGAAGCTGCTGATCTCGGTGACTGGGTCGTTGCCCCTATCTCAAAGGTCAAAATTAGTGCAGCTATCCTTCAGGAGGAGGATGACTTAGTTATAGATGAAGTCACTGGAGAAAAGAGAACTTCGGATATCAACAAGGATGATGATTGTTCCTCTGATAGTTTTGATCGTAGAAGAGCTCTTGTCTATGGCAAACCTGTCATGAAGAAGCAGCGAATGGCTTCAACCCTCATCTATCTTCCTAAACCTTCAGTCCTCTCCTCTAAGTCAATCAAGACGCAAAGTTTCCCAACACTTTCACCACAGCCTGTCCTAGACAGAGACCTGTTCACTCATATCAGACCTGAGGAGCATACTGGAGCGAATCAAATTCCCGTGCTGCCTACACCTGGAGAATGGTCGGACTTACCACACAGGTGTTCATTCGTCAGCGTGGAGGGAACCCTTTGTGAGCAAGTACAATTCAGGTGCACTCAGGAAATAGATTGTATTCCAGGTTTCGTAGAAAGCCACAGCGACGAAGAGGGTGAGTATTGGGTACCCATGGCTGCATCGGAAATTGAGGCCAAGTGTCTGGCGAATAGGACCAACTTATCAAAGGCAAAGCTCCAAACCCTCCGATCAAAAGCGCTGTTCTTTTGTGCCTGGTATCAATATGCCAATCAACATATTGTCCAATTGCTAGACCCCATTCGAAAAAGAAGGGCAGCGTTTTACGGGATAACCACATCGTCAACCACTAACACAACAGTAACAACCACCACCTCTTCATCTTCCTCAACAACAACCATTACTACTCCAACTACAGCGCCAACAAACACAACACCAACCATCATTCCTCCACCTCCAACTGTTCCTCAACAGCCAACGCAGGTGCAAGTCGCAGTTCAGCCTATTGTCCTTGATCCTAAGCGGCCAATGTATTCCATAGTCAGGGAATATTTCCTTGTTAAAATGGGAAACCCAACCAAGCCTCAAGTGTCTGAGCAAGCTGTTAACCCACCGAAACTTACAGGCATTGCTATCGTACAGCGCTTGCTCAGTTTGACCGAAAACGCTATCCGATTGGCTGTTTCAGAACACTACTTGGCTGCCCTGGCTAATCAAGAACTCTTTTGGTCGACAAAGAACGCCAGCCTATTCAGTGAAAGGTTCACCTCACAGGCAACCAATGATCAGCAACTGACTTTACTCCTTGAACAAAGAAGAGCAGTTGGCGAAGAAGATATTGTGGCAGCGGACATACCACGATATTATGCCAAGTCCAAGCGTGCTACCATGATGAGGTGGCGTCCTCTTGACATGGTTGTTGCAGCGAAACTGGCTGGTGTGAACTGTATTGTGCAAATCCCGAGTGAAGACAACTCAATTGCTTGGAGTACGACGGAAGCTTATTGGGATCCCGCAATTGTACAGGCCTGGTGGTTCCAATTCGACAACACTACAGGCCTGTATCAATTGGTTTTTCCTGTACTCCCTGACATAGTGTAAATGTACACCTATTTTATCTTTCCCCATCGTTATTTCGATTGAAATGTATATTTTATGATATGTACTTCCTTAATTATTATGTTGTTATTACCGTAATTGTCATACACTTATTTACATGTAACATACCCTTTTATCCCTGGGAGGGGGTAGTGTTACGCAACCCCTGTCATGTACCCTGTTATGCATGCGTATAGTGCCTAACTATATGTCATGTACTCATATTTCATCTATTAGCAATAATATGTTGTCACTTGCAGCCATTGTATTTATCCCTGTATGTGCATGCTTTTGTATGATATATTCCCTGTCATTTTACAGGCATATTTTCCCTGTACATAAAAACCCCTGTTGTGGCTACAGCCCTGTATGCATGTTTATTTCCCCTATCGCTATTACTATTTTTCTATTTCTTTCTCCATGTTATTTCGATTTCTTTCCCTGCAAGGATTGATATTGAATTAGCAGGGAAACCAGGAATAAAAATCTTTAGTTTTATTAAGTTCAACTTGTTATTTTCTGCTGCTCACGTACTTAATTTTCATATTTCTTTTATTGTTTTAAAATTAACAATAACTATATTCAAATTAAAATCTTCTTAAATTTACAAACCAATTTCAAGTTTAGAATTAATTTAATATAATCAGATAGCTAGTAGCATCTTAATTTGGGAACGAATTAAGTGATTAAGACTATTACCTAATATTACTTAAAAATACAAGTAGATATTACCGGTCCATTTATTTGGAACGAATCTGAGTGATCTTACTGATAGATACAGCCTATCTATCCTTCGATCACAAGTGTTTTCTTTTTTCGTTTGTCTTTATTCCGCGACATACGCTACAATAGTACTATTCTCGTGTGTTGTGAAACAACTACGAGTGGAATTATTTTGTGTTTGTTTTAGAATTGAGTTAGGTTTTAAGCTTTAAACCCAGACCCTTTTAAAACAAGGCTAAAAGTTTTATCGGACGAGTACCGATTACAAAGTCAAAGAAGAACAAGTTAACTTCTCAAATAACTTACATGTCGCAGACTGCTGAACAAGTCGCTACACCGGTTGCTTCACCGAACTCCAGTGAATATGCAAGCGATACCGAGCATGACATTGCACAAGGGGCTGAAAACCTTTTAGATGCGATTAGTGCAGGTCAACAAGTAGATCCTGCGGATGAACAACGGGTTATGCTAACCGCAATGGCTGATCTCCTACAAGGATTCAAGTCGTTAAAGAGCAAAATGAATGTAATGGAAACTAGCTTGGGAACAGTTAGTCAGCGAGTTGTTAATGTCGAGAACAGTGTAACAGGCATTGGAGGTAACAGAGGAGTACTGGGAACAACACCAGCACCTCCTCATGTTACGGCAAGAAATGGTGGTCGATCCGCTAGATACAGCCTGTCGCATCTCCCTGAAAATACGCTGAACACAACTCAAACCCTGGTAAAAGAATATGTTATACCTAACGACAAGATTTTGTCCTGCAGTGAAACAAATCCAGTTACTCTAAGATTAATTGGATGGTTGTATGATAACTATCAACACTACAAGACTACTAGTGCAGATAAATCGAAAACGTTAATTATGTTCATACATAAATCAGTTACAAAATTGATGCTTGAAAAGGAATCTTCCCTGAAGAGCCCTTTGTCAACCTGGATTACAGAAACAAAGATATATGAATGTACAGATGAACAGACTGACTTAATGTTGACGAACCTTGTCAGACCAAGATCGAGAAATGAATACCAAACCAAGTTTGTAGAGGCTGTAACTAAGCCTGATTTCAGTAAGGCGATTAAGTTTGATACGGAGGAATGGCACGACAAGATTTATCCCAAGATCAGCAAAACGTTGAGAGATATCGCAAGGTATGATGATTACTTACGCCGATTTGCTACACCGGAACAACTAAAGATTTTTCCGAAGTACAATTGGGGCAAAAGTAAAGGGCGTGAAGAAGGCCTCTTCCGCATGGTATTTAAATTCTTTGCACCGCATCATGAAAAGATACTTACTTTGGTAGGCGAAGAGGATGTCAAGAAACTGACAAATCTCGATGAGTTACTACAGAAGATACAGAAGATGAATGATGACAAAAACAGGCAATCAGAAGAATTGATGGTACGCAATGAGGAAATGATGGAACCCCTTGACACCAACGAGTTGATAGCCAAGTCCAAGGCGAGAACATTACAAGAAAAACTACGTAAGGGACATTCGGACAGGAAGAGTAGTAGTAAATACCCTGCTCGACTGAACTTACTTGGTAATGGCGACACCGCCAAACAACAAGGTTCGGAGGACGATGATGATCATGGTTTCGAGGCTGAATTTAAGGCACTGATGGGTGCAGGCTACGCAAGCAATAACAAGAAGCAATATGGTAAGGATAGAGGACTGAAGCATACCAGTGATGCGAAGAAGCTCCCCTGTTACATCCATGCTGTTTCTGGAAATTGCACGGCAGGTAAAGACTGTATCTACTCTCATGAGCATAAAGATGCACAGGCCTTCCTTGAAAGGGAATTACGCAAGGTATTATTCTCCCCCAACTATCATGATATGATTATGACCCGGGCTAAGGCTGCAGGGAAAATCGAACCCAGACCAAAACGTGACAAGAGTTTGCTTGTAACTAAACCCTCGCATTCAAGCCCTAACAGGTATGGATCGCATGGAGATCACAAGCAACTTGATGGTCAAACGGAGACCAGTCCGAAAACTGAAGAGAAAGGGCCTGTCAACCAAGACACCTATTCTACCACGTCCTCAGAAGCTTCACCAGTTGTTTCTGATTCCGAAACGGGATCAGGATCGAACGAAGGTTCTGAGACGGATTGATGGAGGGCCGGGGCTGAAGCCTCGGCCAGGTTGATGTGGGACCCAGGGGGTAGCGACGATGTGATGCTGATGGAAGAAGAAGCACTCACGGAGAGTCCATTTTCAAGGCATTTATTGCAGGTTATGCATGAAAATCTTCCCCGAAGCAAAACCAAATCTGCAGCTGTTAGAGAAGCGTTTGCAAGCTATGGTGAGCAGAACGTATTATTAGAAAAAGTAACTTTAGATACAGGCGCGAGCAGCGGTAATTACATAGGTAGAGCAGTATTAAACAAGTTTAGTGGTATAGTCACACAACCCTGCAATCATGCAGCGCGTATGGGTGACGGAATCAGTATCATTCGTTTGAAAGAAACAGTCCTGCTTCAGATCTCTATGCTCGATGAGCATGGAGAGCCCACGAAGCCAATATTCACAGAATTTTATGTGTTGGAGACCCTAGGAAATGAAGCCATCATTGGTTTGCCTGATCTTTTGGGGAACTACTATGAATACTTCTGGAGAGTATTGATGCAGGCACATCGCAATCGCATGTGGTCGACTGAACGTATTTGGAATGATCTGAATAAATTGTGCAGCCAGTTTGAAGAAGAGGTGTACAGGCCTGTGCCTTCAACCCGGTTGATAAAGAAGATTGTACGACAGGCACGTAGGAATCTTAAAACATACAAGCGTGTGAAGTCATTGATAGTTGCTGATCCCAAGATGGAAACAATTAAGCAGGGAACAGCCAACATTGATGACGTTAACAGCAATGTTGAGGAAGCAGTTGCAGCTGTTTTCCTCGTGAGTCAAAAGCATGGGATCGCGTTCGAGGATGATCGCATAGAGAATATAGTAGCCCAGTTGGAAGTTTGTGCCGAGAACCAGGCAATTCAACTACTACCGTATGAACTAGCTAATCCTTGGACCGAAGTACCCAAGTATTGTGAAGAAGAACTAGAAACTCCTGACCCCCTTGCTATGGGTGAAGATATCCTTCACTTCATGGAAATGTCGGTAGAAGACTCTAGAAAAGAATATTATGATATGATGCCTTCTCATGTGTCAGAAGGAATGAAAACGAAGTTACCTAAAGTCCTTGATCTGCTAGGCAAGCCCCGGCATGTCGAAACGTTTGCTCCGAGTGAATGGACAGGCCTGAAGGTAACCCCTGTAGTTATGGAAACAGTTGGAACTATGCCCAAAGAAATGAAACCTAGGGCACGGCCGATTAGGGAGCAGTTGTATGCCAATGCGAAGAAAGAATATGAACGTCTTCGGGCCTATTTCTATGTCCCATCGGAGTCCTCGATAGCTTCTCCTTTGGTCATTGCACCCAAAGCTACAGCCCCGTTTATTCGTTTCTGTGGAGATTACAGGGAAATTAACAAGTATATCAAGATCCCTCAACAACCGATACCAATAGTCAAGCATGAACTAACGAAGGCGGCGAAGTTCAAAGTGTATGTTGATCTAGACATGGCAAATTCCTTCCATCAGATCCCTTTGAGCGATGAGTTCTCCAATTTGCTTAGTGTGCAAACCCCGTGGGGGTTAGTCAGGCCGAAATTTCTCCCTGAAGGAGTAGGTCCGGCTTCTGGGCTGTTGCAAATGATTGTACGAGATGTTTTCAAAGGTTTTGAAGACTGGACGATTGTTATATTTGATAATTTTCTCATTCTCGCTGATGACTATGAGGATGCATATAGGAAGTTAGAAAAGGTGTTGTATAGATGCCAGGAGTATGGCATTGTACTCAAGATGAAGAAGTCTTGGATAGGTGTTGATACTGTAACTTTCTTTGGTTTTGAAGTCACGCATGGGAAATGGAAGCTGTCGGATTCCCGCAAGCAAGCAATTGCTGAAATGCCCTTCCCGGCAACTACCAAATCCATGCAATCTTTCCTTGGAGCGGCCCTGTTCTTCCACCAACACATCCCTGACTACAGCGAATGGAGTGCATGCCTTTACGAGATGACTCATGCAAGCTTCGTTTGGGATCCAGGAACGTGGAAGAAAGATTACAAGGCCCATTTTGAGAAATTCAAACAGGCTATCTTAAATGCTGCAACGCTGTTTTTCCCTGATTATACACTGCCATGGGTTGTTAGATGCGACGCGTCTGACTACGCTGTTGGGGCTGTATTGTACCAGGAATTCAACAATAATGGAGTAATTGAACACCAGCCGATAGCTTTCTCTTCCAAGAGATTCTCAGAGCCTGCATCTAAATGGGATACGTACAAGCGTGAAGCCTATGCAATATTCCATGCAGTGCAATCATTTCATTACTACTTACGAGGCAAGGATTTCATCGTTGAAACAGACCATCGTAATCTTCAGTGGATTGAAAATTCGCAAACCCCGATCGTCGTAAGATGGCGAGCACTGTTACAGTCATTTAGTTTCCTTATTCGTCACATTCCAGGGGCGGAAAACAGGGTTGCTGATTGGCTGTCCAGGCCCCCCGATGACAGAAAAAAGGTAGTGCCGGATGTGAAATCCACCGATGTTATACCTGCAGGGACGCTAGCACCGTTGAATGAAATCGTGGAAGAAGTACCATCTTTTGATGTCATCATGCAACATGTACATGGCAAGCGGTCATTTCACTATGGAGCTTCCGAAACATGGATAAGAGCGAAACAAATGTACCCCCGGGCATGCATCAAAATCGAGGCTGTTAGGCAGTTTGTCCGAGAGTGTCCTATGTGTCAGAAAATGAGAGATACAGGCATTAGTGGTTTAAAACCCCAAACACTGACGCTAAAACCATTAACTTACCGGAAGGCGGTAGGGATCGATCATGTCACAGTTACACCCATGGATCGAAATGGCAATAAATGTGTTATCCTTATTGTGGAACATTTTTCGCATTTTCCACAGGCATATGCTGCCAAGAGTTATGATGAAACTTCGGTAGTGTCAGCCCTGTTAAAACATTTCGCCACATTTGGCATGTTCGATGAAATAGTTTCCGATCCCGGTTCAGCTTTCATGTCCGCGGTGGTGAAACAATTCAACACTTGGGTTGGTATTAGACACAAAGTCAGCCTGGTAGGCAGGCATGAGTCCAATGGCTGCGAGGGTTCAGGAAAACAATTCCTTAGACACCTACAAACATTAGTTTCAGATGAGAGATTAATCGATAGATGGTCAGACGACACGGTGTTACCTTTGATTAATTTCGAATTGGCTAACCGTACAACCAAAGAAACAGGCGGTTACACTCCTTTTCAGCTC
>Ga0136644_10004689_pt1 | contig 10074 bp, 7 predicted proteins | sample C_130820_EF_Meta_FD_94780 | JGI IMG/M metagenome (GOLD analysis project Ga0136644, IMG submission 94780) | Freshwater microbial communities from Lake Croche, Canada to study carbon cycling - C_130820_EF_MetaG (v2) (version 2) | ecosystem: Environmental > Aquatic > Freshwater > Lake | place: Lake...
CTTTAAGTTTTGCGTATTTAACTGATGTAACGAGCTACTTCGAAGATAGTGTATTGATAAGATTACCTCAAATCGGCCTGGTTGCCAAAACCTGAGTCCTCTTTCGTTAACAGATGTCGCTTAAAGTTTATCGTTTGACTTAAAAGCCAATGTGGGTAAAGGCTTAAGGGCTATTAGATTCATGACGGGGGTTATTTATGCAAGTAGTAAAACCAGGTAAAATCTTAATCAATAATGAATGGTGCGAAGCAGAAAGTGGGAAACGTTTTGATGTTTTCAATCCTGCCACCGAAGAAAAGCTGACTGATGTCGCTGAAGGCGATGCCGCGGATGCTAACCGAGCAGTAAAAGCTGCGCGTCAAGCTTTCGAAAATGGCCCCTGGAAAAAAATGAGCGCTCGCGAGCGCGGTCGAATCATTAACCGCATTGCCATCCTTTTAGATAAACACAAAGAAGAGTTCGCTCAGTTAGAAACTTTAAATAACGGTAAACCTATCTCTGAAACCCGAAATGCCGATCTTCCCTTAGCAATCGAATGCTTCGAATACTATGCCGGGCTCGCTGACAAAATCCATGGAGACACAATTCCAGTTAATGGAAATTTCTTTAACTACACTTTAAGAGAACCCGCAGGAGTTGTGGGGCAGATCATTCCTTGGAATTTCCCTTTACTCATGGCCGCTTGGAAATTGGGACCTGCGTTAGCTACCGGCTGTACTGTAGTGCTCAAACCTGCAGAACAAACCCCTCTTACAGCTTTAAAACTTGGAGAACTTTTGATGGAAGCCGGCCTTCCGGCCGGAGTTGTGAATATCGTTCCCGGGTATGGTCCCACGGCAGGAGCTGCCATCGCAACTCACCCTGAAGTGGACAAAGTCGCTTTCACTGGAAGCACCGAAGTTGGAAAAACGGTCATGCGTTTAGCTTCGAACTCAAATCTCAAACGAGTGTCATTGGAACTCGGGGGCAAAGCCCCAAATATCGTTTTTGCCGATTGCGATATTGAGGCGGCAGTCAACGGAGCCATGAGAGGCATTTTCTTCAACCAAGGAGAAGTATGTTGTGCGGGTTCCAGACTTTTCCTTGAAGAAAAAATCCACGATCAGTTTTTGTCCCAGCTTAAAACTCGCGTAGAAAAAATGGTTGTAGGAAATCCTTTAGATCCTAAAACCCAAATGGGGGCTCAGGTCTCTAAAGAACAGTTCAATAAAATTTTGGGTTACATTGAACAAGGACAAAAAGAGGGTGCAAAACTTGTTACGGGTGGAAGCCCAGCTCAACCCAAAGGCTACTTCATTAAACCCACTGTCTTAGAAGGGGTTAACAATCAAATGACTGTGGCTAGAGAAGAGATCTTTGGACCGGTCGTTTGCGCTATCCCCTTCAAAAATCAAGACGACCTTCACCGCCAAGCTAACGACACAGTCTATGGTCTCTCAGCAGGCATTTGGACTCGAGATATCGGGAAAGCTCATCGCTTAGCTAAAGAGATCAAAGCTGGAACCATTTGGGTGAATTGCTATAACTGCTTCGATGCAGCTTCTCCATTTGGAGGGTTTAAACAAAGTGGTTTCGGTCGAGAGCTAGGTAAATATGCTTTAGAACTCTACACCCAAGTTAAGAGTGTCTGGGTATCTTTAGATTAAAAAAATCTACTGATACTGATCTAGTTTTTTATTTACTTTATCGAAGTAATCGTCGCCTTGGCGCACATAATTTTTGGCGCGATTCCAATATTGTTTAGCTTGTTCGATTTGACCAATGCTTTCTAAAATATAGCCGTGCGTATAGGCCTCTTTTGCCAGTCGATTGAGCTGTTTTTTGGATTTTGCTAACAACTCTTTGGCCTCATCATAAGCTGGGTCTCGTTTCAACATCTCTTCACAAAGATCCCGAGAGGCATTGTAATCGCCTTCAGAAAACTTCTCTTTGGCCTGAACTAGGAAAGGTTCAAACTCCTCTTTTTGGGCAATTTTAGCGCGATCAATAATCTGCTTAGCTTCATTTAAATATGTTTGGTCCGATTTCAAATTAATTTTCCTAATCTTCTCTGCAAAATCAATCGCCTCTTGGTAAGCTCGATTGTTCAAAGCCTGAATCGCTTTCTCGTACAATTCTTTAATAGTGGTTTTTTTATCCTCTTCGGGATCTCTATCACTAGGCAAATTCTCAATACTTCGAACCTTGAGTTCTGCAGCTTTCAACCCTTTAATAGCAATGATATTTCTTGGCTCTAAATTAAGTGCCAATTGGAAGGATTCTGCAGCTCTGTCAAAATCACCTTGTTTTAAATATTCCAAACCATCTTCTAAATAGATATTGAGGTCCTGCAGTTCATCTTTTTTGGCTTTTTCGGCAGCCATCTGGGACATCTTATCTCGATATCTTTTGTCAACCTGATCAAGTAACTCCCTAGAGTTTTTGTAATACGAGATCGACTGATGAATTCTCCGCAAATCATCGCGAGCTTTTTCAATTTCTTCTAACGACAGGTCCGTTCTCTGCATGGAGGATACTGCCGAATTATAGTAGCCTTCGATTCTTCTCTGCATCTCCTCAGAAAGCTCATAAAAACCTTTCGGAATTTTAGGTAAAACGGCGGGTTTTTCCGTTTCTTCGGGGGTTACAGCTACTTGATTCTCCGTCTTTTTATTAGTCTCTTTTTGATTACTCAAAGAGACAGCCCAGAGCCCTAAAATCACGGCCAGTACAACCACCAAAAGTATTTTCAAAGGAGAACGTTTTTTAGGTTCCGGAGCAGGTAAAGATGCGGGATCAAAATTATCTCCCTCCGGAGGTTGTCCCTCAAAATCCTTTCGAAGCCGGCTGATCTCCTGTCGTTCAGCTTCATCTAAATATAATGATTTGGTGGGATCTTTAGCAGATACGGCAGCCGGAACTAAACTGGCGGAGCTTCCTTGATCGTTGAGAATCAAATCATGGATTAAAAATTTAATTTTTGTATTTCCAAATTCGATGATGTCATAACTGCTTAACGGGTGCTCAAGTATTCGTACTCCGTTAACTCGAGTTCCATTGTGGCTGTTAAGATCGATAATCCGATAGCCCGTTCCAAATCGGATAATCTTAGCGTGAATTCGGGAAAGCTTTTCATCATTGATGACAACATCCGCTTTTGCACTCCGACCAAAACTCAACTCATAAGCTTGAAGAGGTATCTCTTCCCCACTTCTCGGCCCCTCAACAATTAAAATTTTAGCAACAAGAGGTTTCCCTACAGTTTCGGTCTTTTCTTTAAGCGCTAAGTTCCCCTCTGAGGCAGAGTTTGCCCCAGCAAAATCATTTCTGGGTGAGGATTGAAATGGTATTACGTTTTCCTCGGGCCTAATCGGATTTGCCTCCGGCTCTGGCTGGGCAGGAGCCCTCTCCTCTTCCGGTTGACCAAACCCTTGATTCATTCCAGGTATGCCCTGTTCTAAAAAACCCTCATCATTAGGGCTGTTTTCACTCTGGCCTATAACCAAGTTATCAGCGGGCGGCTCATTTCCCTCTGCGACAGGAGTCGCTTTGCTGGAGCCAAGCTGGTTCTCTTGCTCACCCATGAGGAGTGCCAACTTAAATTTACCCACCTCAACATAGGCCCCCTCTTTAAGCTCACCTGTTTCCTGTTTTTTTCCATTTATTTTGAGCTTGCCGGCTACTCCCATATTGGTCACATAAACACTACTTTCGGTAACCCGAAACTCCACCGCACTACGACTCATTTTTTCGTCGCTCAAAATAATGTCGCAGAACTCCGACCTTCCGGCGCGGAAAATTCCCTTGTCAAAAACTTTGGTGAAAACCAGGTTCTCATTTTCGAAAACTTTTATTGTGATCTTCATGGGACTAACTCCATGGCTTTAAGTTTTCTTTTTGAGAGTTCCAGATACCTCTCACATTCCTGAATGCTTCTTTTGGCAGCGGCGTTTTCAGTATTTACGTGCGAGAGAAAGTCGATGGCAGCTTTAAAGTGATAGATTGCTCTATTATACTGAAGAGAGTTGAAATACTTTAAGCCAATTTCCCTGTTTTTTTGTGCTTCAACCTCAGATTCGTGCACTGCTAATCCTTTATAATACCCAGCTAAAGGATGCTTATTCCAAATAGAAAGAGCTGCATCGAAATTATCAATGGCGTGATGATAATTTTTATTGAAGTAATCTCTCTGCCCTTTTCTAAAGTAAAGCTCTGACTCCTTAACTGAATTTTCCTTGTTCTCTAAAGTCACTACTTCTTTTTCAGTTTTTGTAATCGGATCCTCTAAATTCGAATTCATAGTGGACTTCATTGATTCGTCAAATTCAGGAGCCTCGGAGGGCTTAAACTTTTCTTCACCCGGTTTTTCCACCTTTTTAACCGGTTCTGTCTTAGTGCTATCTTGATTGGTAAGAGCCCACAATAATCCTATGACAATTAAAACCCCAACCCACAAATACAGCCTCTTACGATTACCGTTATTTACCTTTAAATTAGAATTCACACCCATTGAGAGATCAGGTTTTGAATTGGGCACACTTAGGCTAGGAGAACTCATCCCAGGAATCTTGAATCTAAAAACAAAATGGCCCATCTGAATAATATCACCATGACTCAAAGGGACACTGGTCACTTTGGACTTGTTGACGTAAATTCCGTTTTTACTTTGGTTATCGCTAATAACAAAACATCCATCGGGACCTCGCTCAATCTTTGCGTGAAGCCGGGAAACCGATTCGTCGGCAATAACGATATCGTTTTCATCTTCTCGCCCAATTCGGATTTCATCGATTGAGAGTTCAAACCTCCGCCCCTTGCCAACTCCAGCCAATTGCTCGAGAAGAGGCGCTTCATCTGGGTTTGATAAAATGTTACTGACTTTAGCCATTCATCTTCACCGTAATCACAATATAATTTATCTCACCATCCGAAAGTCTGTGTCCCACAGCTACCAAACCTCTTGAAATACCGTTCACTTCGAGCGTTGCGGTTTGATTTTCTCCTAGGCTTGAAACAACTCGCTCACACATTTCTATAACGGTGCCGGCAAAGGAGCCATCGCGACATGCATCACCGATATTTTGTCCAATAGCGTACTGAGGCCTCAGGCTCAAAAGATCAGCCAGTACAGGGCCGATTAATTTAACTCGTTTTTCACGGTCTAATATCAAAATCCCGTCGGTAGACCCGACACAAAACTCTTCTGCACTTTTTAAAAATTGATTTTCTTCCGCTTCAAGGTCAGACCCCCCAGCTACTCCGGAAGGTGCTTCAGCCATTCCACCACCTGCAGTTTTTAACCGACTTAGAGAAAAATTCATCACAGTCGTTAAAGTTTCCAATTCTGGGAATTTAGCCGCACACGTAAGCTGAACATCTTCCCCTTTTAGCGCAGCATCTAATTGTTCGCTGAGTAGGCCCACGGGATGGCTTATCATTTTAAACAGAAAGAAGTAGGAACCCAAAGCCAAAAGAAGTGAGATCAAACCTGAGATAGCTAATGGCTCATAGACACCTACAATGTTTTTAGGAATTTTGAAGTAGCCGATAACAAGAGTCGTAGGAACTTTAAGTTCACCACCCTCGTTATCCAAATTTGGATTCGTTTCGTTATTTCCGTAATAAGGAATACTCTGTGCGAGAACAAAAGTGCCATCTCCGCGATCATGCGTAGACTCATTTATCCCTTTGTCCAATAGGTCTTCAATGGCCAGGAGCACATGGGGATCATTAATCGATTTACTAAGATACTTAGTCGGAGCTAAAACACTTTTCGTCTTAACGTCTATAATATAAGCATCGAGCATGTCCTTGTCAGCTTCCGCAGCTGCAACAGTCAAAATAGAAGTGTCGTTTGCCTTACTTAAAATCCGATAATTTTCTCTAACTACCTGTTTTAAAATAATGTGGCCGCGTTTTAGGGATTCCTGTTTGGTAATATCATTTCCCCAGCTTAAAATCGGAGTCACACTAAAAAAAGATGCAATACTGATAGCCGAAGCTAAAATAACAGCTATCAGAAACCGGTAATCGGTTATCTTTACAATTTCATAAAAAGGAATCAGCAGCTTTTGATCGACAAACCCGATTAGAGCTACTCCCGGATTTTGTTTCACAGCATTCGCAACTTGTGCACTGTCTGCGACATTAACTTCTGGCTGTGAATCTAAGCCACTCTCCATATCGAGATTGATTGCGGCAGATCCAATCGAAGAGAATACCTCTAAAGTCTTCTTCGGCCTTTCTGGAGAAGGAGCTTGTAGTTGATAATCTCCGATTTCAATCACATCAGATAGCTTGAGTAACTGTTTCTTCACTAAAATTCCATTTACAAAGGTCCCATTTGAAGATCCCGTATCTAAAATAGCTGCTCTATTCCCCTTGATCACTATCAGGGCATGGTGTTTGGATACCTTGTTAGATTCCAAAACCAAATCGCAATCAGGGGCTCTACCTATTTTAAAAGAACCCTCGGGAAGCTCTTTGGAAATAACGACCTTCCCGTTATGTGTGACTTCAAACTTCACTAAAACACTCCTTCACAGGCTAAAAGATCACCTTCCTGAATTCCTAATTTTTCAGCTTCCCCGCTAGCCATTTCAATGCAATGTACTGCCAGTTTTTGAGGCAACAACATCTTCCAAGGCTTCAAAGAGTAAAATATTTTGGTTACCAAGCCCTCTGCTGAGACGAAAATAACATCAATTTTTTCTCGCATAAAAAATGTATGGATTGATGTGCATTGAGGAAACACAATACAGTCTTGGCGAGTTAAATTTTTTCTTCCCATAAGCCCACAAAATCGTTCAAAGAAAGTTTTAGCAACTTTGGCCTCGACAATCAGGACCTGATTTTGTTTTTTCAAAACTCGGGTCACCATTATTTAACTCCAAAAAACCCTAAAATCACCGGGCCAAAAATCATGATAAATACGGCCGGCATAATAAAAAATATTAGAGGGATTAAAAGCTTCTGCGAAGCTGCTGCCCCTTTTTTCTCAGCCAATGTAAACCTTTGAGTTCTAATTAAATCTGCTTGAACCCTTAACACATCTCCTAAGCTGGACCCCATCTGATCTGCGGTCACCAAGACAGCGACCAATGAAGAGATCTCTTGAAGATCAATCCTCCAGCCGAGAGACCTCATGGCTTCAGCTCTCGTCGTTCCCAATCTAATTTCCTGAAGCATTCGCTCAATTTCGTTCACTAATGGACCAGGTCGCGTTTTCTCCACAACTTTTTGTAGAGCACCGATAAAATCCAAACCGGCTTCTGTGGATAAGGTCAAAAGATCGATCACGAATGGAAGCTGAAGTTTGATCTCTTCATGTCTAACTTTTCGGGCACTGCTAACGCTTATGCTCGGGAAGACAAAACCCACGAGCATAAAAGCGGCCAATAACCAAAGAGGAAAACCACTGCCCGTCACTAAGAAATAAATATAGATCGCAATAGGAACTACAATTCCCATGAATATCTTGAAGGCCAGTAAATCCTCCACATCCATGGCATCCTCTAAACCGGCTGATATAATTCGACGTTTGTTGGTCTTTCTCCAATCTGCGAGTTTTAATTTTTGAGAATAGGGCATCACTAATGCCCTAAATAAAGGTCGAGTCATTTTGAGTAGACCTGTTGCTGAATTTTTCTTTCCCTGATCGAGACGATCGGCAGCCGCATTTTCCAATGCCCCTGAAAATAAATTCCAGGACAGGTAGAAAGTCGTTCCTCCTGTGACCCCAATACTCAGTAAAACAAGCAGCATAGCTTCCCCCAAAAACACAAAACTGTCGGGACTATAGGGAGCCCCTCGTATCCCTTTTTCGGAAAAAAAACTAAAAAACTTAACGACTTGGTGCAGAGCAACAGCAACTCAGGTACGACTCTATTTTAACACTTTGCATTACCAAATTTGAATAGCTTTATAAAAACTTAACAATTCATTTTATTCAATAAATTCAAAACCTTAAAATCTGTCTAATTTTTAGTGAGTGAGGTTTTAAATTTGAGATGCTAAAGTACTACTTAAGAGGCTCTTTCACCTTGGAGGGGCTTCGGGCTATATGCCCTATGGAAGGGGGTGGTGTGATGTTAGGTTTACCAAATCACGAGGTGAGGTCGACATAAAACCGTTCGACCTCGTTTCTTAGTAATCGAAGGCCCGGCTGACTCATCATCAGTTGGGCCTTTGTTATTTGTGTAAAAAATTGGCTAGCTGAGTTTTGAATCTGGATTCCACTGCCCAAGTGATGGAAACGGAATTACTCACCACAATGAGACAATCCATCTTAGATTGATCCATGAAAGAAACAGTTTTTTCGAAAAAACCAAGCGAATGAGCTATCCCCTCTCCAACAACCGAGACAGTAGCCACATTGGCAACTTCCTCAAATTTAATGTTTTCTTTTTTGAGTAGTTCGCGAACAGAAGAGGTTTTTTCTTTTTCGCACAAAAAAGAAAATTCAGCTTGTGAATGAGACGCAAATCTTAGAGGAAATGAAATGTGTTTTAAAACGGATAGGGCTTTTAGCATTGTCGTTTGAGCTTTAAAAAAGCAAAAACCATCTTTGGTTGCAACCCCAGATACCCTAAGCTGTTCAATAAAATTCGCAGTGTCCTTGCTTTGAGAACTTACTTGAGTCCCTTTATCCGTTTCAACCTGACTCGAAGCGATTCTCACTTTCACATCAAATTTTTTGGCCAATTCAATACTTCTTGCCTGCATCTTGGCTCCAAGGCTAGCCATTTCGAGTGCAGCATCATAATCTACTTGGGTTAAAATTTTTGCTTGGGGAACAATTCTTGGATCGGCTGAATAAAGCCCTTCAACATCAGTTAAGATCTCACAACGATCGGCCTTCAAAACAGCTGCTAACGCCACCGCAGTCGTATCTGAGCCTCCACGCCCCAAAGTAGTGATCTCTTTTTTCTCACTCACCCCTTGGAAACCGGCAATAATAACCACTTTACCTAAAGCCAGCTCTTCGCAAATTCTATTAGGTCGGACATCAATAATCTTGGCATCGGTGTGATCATTGGTCGTAATAATACCGCTTTGAGACCCGGTAAAAGAAATAGCCGGAACCCCCAACTCTTGCAAAGCCATAGAGAGAAGAGACATGGAAATTCGCTCGCCGGCGGTTAGGAGCATATCTACTTCCCGAGAAGGAGGAACTTTCACCGTTTTCCCGGCAAGTTTTAACAGATGATCGGTCATGTGCCCCATAGCAGATGCCACAACCACAACACTAGCCCCGCTTTTTTTTAACTCAGCAATTTTTCTGGCAGCACCTTGAATGTGTTTAGGAGTGGCTAAACTACTTCCACCATATTTTTGTACAACCAACATAATTTTGAGTTAACAGGCTTTTAATCGGTGTCAACTTATTTGGAAAAATCCGCGCCATTCTTAATCCAGTTTTACCGTAACCGAATCAACAACTGTGCCGTCAATCAGTTTGGGCTGACAAGTAATCAGATCTTTTTCAAACTGACATCGAACATAATGATAATCGGAAACACACGCCTGAAGAGCACCTGAAGCAGAGCCACACGGGTAAAGCGGGGCCCCTCCCCCACCGGCCGTTATGTAGGTAATTCCATCTTTTTCATTACGGTCATAGCCGTGATTATGGCCAGTGAAAACCAACTTAACACCCAATCTCTTAAATTGAGGTACAAAGCTTTTGATCACAGAATCGGACCCGCTATGACCGGCCAAAATGGGATAGGCCGGGTGATGAAGAAAGGGAATATATTTTTTCCCGGTCGGCAGTCCAGACAGCCACTGTATCTGCCCTCCCGTGATCTGATTAGAATCAAGAGCAATAAATGTGACCCCCTTAAAGTCCACAGTGTAATAGGCCTTGTCGTTTCCCAAAGCTTGTCTAACCACATTTTGAGTGCAATGACTGGCTTCATGATTGCCACAGGAATGGTACAGGTTTTTCTTTTCTATCAGACATTGATAGATAGGAAGAACATCTTTCCACTGCTGAGCCATATCTCCGTTAGATACCATATCACCCGTGTGGAAAACGGCCCCCGGTTTATCTTGGCAAATCTGCCTTACAATTTCACGATTGGTGTCAAGATC
>Ga0136644_10004692_pt1 | contig 10073 bp, 12 predicted proteins | sample C_130820_EF_Meta_FD_94780 | JGI IMG/M metagenome (GOLD analysis project Ga0136644, IMG submission 94780) | Freshwater microbial communities from Lake Croche, Canada to study carbon cycling - C_130820_EF_MetaG (v2) (version 2) | ecosystem: Environmental > Aquatic > Freshwater > Lake | place...
GATCTTGTATGGACAAAGAAGTCCCACGAGATTCGGGCGGCTCTTGAGAGTCTCGAGCACCTAGAGTACAACGTAGCCGTCTTGGCTCCCAGTTTTGCGAAGGGATCGGAAGCCGTTCGTGTCAACGAGATGTTTGTCACAGGAACGACATGCCAGACGACACCGGCATATATTTGTAAGCGGGAGTACTACGATACGCTCATTGCGAATTTTAAGGAGGCAATTGAACTGTTCAAGGCTGGAAAGGGATATGACGAATACGCGATCGACCAGCACTGGAAGCCCCTGCAGGGGAAAGGGTGGGTCTTTGCGTACCCTATTCTCGGAAAGCAGCGTGCGGGCTACAGCGATATTACGAAGACAGAACAAAACTACGATTCCGAGTACTACAGCACAGAACTTAAGATTGTGAGTAATGAATAAGAATGAACATCCTCGCAATTGCGACGGCCACCGTGTGGATGGACCTTTTCTTTGTGATGTTCACGAAGAAGGTGTATCTCCTGAACTCGATGCTGACGGTATGGTACGACAAGTATCGTATGATTGCGGTCCTCCTTGACTGTCTCTCCCTCATGCTGGCCATCATGCTGGCATTCTTCACTGTCCCCGGTGGATCCCCTCTCACAGTTACAGCTGTCGTCCTGCTCTACCAGATTCTTCACGACATTCTGCTTTACACATTTGTGATTGTTCCTCTTCCCAACGGAGAGAACGAGATCATCGATCTGTTCCGGACATACGTGAACCGCGGAGGAGTGGGGCCACTCATCGGTGATTCGGTCTTGATTTTATCCATCATGGGACTGTTCTACGCTATTCGCAAGATTCCGACAGAGATCCAGATATTCAATCTCCTCCTCGGAATCTATGCCGTGACGTACTCCGTCTACTCTTAAATTGACTGTATGAACTCCCATTGGAGATATTCACAAATCTTCTTCCAGATCGTGTCGTGCTGAATCAGCCGATCGCGGGACTTGAGAAGCGGGAAGTGGACCTTGTACTCGTCCAGCTCCAGCAGCTCCAGGAATTTGTAAATAATGTACGAATACGACAGGAAGTTCCGTCGCTCGTCGGGGCAGTAGAGGAGGTACGGAGCCTGGACTTCCTGGAACATAGCCCGGATCTTGTCCTCGATCTCCGGCGTGATCGTGGGAGGAGGATTGCCGTTCAATCTAGAGAGGATATGGGCAGCGTGCTCGTAATACCGGTTTCTTCCCAGCTTCTTGAGAATCTCACGGATATTCTGCTCGGTCAGGAGAGCGATATTATCAATGCGTCGCTTCTTGATTTCGCAGATCACCTCGTTCATCACATCGTCGGGAATCTCCGTGCTCTCCTTTGCCTGGAACTGGTTCAGAATCTCGTTCAGATGGTTCTGCTTCTTGTAGGCGTAATTGTTCCGCTCCTTCGGGGGGTCGCGGAAACTCGGGAAGTCGGAGACCACGAGGGCATACTCTTCCGATCCGCACTTGGGGCAGACCAAAATACCTTCGGACGTGATCTCTTCGCGGGGGATGTTACAGGGAGCACAGTGCTCGGCCATCTTCTTGATATTGTCCGCGTTCTCGGCGATATTCAGGCCGTTAGAGAGACCGCGACGGGAAAGGTACTCGTCAAACATCTTCTTCTTCGATGGACCTGCCGACGTCTCCGTAACCGAAAACAGTTTGTCGAACGTCCCCGGAATCCTGGCTCCAAAATCGACCTTTGATGTGGTCTTCTTGCCAGGAGGAGCGTAGTAATCCAGCATGAGGTCTCCGCTCTCCATGTAATACTTCTGGATATCCCGTTTTTCGCGTACATTCTCAATCGTTTTCGCGAGAGTATCCCGTTCAGTCTGGAGTTTCGATTGACGCATGACATCGTCGAATACGAACGGATTGAACGTTCCCTCCAACTCCTTGTCGAGCTCTGCCAGCCTGGTCTCCAGAGCTCGCACCGATTCATCCGAAGAACTGGTATGGAGTTCATCCACATACTTCTCGTGGAGAGAATCTAGAGTACCGATCTGGTCTCTGCCTCCTTTAGATCCTCCGCCGTCTCGAGTCTTCTTTACCTTGAATACATCCGAGGACATATATCGTCTTATTGTCCTCTCGGGATTCGTTCGTAAGTTATTTCATTAATATGTATCCGATAAACACCATTACGGCCGCACCGAGCGTGAGATACGAGACCGGATCAATGTAATCCACGGGTATAGGAGCCTGGTACAGATTTTCCTGGAAGTTCGCATACTTCTCACCTGCCTGAACTCCTTTAACTGGGGCTTTGCTCGCACTTGCCCCCGACCCCGCTTTCTTCGCAGCCGCATCCTTGGCTGCCTTTTTTTCAGACTCAATCATCGCCATGAGAGATGACGTCTCTGCTGCCGTAGCCGCCCGACATGGGGTAATGTTAAACTCCAGCTGCGGAGATAGAAACCGAGTCTGGGTTCCCTGGTACACTCCAGTCTGTATATCGGTCACAGGGCAAGTATACGCCTTACACGGCGGAACTCCGTCAAGTACCAAGCCGTTCATGAGTTTAAGCGGATTCATGGCCGCAATATCGCCGCCCATCGCAGGAATAATACCATCGAATCCGCTTCCCGATACCGCGTTCTGAAAACTCTTACCTAGGACACCAGCCGCGTCGTCCATTCCCATACGGTTGTTGGTATAAGAATAGCGTGAAACGACTGGGCCATCTCCCTTATCATCCTTGCTGCCAGGAGCCCGGCACATTCCGCCCGTGTCCTTGAAAAATTGGTTTCCAGACTTAGGACCCGTAATGAGGTCGTCGACGTATGTACGTATCGCATTCGCGTTGGTTCCGACCTGGTCCATCGTTCCTGCGTCGCCAACATTTAACTTGGCAGGAGACGGGACATTCTGGAGGTAATCATAGGACGGACCCAGAGCCTGGTTGAGAATCGCATTTCCTGCTCCCATAGGATCATCGTTGGCAGATGTGATCGCGGACTGTACGGACGCCCACATACCTTACTACTTATTCTTTCCGCGAGATCCAAATTCTTCCAGTTGTTCGACGAAACTCGGATTCGTCATCACGCACGGCCGCTGCTTGGCCATGACCTCCACCACCTTCTCCATAGGGATCCCGAAGCGTTTGTGGAGGTATGCGGCCAGAAGCGTAGCTGACCTATTCATTCCCGCCTGGCAGTGGACATAAACGCATCGGCATCCAGGATCCCGCAGGAACATGTCCATAACTTTTTCAAAGGTGTCGTAGTAGTCCCGAATGAGCGGGAATCCCACCGCATCTTGGGCTCCCAGGGAAATGTACCGACTCGGACCAGCATAGGTGGATGCCCACGCGGGACACGCTGTTTTCTCCGCACAGTTGACGATATGTGTCACCTGATGCCTCCGAACGAATGTGGGGGTCAGATGAAGTCCCGGACCAAGAAGAATGCGATCAAACACAGCTGCGATTGGATCGTACACGGGTCCACGAGATCGATGGCGATTCTTATCTAAAATCGCCTGGAGCATCTATACTATACTTACTATACGTTCAAGACATAAACCCGTCAGTTTTATACTAGATGAGGGGCTGGAGGAGCACCTGGAGAATGTACACCAGAACAACTCCCAGACCTCCGAGGCATGCGGCACCTGTTAGAGACACGACGCCCGAACCTCCGTAAGCGTTCGGGATGTAGCGGAGGAAGAGCGACTGGACTGGGGTGAGAGAGATAATGAAGATCGCACCGAAGATTGCGACGTAGGTCATGATAGACTTCAGGACGCTCTTGGCGGCTCCAGGGTGCATTGGAGCAGTTTGGGTCGGGGGAGGAGGGGTGTAAATCGCGGCCGACGTTCCCGGTGTGATCATCTGGGGATAGGTGGTGGCAGAGGGGAGAGACATAGCGGGCTGCTGCGATCCTCCAGGGGGCATCAGCTGGTCTAGGGGTGTAGCGTCCATTTGTATATGTATTAGAGCGAAACTCTCGCTGCCGGGCATGACGCGTCGTCCACACGGAAACGGTAGCATTGGCCGTCCACGCGTGTCACCATCTCTCGAATCTTTCCAGGGGGAATCGCAGACACGTCAATCTCCAACTGTGGGCGGTGAAACATGAGGACAGCGAGTCCAAGTCCGATGACGAACGAGAAAAAGTAGTTGGCCTCAGGTTTCTTTATAATTGACGAGATGTTCATTGTTTACATGTTCAGAAAATCAATACCGTCTGTACATTGGACAGGGTATGCGGTGGCCCTGAAACACCCGTTCTCGACCTCGGGGTTCTGGAAGACAATCGAGGGATTATGGACATCTGGAACAAGTTTATGCTTTGTCTGCGGCGGGACGAAGATCGTTGTGACAATCATACCTACGAGGAATCCCCCAAATACCCAGAGGACGTTAAACATTATTATACCCCAAGAGTTTTGTAGACACGGTGAAGGGTTTCCAGATGGTCTCCGCTCCATGTGAGAACGAGTTTTCCGGAAGGTGTAGAGATTGGGCCGCCAAAGTATACGAACAGGTGGGCAATATAGTAAAAGGATTTCTTGTCGTCCACCCATACGATGCGTTCGTCTACAATATCACGTACAATCTCCATGAATTCAGCACGCTGATCCGGGTATCCACCGACGAGAACCACGAACATCTCCGATTCTTATTTATACCCGCGACTTACGCTTGAGGGTGCGACGGCGGCGATGTCCGCCCACCGTCTCGTGAGGATAATTCAGCTCAAACTCGAAGCGGAATGTCGGGCCGACCGGACGAATTCCTCCCTTCATCTGCTTGACGAGTACAGATCCATACTTGAACTTATCGACAGAGATAAAGACGGTGTCTCCGCCCATCTTGCGTTCTGCGGGGATCTCCCAATCTCCGCCTCCTACGTTCCACCCTGTTCCCTTAGCGGCACTGGACTTCATGAATTCGTGAGAGGGGAACTGGAGAGTGAACGTCTGTCCCCGATGGTTCTTCTTGATATCGGAGAGATACGCTGTCAGACGCTTATCCTTGAAGGCCTCCTCTACATTCTTGTCGTTGAGCAGTTTGAGATTGAGTTCCGTATCCACGCTCTCGATAAAGTTTGTGACCGCCTCCTGGAATGTCATATCAAAGTGCTCGTCAATAATCCCAGTGATATTCGTGGGACCAGGGATAGGAACAGATTCGGGAGCAGTGTACGCCCGACGACGAGGAGCGAACTGTTCGAGCGATGTCATGACGCCAGAATCGATAGACATAGTTGGTGCGGGGACAGCTGTTCCGGTCGTGGCGGGAGCTGGAGCTGGAGCTGGGGCTGGAGCTACATTGGGATTGAAGGCATCCAGAGATGCGGCAACAGCGGGGGCAATGGAAGGAACTACGGGTGGAACAACTTCGCCCTGGACTAGAGGAGTATTGAGTTCAGGAGCTCCGAGTCCTAGGCGTTGTTCAGGGGTGGGAGCAAGAGGGTTCACGATGCCCGGAGCTGGGGCCTCATCTATATTCTGCGGAATGAGGGAACGAGATGCACTTGCAGAATTGGGTAGACGCATTGGATTGGCAGCGACGAGTCTACGACTGGCTTCCTGGTGCTGGAGAGGAGCGTTCGCAGGGGATACCGTCTGCCCAGCCATCGCACTGACTGCAACCGGCTTGGGAGAGACGTAACGAGGATCCTTAACCGTCTTACGGACTTCCTCTAACTTCTTCGCCGAGTTTGCAAGACCGTCTTCTACTGTGTGTTCGTCCTTTGCCCAGAGTGCGACATCGGCATCTGCTTCTGTGACCTCAGCCTTAGCCTTGATTAGATCCTTGGCTATCTGAACTGAAGTTTTGGCCAAAGCTTCCTTCCGCTTATTCGTGGACTTATCGCCCTTGGCAACTTCCTTGTCCAGGGCCTCCTTCGCGGCCGTAGCGTCCTTCTCCAGTTTTGCGACCTTATCATTGGCCTCCTTTGCAGCATCCCTGTTCTCCTTTAGTGTCGCCATGTATTTGGCGTGTGCCTTCTTCACACGCTCGTGATCCTTTTCAGCCGCGTCCAGTACCTTCTTTCCCGTCGCTTCCCACTTCTTCTTAGCATCTACGGCCATCTTCTTCATTTGTTGGGCTTCATTGATGAGCTGTAGCCGCCGCTGGGGTGAAACATCTCCAGCCCCAGCAATATCGGCCTCGGCCCTATCACGCCTGGCCTCTATCCTGATAAGGTCAGACGCCTGCCTGGATATATCCTGTACCAACTTCTCATTCTCTTGGGCCGGGAGAGGAGACGCAGAACGGGCATTGGGATTGACACCCACTTCCGTGGTGAACGGAGACGGGACTTCAGGGGCAGGGGGGGACGAACTACGTGCAGCCATAGCTCCTATGGCATCGGGGGATACAGTTACATCTGTCGTCGCAACCTTTGGGACCGTGGAACGCCCGCGGACAGGAGCGGGAACTGGAACTGGAGCTGGAACTGGAGCGGGAGCGGGAGCTGGAGCTGGAACTGGAGCTGGAGCTGGAGCTGGAGCTGGAGCTGGAACTGGAGTCTCAGGAGGCACCATTGGTACCACAACAGTTCCTACCGGGGCAGCTCCAAGTGTTCCCGTGAGTACCGACACCATCTCAAACCCCCTCTGTAGCGTGATATCTCCGCGTCCCTTGATCTTTGCAACGACAGGCGATACTAGGAAGCCGTGAAGAGCGATACGGTGATCCTTCTTTCCCACCGGTCCGACGTAAAAATTGTTGAATGCCGATGAGGAAGGGCTGAATGTGATTTCGGGAATCGAGCTCTTGAGATTGAATGTGATCGCCTGTTCGGACGGAACGTCGCGGGGTTTCAGGAGGGGGCTAGTCGGAGGCAGGATCGTGGGAGACGAGGATGACACGACTTTGGGATCATCCAGGAACTTCTCGACATCCGACGCAAAGTGGAAGAGCGGGATTTCCATATCCGAGTACGCTCCCACAATTGTCTCGTCTGGCTTAACAGTTGTACCATCTCCACGCTTGAGAACCTTCTTTTCGGCACGGGTACGTTCGCGTGAAGCGGACTTGATCGATTCAATTTTGGGAGTCGCAGTGTCCGAGCCCATAAGTTGCATGGATGGCTTGAGAACATCTCCATCACGCGACAGAACGAAGCGGTGGGCGATAACGTCAGGGGGCGTGACGTTGTCCGTTAAGTGAATGAACCCGAAATCGTCGCCAACCGGAGGAGCAGGGTTCTCGGACGGGGTGGGAGAGGGCGGAGTGGGCGGAGAAGACGGAGCGGGCGGAGTGGAAGAAGACGGAGCCGTGGGCGGAGTGGAAGAAGACGGAGCCGTGGGCGGAGTGGAAGAAGACGGAGCCGTGGGCGGAGTGGAAGAAGACGGAGCCGTGGGCGGAGTGGACGATTTCGGAACATCTTCGTGGAAGTTCTTGGCGATCTTGATGGCTTCATCATACGGCATGGAATACTCACCAGAAGGGCCGTGGACAGCCTCAAAGTGGTTCTGATTATCATTGTAGAGGACGTATACTGGTGCCCCCGACTTTCCTTCCAACACACTTGCCTCCTTCTGTCCCGGGAGTTTCTGGTCGGTCTTTAGAATGCTCGCCTGCGTCGCCCCCGAAGTATTGGCCACAATCAAAAAGTTGAGACCGTGCTGCTTGGCAAACTTCTCGAGCTCGGGCGTCTCAAGGTATGTCTGGTTTGCGGCAATACGCTTGGCCTCGTCATCTGTAAGCCCCTCAGTCTTGGAAAAAAGACCATCACGACGGAAGTTCGAGGCGATCGCGTTACGTATTCCTAGAGGCTGTTTGCGGAAGGTCGGGCTCAACGCAATGAGTATTGAATGAACGAGGCAGTCAAAGTCAGTAGATGGAACATTGACACGAGACCACCCTGTGAGTTCAGGTGGAAATTCTAGGTTAGCCTTGTCGGTCACAGTATCTTCTGGCTGGGTATCCAAACCCGGCTGTCCAGTCACGGCCTTCTCGATCTCGGCAGCACCCGTCGCAGGGAGAGCTTTCGATTCAGCTGCCACAGCATCCCTTGCCTTCGCAGCACGAGCCTTCAAGTTCTCAATTCCCTTGGCACCTGTAGCAGGAAAAGCCTTGGATATATCCGAGTCAGAATTGCGACGTGAAGCCACGGTTTTCTTCGCACGCTTCGCTCGTATACCAAGATTCTCAGAAGCGGCTGCTGCGGTTAGAGATATTTTAGCACCGCCTTCACTCATTATACTTGGGCAAGAAATGAGGTCGGTGGCGTTTTCGGTACGTCGCGATACGGAGCTTGGCACCGCAGTAGTATGCTCTGTAGCACCCTACGGCATCCCCCGCCTCCTTGAACTCTGGCGGCATGGCACACCGCGGCGGTGTCATACCTTTTGAAATGAGAGCCGACGGGTAAACAACCTCCAGCCAGTCAAGGTGCTTCTCGCAGGCATGCGTACGATCGGATCCGTACCGATAACGATATTCATCAACGAGTTCCCGTGCAAGCCGAACGAGCCACCGATAATTGTCGAGTGATTCACAGAGCCAGAGTGCACATGGGTGTTTGCGGTGAGTAGGTTTGTATCCTCCTCCCGGAGCACAATCAATATAGGGCGGAGGAGCGGGGTCGGAGTGGACCCAGTGGCAGGTGTAGAGCAGCTGACAAGATTCCAGGATCATCTTGATCACGTGTTTGTCGCAGTGGTACTTGGCACATTTGCGGGGATTCCAGTGTAGAAAGAAGATGTTCATTTCGGATAAGCTTACTCTGTCTTAGTCTCTGTTGAATTCGTTTTGGTGGGAGCGGGGACGGGTGTGACAATCTCGGTGAACCGAGTCTCGGCCTTGTCTTTTGGCAGGCCGCGATAGACCATATCAAGCTTCAGTTTCAGTAGGTCTGTGCGACGCGGCGGCATTCCGATTATTACATATCAATACGATTTCGTACCGCGTTGTTGAACGAGTTTTCCTTGAACGGAATATCCTTGCGTGTCGCTTCCGCCTCTATGATGTATTTGGTCGAGGTATATTGAGTTGAAAGAAAGAAGATGAAGATAGCCGCAACAAGGAGGAACATCAGGACGTTGAACCACCAGGATCCGTGGAGATTCTGGATGTTTTTGGATTGGAGCAAATTATTTTGAACGCGAAGAAGCGTACTATCGTCAACGAGACGCATAATTGTTTTTCAGCTATACATAATGATCGCCGCTTTAACCGCTGGATCCGCAGTGTGCTGTTTCGGCGTGGCATATGCCAGCCACATGATGCTCCCAGTGAAACCGGTGACCCCCGCGGAAATCCTTAAAAATCAGTCAACGTTGAATACCGTAAACGTACTCACATTCAACGAACTGAAAGACCGCCCTCTCCAGGAACGGATCAATGCGTACACATCCAGCCGTGCCAATCTCCAGGATGTCATGATGGCAACCGCCGAGCGTCCGACCCTCAACCAGTCCTACGTCGCCATCGCAAAAAAGATCCCGACGCTTCCTCCTGAATCTGCCGAGCGTGGACAGTACGAATTTCTCAAGAAGGCTGCGGATGACCACTATACCGGGTTTATTCCTCCGCCCACGGCTACGGTTCCTCCTCCTCCGCCCACGCCTACGGTTCCTCCTCCTCCAAGTCGGCTTTTGCCTGAGGCGTCGAGTCGCGAGCTTTCGTTTTCTCCTGTTCACGCACGCAGTTCAGCAAGACAGACACCCAAGGGTGGACGTCACCGACGATCTTCAGTCTCCGAATAGCCCCCGGATTCGCCACAATCGCACGCACAATCTCTAGTTGCTCTAGATGCGTAGGATTGCGAATATCCACATCCAATTGTCCGTACAGAAGCGAAGACAGGGCATCCCCAATATCCATGTTATATTCCTTACACTCGTAAGCCTAAGCTCTTACTTTGATAACAGCTCGGAGATCATCGACGGCGAACTCGTGAGGCTCTGTGTGTACGGGTTCGCACGGAAAGCGTCCAGGATAGAAGGATCCATATTCTTGATCTCCTGGTCCTGCGGTATAGGCTCGTTGAAGCGGTAGACACCCTGCTGCTGTGCTGTCGCACCCGTCGACACAACGTTGGCAGGATCCGTGAGCTGGCGGATATTGATCAACATGTCCTCGTCCTTGTTCACCTTGAC
>Ga0136644_10004693_pt1 | contig 10072 bp, 7 predicted proteins | sample C_130820_EF_Meta_FD_94780 | JGI IMG/M metagenome (GOLD analysis project Ga0136644, IMG submission 94780) | Freshwater microbial communities from Lake Croche, Canada to study carbon cycling - C_130820_EF_MetaG (v2) (version 2) | ecosystem: Environmental > Aquatic > Freshwater > Lake | place: Lake...
ACCACGTCGCTGATCTCGGCTTCAGTCAGCGCATGCGGCACGACATAGCCGGTCTCAGGGCGCAGCAAGGACACATGACCGGCCGGTGCTATGGCACTGGGGGCTAGCGGCAGCGCGCCATCCAAAAAGCTCGGATGCGAGATACGGCCCACATGCCACAGCTGCAGAAAGATGCGGCCGCCCGCGGCGTGCACGGCGGCCGTGGTCAGCTTCCAGCCTTCGACCTGTTCGGCGGACCAGATGCCCGGTGTGTTGGCATAGCCGACACCCATCGGTGAGACCACTGTGGCTTCGCTGAGGATGAGGCCGGCGCTGGCGCGCTGACGGTAATAGTCGGCCATCAACTCGTTGGGGATGCGCGTGGCGCCGGCACGGGCGCGCGTCAGCGGTGCCATAAAGATGCGATTGGCCAGGTCGAGGTCACCCACGCGGATCGGGTTGAACAAGGTAGTCGTCGGCAAGATGTACTCCGTCAGGTCGTCAGGGTAAGGAGGGCGCCAGGTCAAAATCGCCGGCCAGTGCCTGCAGGGCAGACAACACCGCCAGCGAGGCGGTTTCGGTGCGCAGGACGCGCGGGCCCAGCAGGGTACTGCGAAAGCCGTGCTGTGCGGCAACCGCTTGCTCGCTGTCGTCCAGACCGCCTTCCGGGCCGATCAACACGGCGACACCGGCGCCCAGCGCAGGGCCGGCATTGCGCAGCAGCGTAGGCAACGGTTCGGCGCCGTCGATGGCCATCGTCAGCCGCAGTCCGGCAGTGCTGGCCGCGCAGGCCTCTGCCACGCTGCAAGGCAGCAGTATGCGCGGCAACCGGTTGCGCCCCGATTGCTCGCAGGCGCCGGCGGCCACGGCTTGCCAATGCTCGACCTTGCGCAGCGCGGCCTCGGCATCGAGTTTGACGTTGCTGCGCAGGCTCAGCAGCGGCTGTATGGCCTGCACGCCCAGTTCGGTGGCTTTCTGCACGATCAGGTCCATGCGTTCGCCGCGGGCAATGCCCTGCAGCAAGGTGACCGCCAGCGGTGACTCGCAGTCCAGGTCATAGAACTGCTTGATGTCCAGGGTGGTGCTGCGTTTGCCGACGCTGCGGATCACCGCGTCATATTCGCCACCGCAGCCGTCAAACACGCGCAGTGCATCGCCCTGACCCAGACGCAGCACGCGCGTCAGATGTCCGCTGGCCTGTTCCGGCAGGTTGATTTGCTTGCGATCGGCCAAGGCCTCGGCAACATAGATACGCGTCAATCGCATGTGGCCACCTCGATGGCTTCGGCAGCCACCTGCCCCAGCAGGGCGATGTGTTCGGGTGTGATGACATAGGGCGGCATGAAGTAGATGACGTTGCCGATCGGTCGCAGCAACACGCCGCGTGATAGCGCATGCCGGTAGACCGCCAGCCCCCGCCGCTCGCGCCAGTCGTAAGGCGTTCGCGCGGCCTTATCGCGCACCATCTCGATAGCCAGAATCATGCCGGTCTGGCGCACCTCGGCCACGTGTGGGTGTGCGGCCAGCGGTGCTGCGGCGGCGCCCAGATGTGTGGCCAGCACCCGGTTGTTGGCTATGACCGGCGTGTCAGCAAACATCCGCAGCGTCTCGCGCGCCACGGCACAGGCCAGCGGGTTGCCGGTATAGCTGTGCGAATGCAAGAACGCATTGAGGCGTGTGTACTCGTCATAGAACGCCTCATACAAACGCTCACCGGTCAGCACGGCCGACAGCGGCAGATAACCCCCGGTGAGCCCCTTGGACAGACACAACAGATCGGGCGCGATGCCGGCCTGCTCGCAGGCGAACAACGTACCGGTGCGACCGAAGCCCACGGCGATCTCGTCGGCGATCAGCAGCACTTCATATTCATCGCAGGCCGCGCGCAGCAGCTGTAAGTAAGCCGGGTGATACATGCGCATGCCGGCGGCGCATTGCACCAACGGCTCGACGATGACAGCGGCCAGTTCGTGGGCGTGCTGCGCCAGCAGCGCGCGCATCGGCACAAACAAGCGTCGTGCGCAGTCTTCCCAGCTCTCGCCGGCTTCGCGCTGCCAGGCATCGGGTGAGGGTGCGATCAACACATCCATCAGCAAGGGCGCATACACGTCTTTGTAGAGCTCGACATTGCCGACGGCCAGCGCGCCCAGTGTTTCACCGTGATAGCTGTTGGCCAGCGTCAAAAAGCGCTTTTTGGCCGGACGGCCGGCATTGCGCCAGTAGTGAAAGCTCATCTTGACGGCCACTTCGACGGCCGCCGAGCCATTGTCAGCAAAGAAGCAGCGGGTGAGTCCCGGCGGTGCGACCGCGGTCAGCGCTTCGGCCAGTTCGATGGCCGGTTCATGGGTGAAGCCGGCAAAGATCACGTGTTCCAGCTGGTCAATCTGCGCATGCAGCGCGGCATTGAGTCTGGGGTTGGCATGGCCGAACAGATTCACCCACCAGGAGCTGATGGCATCGAGGTAGCGCGTACCCTCAAAGTCCTCCAACCACACGCCCTCGCCACGGCGGATAGGAATCAGCGGCAGGTTCTGCTCGTGATCTTTCATCTGCGTGCAGGGATGCCAGATATGCGCCAGATCGCGGGCGGCCAGCTGGGCGTTGGCGCTGGCGCCGGGTCGAAGGTCAGTCATGGCGCTTAGGGTACTGCACAGCGATTCCCTTGCGGGCACGAGCGGGGCATGATCGCAGGTTGCGACGACAACGAATTGCCTTGCTGGGGGACAGTACTGATGAAAATTGCCAAACCGGTTGTTGGGGCTTTGTGTCTGCTGCTGGCCGCCTGTGCACCCAAACCCGTCGCGCCCCCGCCCGCAGGACAAGTGGACCAAGCCCGCCTGCAGGCCGCCGACAGCGAGCCGGGCAACTGGCTGGCCAGCGGCCGCGACCAGGGCAAGACGCATTATTCGCCGCTGCAGGACATCAACCGTGAGACGGTGGGCAAGCTGGGCTTTGCCTGGGAATACCAGACCGGCACCAACCGCGGCCTGCAAGCCACGCCCATCGTTATCGATGGTGTGATGTATGTGTCGGGTGTGGCCGGCCGTGTGTACGCGCTGGATGCCGCGACCGGTGCCGCCAAGTGGACTTTCGAGCCCAAGCAGGACCTGCGCAACGTGCGCGGCGCCTGCTGTGACATCGTCAACCGCGGTGTGGCGGTGTGGCACGGCCGTGTCTATGTGGCGGGCTTCAGCGGCACGCTGTACTCGCTCGATGCGCAAGATGGCCGCATCGTCTGGCAGACCAACACAGTGCAGGATCGCAGCCGCGCCTATTCGGTGACCGGCGCGCCGGTCATCGCCGGCAAGGTTGTGGTCATCGGCAACGGCGGCGCCGAGTACGACTCGCGCGGCTATGTCACCGCCTATGACCTGGAATCCGGCAAGCAGGTGTGGCGCTTTTATACGGTGCCGGGCGACCCGTCCAAGCCGCAGGAGAGCAAAGCGCTGGAAACTGCGCTGGCCACTTGGAAGGGTGACAAGTGGTGGGAGCGTGGCGGCGGTGGCAATGCATGGGACGCCATCAACTACGACCCCGAGACTAACCTGGTTTATTTCGGCACGGCCAACGGTGCGCCGTGGAGCCGTCTGCAACGCAGCACTGACACGGGCGACAACCTGTTTCTGTCGTCTATCGTGGCGGTCAACGCCGACAGCGGGGAATACGCTTGGCACTACCAGACCACGCCGGGCGAGCGTTGGGACTATGACGCCACGCCGCACATCATGCTGGCCACGCTAAAGCTGGGCGGCGCCGATCGCAAAGTGCTGATGCAGGCCAGCAAGAACGGCTTTTTCTATGTGCTCGATCGCAAGAGCGGCGAGTTGCTGTCAGCCGATCCGTTCGTGGCCACCACCTGGGCCAGCAAGGTCGATATGAAAACCGGCCGTCCGGTCGAGAACACCAAGCTCGCCGACTACAGCGATGGCCCGAAGCTGGTGTTCCCGTCGGCTGTGGGTGGCCACAACTTCAACCCCATGTCGCTGAGCCCGCGCACCGGGCTGGTGTACATCCCCAGTGTGCACGGCGGCATGGTGATGGCCGAAAAGCCCCTAGATCCGCATCAGCCCGAGCGCATCGCCACCGGCGTGCAAGTGGGCTTCTCGATGCAACTGGCTGCTCCGCAAAGCCTGCCGCCGATGATGCGCAAACTGGCCGATCCGGCCTTCCTCAAGACCCAGCCTGAGGCTGCCATGTCGGCCTCGCTCAAAGCTTGGGACCCGGTGGCGCGCAAAGTGGTCTGGGAGTTCAAGAACAGCTCGTTCATGGACCACGGTGGCGTGCTGTCGACGGCCGGTGGTCTGGTGGTGCAGGGCGGCCTCGATGGCAAGCTCAAGGTGCTCAACGACCAGACCGGTGAGCTCATCAAGGAAATCGATGTGGGCACGGCGATGATCGCAGCGCCCATGACCTATACCGTCAAGGGTGAGCAGTACATCGCCATTGCCGCAGGCACCGGCGGTGGCGGCTGGAACTTCTGGTTCCCCGAGAACATCGCCTTTACCAACGGCAATGCCAATCGCATTCTGGCCTTCAAGCTGGGTGGCGGCGCGACGCCCAAGCCGCAGCCGCTGCCGCCCATCCAGCCGCTGCCCGAGCCGCCTGCGCAGGTGGGCACGGCAGCTGACATCGCCGCTGGCGGTAAGTTGTTTGCGGCCAATTGCGGGTCCTGCCACGCCAATGCGCCGCGCGGTCCGGTGCCCGACCTGCGCCGTTCGGGCGTGGTGCGCGATGCGGCCGCTTTCCAGCAGGTGGTGCGCGGTGGCAGCCTCAACGCCCGCGGCATGCCGGCTTGGGATGACTTGCTGACCGAAGCCGAGGTCACGCAGATCCATGCCTATGTGGTGTCGACGGCGCGCGACGGCTATGCCGCCGAGCAAAAAGCCGGTGCACCGGCGGCAGCGCTCAAGCGTGAGGGTGTCAGCCAGGGTCATCCGTGAAGCTGATCCTGCCTCCGGGCGTCAGCCGCGCGCGCTTTGACCAAGCGCTCAAGGCTTTCGCCACGGTGGTCGGCCCGGAGTGGGTGCTGGCCAGCGATGAAGATCGCGAGACCTATCTCGATCTGTACTCGCCGGGTCGCGATGAAAGTCATGCGGCCTCGGCCGCTGTGGCACCGGCCTCGGTAGAGCAGGTGCAGGCGCTGCTGAAGATCGCCAACGAGTACCGCATCCCGCTGTGGCCTATCAGCCGCGGCAAGAACTTCGGTTATGGCGGCGCCGCGCCGCGCCTGCCCGGCACTGTGATGCTCGACATGGGTCGCCTGAACCGCATCATCGAGGTCAATGACCGGTTGGGCTATTGCATCCTCGAGCCCGGCGTCGGCTTCTTTGATCTGTGGGACTACCTGAAGTCCAACAAGATCGCGCTGCAGATGGGCATACCCGGCAATGGCTGGGGCAGCGTGGTCGGCAACGCGCTGGAGCGCGGCTTCAGTCCGGCCGGCGATCACAGCAACAACATCTGCGGCCTCGAAATCGTCCTGCCCAACGGCGAGGTGGTCCGCACCGGCATGGGCGCCATGGGTGATGGCAAAGCCTGGCCTTTGTTCAAGCACGGCTTCGGCCCGTCGTGGGATCAGATGGTGGTGCAGGGCAATCTGGCCATCGTCACCAAGCTGTGTCTGTGGATGAAGCCCGCCGACGAAGCGGCTATCAGCATCGAGATCAAACTGCCTAAGCCGTCTGACCTGCAATGGTGTGTCGAGGCGCTCTCGCCGCTGCGTTTGCAGGGGGTTATCGACGGCTTGGTGCGGCTGACCAGCTTTCAAGCCTCGGCGACAGTGCCCACGCTGCGCAGCCAGTGGTACCAGGGCACAGATTCGATCCCCGATGATGTCATCGCACAGATGATGCAGCGTATGAACGTGGGTTGGTGGAACGGGCCGCTGCGCTTAGCTGGTTTTAGCGACGTGTGCGAAGCCAACCTCAAGCGTGTGCTCGACCGGCTGGCCAAGTTCACCAAACAAGAGTTTCCGGTGACGCGTATGCGCGGTGATGCGCAGCCGGGCCCGACCACCTATCCCTTGCAGATGGTCAACTGGTATGGCGGTCGTGGCGGTCACATCGGTTACTCGCCGGTCATGCCGGCCGATCCGAAGCTGGTGCAAGAGCAGTTCGAGCGAACACGCCGCCGCTATCAGCAGTTCGGCCTCGACTATTCCGGCACGTTTTATATCGATGGGCGTGCAGCCACCAACGTCAACCTCATCCTCTACAGCAAAGATGATGAAGAGCAGAAGCAACGCGTGCGGCAGTTGTTCGAGGCGCTCATCAAAGATGCGCGCGAGCAGGGCTATGGCGAGTACCGCACGCACTTGTCTTATATGGACGATGTCGCAGCCAGCTATGACTACAACCACAACGCGCTGCTCAAGCTCAACGAGCGCGTCAAAGATGCGCTCGACCCTAACGGCATCATCGCGCCCGGCCGCAATGGCATCTGGCCCAAGGCGTATCGCGCGCATCGGGGTGTGCTGTGAGACGCGTGTTGCTGTTGCTGGCGCTGGCATTGCCTGCTGCTGCATGGGCAGATGATCTCACCGCACAGCAGTCGGTCGGCCAGCAGGTGTTCGCGCATCGCTGTGGCATGTGCCATCGCGAAGGGGGCACCGGCACCTTTGTGTTGGCGCGTCGTTTGGGTGCTCCGCAGTCACTGCTAGAACAACGTACGGACCTTAAGCCCGAGTACGTACGCTTCGTGGTGCGTTGGGGTTTGATGAACATGCCGCGCTTGTCGCGCGTTGAAGTGCCCGACACCGACCTGACCGATCTGGTGGCTTACCTGACCCGGCCCAGACCTGCTGCCACACCGTGAAGCACGGGCTGGCGGTACATGAGGCCACGGGTCTGCTGACCGGTGTGTGTCAGGTCTTCAGCCCGCATCACGATGCGCGGCCCGACGGCCAGCAGCCCGAACTGGTGATCATCCACGGCATCAGCCTGCCGCCGGGTGAGTACGGAGGACCAGGCGTGCTGCAGTTGTTCACCGGTGATCTGCCGGCAGACGCACACCCTTACTACGCCGGCATCGCTGCACTGCGCGTGTCGGCGCATCTGTTCATCCGTCGTGACGGGCAGATGCTGCAGTGCGTGCCGCTGCACCGGCGTGCTTGGCATGCCGGCGTGTCCAGCTTTCAAGGCCGGCAGGCCTGCAATGACTATTCGCTGGGCATAGAACTGGAAGGCAGCGATGATCAGCCCTATGCCGATGCGCAATATGCCGCGCTGGCTGCAGTGCTGCGGCTGTTGCAGCAGCATTGGCCGCTGCTGCAGGGCGAGCGCCTCGTGGGCCACAGTGACGTGGCGCCCGGGCGCAAGAGTGATCCCGGTCCGGCTTTCGACTGGCTTAGACTGCGCGCCTTGATCGACAGACCCAACCCTTGAGGAGCTTACGCATGAAACTGATCAACACTTTGGCCGCCTTGGCGGCGTTGTTTGTCTTGAGCACGGGCGCGGCCCATGCAAACGCCGATGCCGACACCGTCAAGCTGTTCAAGAATGCCGGCGACAGTGCCGAATATTTTTCGCGTAGTGCCGGCTATGCGGTGTTTCCAACCATCGGCAAGGGCGGCATCGGTATCGGTGGCGCTTATGGCAAGGGCAGCGTCTATGCCCACGGCAAGCGCATCGGTGCGGTGTCCATGAAGCAGCTGAGCTTCGGTCTGCAGATGGGCGGTCAGGCTTACAGCCAGATCATCTTCTTCGAGGACCAGCGGGCGCTCGATGAGTTTACGTCAGGCAACTTTGAGTTCGGTGCCGGTGCCAGCGCGGTGGCGCTGACGGCAGCGGCGTCGGCCAGTGCCGGTACCGGCGGTGGTGGAGTCAGTGCCAGCGGCGGCAAGAAAGATGCGACCACCGGCGGTGGTTACTACAAAGGCATGGCGGTGTTCACCATCGCCAAGGGTGGCCTGATGTACGAAGCCGCGGTGGCCGGTCAGAAGTTTAAGTACGAGCCGGCGAAAAAATGAGCGGCAACGTGTCCATTAACAGTGCCGGTAAGACCGGCTCAAAGCGGCCATCGATCATCTGACTGAACGCCAGCAACTGTTCTGGCGGTAGCGGTTTGCTGATCAGGTAACCCTGACCCTGGTCACAGCCCATGGCCAGCAGTTGCTGCCAGTTTTCGATGGTTTCGATGCCCTCGGCCACCACCTTGACGCCGAAGCGGTGGCCCAGATCGATAGTCGTCTGCACGATAATGGCGTCATCGCTGCCCGGCTGCATGTTCTTAACGAACGAGCGGTCAATCTTCAGCTCATCGACCGGCAGCGACTTAAATTGCGCCAGTGACGAATAGCCGGTGCCAAAGTCATCCACCGAAAAGCGCAGGCCGTGGGCGCGCAATTGCTGCATCACCTTAACGGCCTGGTCGGGCTCGTTCATGATCGCGCTCTCGGTGATTTCCAGCATCAGCTTGTGCGGCGAAATGTCTGCTTGCGCCAGGCAATCCAGCAAGTGCTGGGGCAGCCGCTGCTCCAGCAGGTCTGAGGCTGAAAGATTGATCGACACCATCGGCTCAAAGCCTTGGTCGCGCCACAGCCGCATTTGCTTGGGCACGGTTTGAATCAGCCATCGCGTCAATTGCCAGATGGAACGGGTCCGCTCCAGCAAAGGAATGAACGTATCGGGGGCTATGGCGCCCAGCACAGGGTGTTGCCAACGCACCAGCGCTTCCACGCCCAAGATGCGGCCGTCCAGCAGGTTGACCTTGGGTTGGTAATGCAAGCTCAGCAGATTGTCTTGTATGCCCCGGCGCAGGTCAGATAACAAGGCCAGTTGCATTTTCAGATCTGCCTGTCGGGTATTGCGGTACACCCGCACCGACTGACTGAGCTGACTGGTGTCGTGCAGGGCCAGATCAAGATTCCTTAAAGCTTCCAACGGTGAGGCAGCATGGTCCGGTACGTAGCAGATGCTGGCTTCAGCCCCGAGGCTGATCGACGTGTTCTGGTAGGCCATCTCTTGGTTCAGTGCATCGATCAGCGTCTGCGCAAAGTCTGCCGCATTGGTGCAACTCAAGGAGCGCTTGACGATCAGGAACTGACCGGGCCCGGGGCTGGCCAGCAGGTCGTCTCTACCGAGGAGGCTGGTTAATTTCAGGGCGATGTCGCACAGCAGGCTTTCGGCCGCATCGTGGCCTAGCGCGATCTGCATACGGACATAGTCGCTGACTTCCAGCAACAGCAGGGGCAGGCGCTGTTGATCGGCTGTGGTCTGGTCGAACACCGGTTGCAGTTGCTGCAGCGCGGAAAGACGGTTGGGCAAACCGGTGATCGCATCATGGCTGGCCAAGTACTTCACATGCTGCTCGCGCGAGGCGATCTGGCTCTGCATGGCATTGAGCGTGCTTGCGACTTGCTCGAGTTCTATTGACCCTGAAAGGTGGATGTTCTTGCGATAGTCACCGGCTTCAATGCGCTTGGCGACCGCCAGCAGCGCTTCCAGTGGCCGACTGGCCTGTTTGGCCAGCCAGCGTGCCGGTGGTATGGCCAGCAGGATGGCTACGGCACCGATCAACAAGATGATCAGGGCAGACTCTGTGTAGGTGGCTGCCAAGGCCGATTGCAGCGGTTGTTGCAGGATGGCTTTGACTGCACCCCGGCCGTCGGGGATGTCGCGTACGAGACCCAGATAGCTCTGCCCGCTGACCTCGATCTGGGTCGCTTCAAGCTGACGGTTGGCTGTGCCGCTCAACCAGTTGAGTGTCTCTTGCGCCTGTTCCGGTGGCAGGTTGCTGATCAGGGTGCCGGCGCTGTTTCTGCCCACTTCGGTGAAGCCCAACGACACACCCAGCAAGTCGCTCAGTTCTGTGACCGATTTCTGATTGACCGGGAAGCCTGCGACCACATAGCCCACTGTCACGGGTGCGCGTACCGGGGCTACGATGAGCAACAACAACTGACCATTCAGCGTTTGATAGCTCGACGCGGCCTCAGAGGTGTTGGCATCGGGCAAACTCAGGTTCAGCCAGGGCCCTGTCATCAGCGCTGGATCGGTAGACGACACCGCTTTGCCGGCAATATCCAGCAGCGTTACCGAATCAGCACCGATGCGATTGGCCATGTTGGCCAAGGCGGAGCGGATAGTTGTCTCAT
>Ga0136644_10004694_pt1 | contig 10072 bp, 10 predicted proteins | sample C_130820_EF_Meta_FD_94780 | JGI IMG/M metagenome (GOLD analysis project Ga0136644, IMG submission 94780) | Freshwater microbial communities from Lake Croche, Canada to study carbon cycling - C_130820_EF_MetaG (v2) (version 2) | ecosystem: Environmental > Aquatic > Freshwater > Lake | place...
TCTAGAAAATAAAATAATAAAAATGATTTCTCCCGAGACGATCGTGGGTAATCCGTACACGTTCCTGAATGTCCATGGGCATTCCGTGGTGTGCGCCGAGGATTTTGTATACAATGACAATACGGGGTCGTGTCCAGGGTATCAATCGATGGATCCAAGGACGGTGGATGCGCCACGCGCTATTCGGACGACATTTGATCGTCCTGTTCTTACATCGAAAAACATCGACCCGTTGCAAGACGTCTATACGAGCCCGGGGTCGTCGACCGGGTTCTATCCGAGCTACGCAGCCATCAAGAGTGGTGATGTCTACTACTACACCGATCGGGAGCTGGCGAGCCCGTACGGCACTGTTCCCTACACGCTGACGTCCTACACGATCCCGCAGATGGAGGTCGACCCCATGGGTGCCTTTCGCCCCATCTATCAGAAAGTGCCCGTGTTCAAAAATAACCGAAACTCGGCGCAGTACACGTTTGATCAGGACCAGATGCAATTCCGGGAAGACCTCATGGCGCTGCAAAGCCGCAAGATGAACGAGAGCGACTTTTCGAGGTTTCAGCTCTACAATGATCCACATGCGTATTTTCACAACGGGATCAAAAATCCGGGAACCTATCCGTACCCGGATCGGTGCCATCCCCCGCGTTGTGGGGGCTTGTAAACTGGTTGCTCCAACAGTTTCCACACGCCTCGGTGTAGATGTATGGTTTTTTCCTTTACAGCTCGTAGAAATACATGTGCCCTATGAAAAAAGGAAACGAGGTGTTGGGTGGTGTAAAAAAGTAGGTGTGAAAGAGGCGGTCGTAGTACAGCCACCGCTCCTCGTCATATCCTTTGAGAATAAGATATCCGCGGTGATCGTCCCAGACCAGAGCCGCATTCCTTCTCTGTTCCATCATGGTTCGCAAATCGGGATAGTGCGTTAAAAAAAAAGGGAGCCCGACAAGAGAACCGTGGTCGATTTCGACACGGATACGGTCTGACAGAATGTCCCTGTACCGCTTGCTGACGCGACGGTAGACCACCACGTTGGCCCCTTTTCGATCCCCAAAACCCACAAAATCCCAAATGTGTCCCCATACGTCGTCGTGGATCCTTTCCATCGTACTATTTTTCAACAAGATTAAAAAATTTCACCTCCTACACACCGAGCGCTTCGATCCACCGCCCGGCCACGCCTTCCCAGTCCACGATCGTGTCCGATTCTCGCAGCTTCCGACGCATGTCGTCCATCGTTTCCTGTGGTGTGGACAAGATCTTGGAAAGTTGACGCGCCAGCTCCACATAACCTTTTTTCTCAAACCCGAGTCCGTGGAGGTGGATACCGGCCCGCTGGCCAAACACGTTCACCTCGGACAATACCGGAATGCACCCTACGACGAGCGATTCGCGGATGGTAATACAATCAATCTCCGCCGCCGTCGCGGTGTAGTACAGGTGAAACCCGCATCTGGATTTAAGACGGGCCACCTCCTCCACCGTGAGGCGACCGTGGTGCACAACTCCCGGCTGTCCGAGCAGGGTATTGACCTCGTTCTGGAACGCCTCCTGGTTTGGGTCCCCAGGCGTCATTCCGTAGCACACGTGCAGCACCGCCTCTGGCTCGAGGTGCTTGACGATCGGCCATGCATGTTTCAGCAGGGGGACAAGACCACGCGTGTAGCAGCTCGCGTAGATGAGGTGCTTGTGGTTGCGCTCCGTATCGGGCGCGGCGGCATTTCGAAACGTGTCTACGCGTACCCCGTTGGGAACCACGACCACACCGGGCACTTGACCCCGTGTGGTGTTCATTTCGAGCATCTTTTCGTGATACTCGGACTTGCAAAACACGCGATGAATCTTTTTCGAAAATGTTTGAATCATCTGGTAGGCGTTGGGAATATTGTCGTGCAAGTCCACCACAATGGCCCGCGCTGACAGGTTCGGGCTGGGGAGGATGGCCATCCCCGACAAGCGCCATAGGATGAGGACATCGTACGTGGCGCGGCACCGAAACGAATGGGCGTGGTGGTACTCGACACCGTTCACCACGCGCTGTTGGAACGCAAAATTCCCATACACGCGGACAGGGTGTCCCCTCGCCTGAAAACACCGCGCCAGGTGCACCACGGCCTGCTCGGAACCTCCAAGGGACAACGACTTGGGGTCCCATTCGATGCTAAAGACGCCGCAGTAAAAGGTGATCTTTCGAGGGACAGGGAGCGGCTGCTCACGGACCAGCTCCAAAAGGCGGGGAGAATGTTTTGATAGAAACGCTTCCGGTGTTTGTCCATCGATCACAGCACCGACCTGTTGGTTTCCATTGATGACGGTCAGGAGGATCTTGGTCTTGCAGAACGTGTTGCTGGCGTGGCTGATCTGCATAAACACGTCCGATCCCTCCAGCTGTACCATGGGTTCCGAAAAGTTGTTGGTAAAGGAGGCTTCTTCTGCAAATGTTTTGTAGACGTCATAGGAATGTGTTTTGGCATATTTTTTAGTATATGCCATGGTGCTGTGCACACCATGCCGGCCATGGATGCCCCGGAGCTGAATGACCACGCCAAGGTCGTCGTCGAGGATCAGGGACCGCGTACACGCCGCGATCTGTTCTTTCTTTCCCTTGAGCGCCTTGACCGCGTGGCTCAGGCGTGTTGGGAAATAGTAGTCGTCGTCGTCGATGCACACGATAAGATCGCCTCGGCAACGGTCGTTTCCCAGCTGCCGCATCCTCCCAATGGTGCGATCAGGCGATTCGCACTCGGGCTCGATAATACGGATCTTTACTCCCTTGATGACCAAATGGTCGCGGCACCACGCCGTAAACGCCGACTCCTGGACCGTGGACGCGTTGACAATGACCCACTCCACCTCGTCGACCAGCGAGGCGGCCGAAAGAAGCATGGCCTTTATATGATCTACCTGACACTTTAAAAACTCTCGCCGCGGCCACCGGCTAATGGTCAGAAGACTTGCTTTCATGGTTTTTTTTCTTTGTTTGACCCTTCACCGGTTTAAATGGTTTATGTCTCTATAAAAAAATGCTTTTTATACAGCCGTCGGTCGTATGGAGGATGCCACCTGCGGCGCGCCGCCATTGTTTGAAAAAATGGTGGGCGGGCCTGCCGCCCATTTCCATGATGCTGACCGAGGCGCTTTCCTATGGGAGCGTGTGGAACTGGATCTCCCTATGGCTTTTCCCCCGAGCCTCGTTCACGGCGTACTCCAGCCTCGGGTGCAGCGTCGGTGGCTTCTACCTCGCGTGGATCCACCCGCGGCATCTCCGTGTCCACTACCTGCGCCTCGATTTTGATTTTTGGGATACGGTGGTCCTGGATGTCGTGGCCCACCAACTCCCTCGCGTCTTGTCCACCCAGACGGTGTGCTTTCCACGATGCTCGTGGTTCTTTCCACGTTGGCTCGTGATGCTCTATTTTTTGGTCATTGGTGTAAAAAACATAAAACAACGCTATTCCTTGGATACGCGCGATATCCTAAGCATTCTTTTCCTGACCGAATTCCTTTATTTTCTTCTTTTTTCTTGCCCCCTTTAAAAAAACAAAGCAAGCAAAGCATGCGGTGGCGCGACCGTTTGCCCATGGAAATTCAAAGAATGATTTATGAGTTTGATCCCACATTCCATCAGCATTACTCAAGGCTCGTCCACGACGATATCCGACTCTACCAAAATGCGGAAATGAACATTTACGTTCCCGAGGGCATCCATGCCTATTTATTTTACCCGCGCTTGTGGGTCCTGGAGACGGATGTACCGGTCGAGGAGGAGGAGAACGACGACCGCCGGCGGTGCAACATCCTTCGATTCTTTGTGGACAAGGAGGATTTCCACGACTACGTACAAGAATTGGGCGAGACACAAAACGCCACGTTTACGGTATACGTTCCCTGGTCCCACGTGTATGCCTACCTACAAAAAACCTTTACCTATTTCTCCACCGGTGGCGATTGAATCATCCATCGCTCAAAGGCATGGAGAGAGGCGTCGAGAGAAAAACGCGCTTTTTTCATTGCTTTGACGAGATTCCCGAGGTTTTCTTGGTCTTCCAGGACATGATACGAGAGGTGGTCCGCCATGTCGCACACCCTCTTGAGTTCGGAACAGCGATCGCACACGACGCCACGGTACTGGCACTCCGTGTTCTCATGGACCTCCTTGTGGGGCGGATCGAGGAGATCCGTGCACCCCACGTGCCGACAGTTGACCTTGTGGTGCTCCGACAAGAGATGTTGGTCATAATGTTCGTTGGGCACCGTCTGCTCACAGAGGGGGCGCGGGGTGAAATAGGGGCAAGCGACAAAATGAGACGGGCCATCAATGACACGGAACAGTGTCCCACAGCGACAGGGGGTCATGCGGTACTCGCACTGGGTCTGGATGTGCCGGTCGAGCTCGTTCTGTGTCCCCTGGAAACAGCAACCCTCGTTCGCGTGGAAACAGTCATAGTCAGCGCGCTTGTCGATGGACATGTACATGAAATCCTTTTCATAGGCGTCCTCCGACTTGTGTATTTTTTTGGGGTACGTCTTGGTCGAACAGAGGATACACTTGACGCTGGTGCGACGCTGCGAGAAAGGCTTGTTGAGATCCAAGTACGCCCGCGCGCACAACGAACAGACGCGAAGAGTGGAATGACACCCCGGCTTTCCTCGCGGACGCGGGCACGGAAAGCACGTGAAAAAGACGGGACACCGAACGTGGTCCTGGCAGATGAGGCACTGGATTTTCTCCATGGTTTTTCTGTGGTGATTTAAAAAAATAGAAACGTTTTTTTAAATGCCTCCCGAGATCCTGCAATACATTTTCGAGTTTGATTCTACGTATCACGAGGTGTATGCAAAAGTCCTCCACCAGCTGCGCTTCAAGTGCGTGTTCTGGAACCATTTCTATTCTCCCAAGGCATGGATCCTCCAATTTTTCAAATGTTTCGGGGACGCCGCGGTCAACCGCTGGGTGTTTCGTGGAGAAGAGTTTTATTGGGAGATGTACACACCGGCCGAGTACGAGACCTACGTCGGGTGGCGAATCTACCTTCACCGGTCGGTCTCGGCCTTTTCCACAAGACGTTCCATGACCCGAAAAAACAGCCATGCCTCGATCGCCGAATAGATTGTAAAAAGGATCATTGCACCTACTACTTGTGCGACAAAGTACCAGTCCATGGTTGTTGTTGTTCTTGTGGCCACGGTTTATTTCCCATCACTTTTTCTTGGCGGTGGTGTGGAGGCCAAGCGTGGTACGGAGCCTGTCGACCTTGGCGGCGACGTCCTCGTAGCCCCACTGCCTCGCGCGGACATAAGCCGCCGTGATGCCCCGCTTGTTGTAGGTGCAGGGCGGTGCTTTCTTGTTGCACACGGGAAACTTGAGTTCTTTGGGGAGCATGAAACAGCTCTTGCCGCATTGTTTCAGAAGCTCGCGGCGTTCGGAGACGCGTTCGGGTTTTTTCGACCCCCATGGAGCGTCCGAGGTATCGACAGGGTATTTTTTGGTGGGGGCAGAGGCCTTGGTGGGAGGCGCCTGAAACGGCTTGACCTTTTTGGTGGGACCATAACGGAGACGGATGCCTTGTTTCTGAAGCGCTTTTGCGGTGGGACCGTCTTGGTAAATCCATTGCCCGGTCAGGGGGTTTTTGATTTTGATCCGTTCCATATTTCTTGTTTCTTTTCTATAAAAAAATAAAATTGAAAATACAAGGGTATAAATATTTTTTTCTAAAAAATATAAAAAAGAAACCATGTGCGACCGGCTCCGTGTCTTGACATGGGAAAAAAATTCCTGCTACATGGATTCAGTGCTTTTTGCCTTGTTCTCTACCCCCAATGCGTTCCTGGAAAAGATTACCCTCAAGCAGCGCTACACCCGCGCCATGGATGGAGTCTGTGGAGATGACTCGCGAGACATGTTCACCGCCTTTAAATCCATGCTCAAGGGTATCGTGGACGATCTGCGCGGCTCGCTCCAGTCCAAAACGTTGTGCCGGTCGTTCCGTGGGTTCCTGCAGGCGCATGCCGCGTGCGATGTGGTCCAATTGTCTCCCACGTTTGCCAACGGTCAGCAGCACGAAGCCTTTGAGTTTCTCCAATTTATTTTATCCGTCTTTGCCCTCGGGCGGCGCGACGTGGGAGCTCTGACCGTGTACCGGAAACGGTACGGGCTGAAAACGGGTAAGACGATCGAGTGGAAACCGTGGTTCTCCCGCGAGGACAAGCTGTACTCCCTGGTGCACCGGGTTCCGTACGCCGAGTTCAAGGCCCATCGCAGCCTTTCCTCCTACCTCCGCTACACCACCAAGGACTGCGGTCTGGATCCCACGTCGACCACGTGGCAGGGACAGCCCGTTAATTGTTTCGAGGAGCAGACCATTCTCCAGAAATTCTCGGGGATGCTTATCTTGTCCCTGGAACGGGAGAACCCGGCGACAGGCCACGTGGATCACGAGGCGGTCCAGGTATCCTCGACACTGAAAGATTGCGAGGGCAAAGCCCTGGAACTCGACGCCGTGGTGGTGCACCTCGGAAAGACCACCTCGAGCGGCCACTATGTCTGTTTCAAGCGATGCGACACGCAGTGGTACCTCATGGATGACATGAAAACCAAACTGGTGGCGTACAAATCCTGGAGCGACGTTCTCAAATCCAAGCTCGCCAACGTCCGTACCCACGGCGTCCTCTACTTTTATACGGCGTAGTGCAAACATCGTTTTTTTTTTTTTCACCCTGAAATAAAAAAGTATGATTGTCCTGGAAACACCCAGCCCCGTGGTCCCGGCGCACGGTGCGACGCGGCAGCAATCGCTGGCGCCCCTTGTCCTTGAATCCGAGATCCTTGGAAAAGGCGCATTCGGGACGGTGTTTGGACCGTACTCGGCGGCCAAGACACGAGAGATCCTCGCGACGCTGTACCGTAGACCGGTGGGCGAATGCACCGTCCTGAAAGAATACGTGTTTCCCGACAACGCGTCTACCTACATCCTCAAGGTGGAATTCGGCAACCGCACCGCGAAACCGTGCGCGTCCACGCAGCGCCTGGCCGATGCCTTGGAACGTCTCCCCCTACCTTTCCACCGGTGTTTTCTCCTTCCTCTCGTGTGTGGTCGGTTCACGTGGGGTCGCTACGAGATCCAACGGTACGGGGGCGTCGAGCTGTACTCGCTGCTGAAACAGAATGACGACCCGTGGGGTCCCGAGAAACGTTTTCCGGTGTTTTTCTCGATGCTGCGCATCCTGCGGGCGTGCCTGTTGCTTATCGACAAGGCCGATATTCTCCTGACAGACATCAAGCCCGCCAACATGGTTTTCGACCGCGGTACGGGGGAAATCTCCCTTATCGATCTTGAGTTTGTCCCCCTTGATCCAAAAAAGATAAAAAGCATGACGTTTACCCTGTACCCCGAGTATATCCCCATCCAGTTCATTAATAGCGCCTTTTTTACCAACGCCAAAGACCGCCTCTCCTTTGTCCAAAAACTGTCCTCACTCTCCAAAACCGACCAGAAAAAAAACGTCCTTGCCAAAAACCCCGATAAAGAGACACTGAAAAAAGTGGCGCGCTTCACCGTGGTATGGGTCGTCGTGCACACCCTGAATCGCATCGTCAAGAAAAAATTCAAGAGCGACACGGGTCTGTACCAGGAAATGAACGCCATGGTGGCGGCTCTGAAAGACGGAGACCGGTGGCGCGGGTCCATGGACGTGGTTGAAAAAAAACTCGAAGCCCTGACCTTTAAAAAAACAAGCTTAAAGGAATGACAGGTGGAAACGAAAAAAAAATAAAACATGGAGGTGGTGCCAACCCTTTGTCTTTCCATGATTGTCAAGAACGAGAGCAAGATCATCAAGCGCCTTTTCGAGTCGGTGGTCAAGCACATTGATGCGTATTGTATCTGCGACACGGGATCGACAGATGAGACCGTTGCCATTATTGAATCTTATTTCAAAGACCATCCCCACATAAAGGGCCGTGTGATCCACGAACCTTTCCAGGATTTTTCGCATAACCGCAACGTGGCGCTTCGAAATTCCGAGGGTCTCTCCGATTACGTGCTGCTTCTTGACGCGGACATGGTACTGGAATGGAAAGATTTCAACAAGGCGTCCTTGTCGAGGGCCGACGCGTTCACCGTCCTCCAGGGGACTCCTGGATTCATGTACCGCAACAACCGGATCATCCGCAACGATCCCAAGTTCTCCTACAAGGGAGCAACCCACGAGTACCTCGACACACCTCCCCACACCGTCGTGGTGGCCCTCCCTTTTTCCGATATTTTTATCCTTGATATTGGGGATGGAGGATCAAAATCCGACAAGGTCGAAAGGGATACAAGACTGCTTCTCGCCAGCATCGAAAAAGATCCGGAAAACGAGCGGTCCTTATTTTATCTCGCCAACACGTATTTTGACTCGGGGCAGTACGACCTCGCCGAGAAATACTATCACATGCGCATCACAAAAGGGGGTTGGGTGCAGGAGGTCTGGTACTGCTGGTATCGGCTCGGACTCATTGCCAAGGCGCAAGAGAAACCGGAAAAAGCCATTGGGTACTGGCTTGAGGGCTTCCAGGTGGAACCCCGTCGTATCGAAAACATGTACGAGATTATCAAGCACTACCGTGTCTCTGGGAAAGCGGTCATAGCGAAGCCGTTTTATGAAAAAGCGGCACTTGTTGCCAGGGGACTCTCCGAGCACGAAAAATCTGAATTTTTATTCTTTCACAATGACGTGTACACCCATCATCTTGCGTACGAATGGACGATCCTGGCGTTCTATAATGGTGTCAAGGATATCCGGAGGGAGTGGCTTTGCTTGTTCAAATATACCAACGACTGGAATATGATGAACAGCCTTATCCGCAACATGTCATTTTATACGTTTTCGATTCCCATCAATCGTACTGATAATTTTACCATGACGATGGTGCACCAGAATACCATGCTTTGGTCCTCGTCGCCATCCCTTCTACCAGACAACAGTGGTGGATACCTGATGAACGTACGCTTTGTCAATTATGCATACGATAAAGAAACGGGGTTCTGCAATGTGGCTCCGCCCTCGACGATTACACTAAACACGTCTTTTTTCTTGGATTCCAATTTTACGATTACGTCCATCCAAATACTGCCCTTGACGCTTACCGTGCCTTTGCGCCTGTATCACGGTGTCGAGGACGTTCGTTTGTTTCGGTATCCCTCTGGTGAGATCCGGTTCATCGGTACCGCGCTCCAAAAAATCAACAAGCTGGGTGTGGTGGTCGGGAAATACCCTGATGATATTGACAACCCACGCGAGCTATACCAGCGTTTCAATTTGGGACCAGCGTGTGAAAAAAATTGGACGTACGTCTTTCCCCAGGGAGAGACCGAACCCCTCATTGTGTACCGGTGGCATCCTATACAGATCTGTCGCCTTCCTCCCGACGGGAAAGACATGGAGGTGTACCACGAGATCGCCACCCCGCCCATGTTCTGCTTGATACGGGGATCGTCGTGCGGTGTTCGGTACCAAGACGAGATCTGGTTTGTGGTCCATTTTGTCAGCTATGAAACCTCCCGTCGGTACTACCACCTGCTGCTCGTTTTTGACGAGGAAATGACGGAGCTTGTGGCCCTGTCGGCCCCTTTTACGTTTGAAAACAACCCGATTGAGTACTGTATCGGTTTCGTGGTGGAAAAAGAACGGTTTATCCTGGCGTACAGCACGTGGGATCAAACGTCCAAGATCGCCACTATCCCCCGTTCGTCCCTTGAAATGTTTCGGTGGAAAGAATTGTAGGCTTTGTATTTTTTTTCTACAACTATAAATGAGAACCCTTTTTCTACAAAACTATGTCGTACCGGTCCGAATCGGGATCCATGCGGAAGAGAAAATAAGAAAACAACGGTTATCCATCACTGTGTCCATCAAGATACGTGGTGTCGATGTACTGGATTATTCCTTTATGAAAACGATGATAGATTCGACAGTTCTCGATGAATATTTTGAATACCAGGAAAACCTGGCCGACCGGCTGCTGGGTCTTTTTCTGTCCACCAAGGACGCCGACCGTTTCGAGGTCATTACCCTAACGACAAAAAAA
>Ga0136644_10004695_pt1 | contig 10071 bp, 7 predicted proteins | sample C_130820_EF_Meta_FD_94780 | JGI IMG/M metagenome (GOLD analysis project Ga0136644, IMG submission 94780) | Freshwater microbial communities from Lake Croche, Canada to study carbon cycling - C_130820_EF_MetaG (v2) (version 2) | ecosystem: Environmental > Aquatic > Freshwater > Lake | place: Lake...
CCCGGTGGAGTTTGAGCGCCAAGCCTATGTCCGTATCGGGAGTGCCACACCTCGTCTGTCGGATCACCCGGAGCGGCTAAAGGCACTCTGGGCAAAGCTGCAAGCCTTTGCGTGGGAATCGGGCGTTGCAGCGCAGTTTTTAAGCGGTGATGACGTGTTGTCCCGACTGGATTACGCGGCCTACTTTGATTTGACCGGACAACCGCTGCCTGACAACCGCCAAGGTATTTTTGACAAACTCAAGGCGGACCACTTGATACAACCGGATGTGGGTGGACGCTGGAACATCTCCCACCTTGGTGCCATCCTGTTTGCAAAGCGACTGTCTGATTTTTCTCCTTCTATGGCACGCAAAGCCATTCGCTTTGTGTCGTATGACGGGTTGAGTCGTGCGGACACCGTCACGCACCGCCAAGACGGTCAAAAAGGTTACGCCCGTGGATTTACGGGCTTGATCGACTTCATGGACGGCTTGATGCCGCGCAATGAGTTCATTGGCAAAGCCTTTCGTGAAGAGCGCCCGCTGTACCCCGCCATTGCCATTCGTGAATTGGTGGCCAATGCCCTGATTCACCAAGATATGACGGTCACAGGTGCAGGCCCCTTGGTGGAGATGTTCAGCGACCGGCTGGAAATCACGAATCCGGGCCAGCCTTTGGTGACACCCGAACGGTTTTTAGATTACCCGCCACGCTCGCGCAACGAAGCCCTGGCGTCTTTGATGCGCCGCATGCGGCTGTGCGAAGAACAGGGCACGGGGATTGACAAAGTGATTGTGGCGGTCGAGCTGCACCAGTTGCCCCCGCCAGACTTTCGGATGGATGGCGATGCGGTGCGGGCGGTGCTGTTCGCACCTCGCCGCTTTGCCGATATGACCCCACAAGAGCGGGTGCGCGCCTGCTACCAGCATGCAGCGCTGAAATATGTCAGCGGGCAGCGGATGAAAAATGCGACCCTGAGCGAGCGCTTGGGTATAGACGCCCAAAATGCAGCCCAGACCTCGGTGGTGATTCGGCAAACGCTCAAGGCTGGCTTGATACGGTCTGCCGACCCCGCCCACCCCCGAGCGGGCTATGTGCCTTATTGGGCTTGAGCGGAAGTTTTGAGCGGGTTTTGATGCAAACGGTGATACCCCGTCTTTCTTGCCGTCTGATAAATTAAAAAAACCATGAAAATCAACAGCTTATAAAAACAAAAGAGACCGAAAAAGTTTTGATCGGGTTTTGATTGCCCGGTATCAAGCGCACCGGTTCCCGTACATGAGCCCTATGAAACCAACGCCCCCACAGACTAATCCCAGCAAGGCCTACACCGTACCCTCGGTGTCTATCACCACGGCCCGCACCGGCGCATCGAGCAAGGCCAACGAGCTGGGCATGCGCACCATGCAAGAGCGCGCCTATGCCAAACGGGGGGAGCAGTACCTGTTGATCAAGTCGCCACCGGCTTCGGGCAAGTCCCGCGCGCTGATGTTCATTGCACTCGATAAGTTGCACAACCAGGGCTTGCAACAGGCCATTGTGGTGGTGCCTGAGCGGTCTATAGGCGGCAGCTTTGCTGATGAGCCATTGAGTCGCTTCGGCTTCTACTGGGATTGGCAGGTTGCACCGCAGTGGAACCTGTGCAATGCCCCCGGGTCTGACGAGCCGCGCGCGGCCAAGTCCAAGGTGGATGCGGTGCGCCAATTCCTGGCCAGTAGCGACAAGGCCCTGGTCTGCACGCACGCCACGTTTCGTTTTGCGGTGGAAGAATTAGGCATTGCCGCATTCGACAACCGGCTGATCGCCATCGACGAGTTTCATCACGTCTCTAGCAACCCGGACAACGTGCTGGGCAGCCAGTTGGGCGCCTTCATCGCCCGCGACAAGGTGCACTTGTTGGCCATGACCGGCTCCTACTTCCGGGGCGACAGCGAGGCCGTGCTGGGTGCGGCTGACGAATCGAAGTTCGAGACCATCACCTACACCTACTACGAGCAGCTCAATGGTTACCAGTGGCTCAAGTCGCTGGACATTGCTTACTTTTTCTACGCCGGGCCTTATGTGGATGCCGTCACCAAGGTACTCGACCCAGCGCTGAAGACCATCGTCCACATTCCCAACGTGAATGCGCGCGAAAGCCTGAAGGACAAGCAGCGCGAGGTGGACGAGATCATGCATGGTTTGGGTGAGTGGAAGGGGGTGGACCGCGAGACCGGCTTCCATCTGGTGGTCACCAAGAATGGCCAAATTTTGAAGGTGGCGGACCTGGTGGATGACAGCGACCCCGCTCGGCGCACCCGCGTGCTGGGAGCACTGAAAGACCCCGCGCACAAGGACGACCGTGACCATGTGGACGTCATCATCGCTCTGGGCATGGCCAAGGAGGGCTTCGACTGGATCTGGTGCGAACACGCGCTGACCATCGGCTACCGCAGCAGCCTGACCGAGATCGTGCAAATCATTGGCCGCGCCACCCGCGACGCCAAAGGCAAGGAGCGGTCACGCTTCACTAACCTGGTTGCGGAGCCAACCGCCGAGCAGACCGCTGTGACCGAGGCTGTGAACGACATGCTCAAAGCCATCTCGGCTAGCCTGTTGATGGAGCAGGTGCTGGCGCCACGCTATGCGTTCACGCCTAAAAATGCCGGCGCCCAGGAGGGCTTTGTTTACAACGGCGGCGAAGGCTACCAAGCGGGCCGCGCCAACGTCGGTGTGAACGAAGCCACTGGCCAAATTCACCTCGAAATCAACGGCCTGGCCAAGCCAGAAACGCCCGAGGCCACGCGTATTTGCAAGGAAGACTTGAACGAAGTGGTTACTCGCTTTTTGCAGGACAAAGCGGCGCTGGAGCGCGGCTTGTTCGACAAGGAAAACACCTTGCCCCAGGAGCTGACGCAGTTGCGTATGGGCAAAATCGTGCGCGAGCGCTACCCGGCGCTAAGTGAGGGCGACCAGGAGGCGGTTCGCCAGCACGCCATTGCCGCCATGAACATCACGCAACAAGCCAAGCTGTCGCTGGCGCAGGCAGACGCAACCGGCAGCGGCACCGTGCCGGGCAACACGGCGCTGCTGGACGGTGTGCGCAAGTTCGTCAACGTACGTGATTTGGATATCGACCTGATCGACCGCATCAACCCCTTCGACGCCGCCTATGCGGTGCTGGCCAAAGCAATGAACGAGAAGTCCTTGCGGCAGGTGCAAGCCGCTATTACGGCAAAGAAGGTGAGCATCCCCGAGGAAGAGGCGCGCGAACTTTCCAAGCGCGCCTTGCAGTTCAAACAGGAACGCGGCCGCCGGCCGGACATCGGCGCGACTGACGCCTGGGAAAAGCGCATGGCTGAGGGTGTGGCCGCTCTCGCCCGCTACCGCGATCAGGCCAGGGCGGCAAAGGCGCGCGAGGGCGCCGCTCATGGTTGACCTGGACGACGACGCGCTGCTGGATGCGCTGGGCGTGGAGCTTGCGCCGCTCAAGGCATCCAGCCACACCCCGCGACAGGAGCGCATCATCGCGGGCTTTGAGGACATCCTGCGCTTTCATCAGGCGCACGGGCGGGCGCCACGGCATGACGAGGGCAGCGACATCTTCGAGCGTTTGTATGCCGTGCGACTGGAGCAATTGCGCAGGCTCCCGGAGGCCCACACCCTATTGGCAGCGCTGGACGCGCCAGGCTTGCTTGCTGGCGCGACCAGTACGGCGGCAGAGATCGATGCCCTAGACGAAGACGCCCTGCTGGCCGAATTGGGTGTCGGCCATGCCACGCCGACCCCTGACGACATCACCGTGCTTCGCCACGTGCGATCCAGCGTAGAAAAGCGGGCTGCCGAAGAGGTAGCAGACCGCACGCCTTGCCAGGACTTCGAGCGATTCCAACCGCTGTTTGCGCAGGTTGAACAAGAGTTGAAGGCTGGCTTGCGCAAAGCACTGCGCTTTGGCCGCGATGCCAGCGTGACAGACGGCAATTTCTTTATCGTCGGCGGCCAGCTTGCCTACGTGGCCGAGGTGGGCGAAACCATCAAGGCACCCAATGGAGAGAGCGACGCACGCTTGCGCGTCATCTACGCCAACGGTACCGAGAGCAACTTGCTTCGCCGCTCGCTGCAACGTGCCCTATACAAGGACGAGACCGGCAGGCGCCTATCTGACACAGACATGGGCACACTGTTCAGCGCAGAGGCCGAGCCAGACGACATTGAATCGGGAACCATCTACGTGCTGCGCAGCCTGTCCAAGCATCCTTTTGTCGCTGAGCACCGGGAGTTGATTCACAAAATCGGCGTGACCGGTGGAAGCGTGGAGACCCGCCTTGCAGGTGCTGAAAAGGATGCCACCTACCTGCTGGCGGACGTGGAGGTGGTGGCCACCTACAAGCTCCACAACCTGAATCGCTTGAGGCTGGAGGGCATTTTTCACCAGTTGTTCGGTGCGGCACAGCTTGACTTGACCATTGAAGATCGCTTCGGGCATTCCGTCAAACCCAGAGAATGGTTTTTGGTGCCCATCCATGTGATTGACGAAGCCGTTCAGCGCATTCAGAACGGCTCGATCACCCAGGTTATCTACGACCCACAGTCCGCCAGCCTGGTGGGCTAGAAGCGGGGATGCCAACGCCATCCCTACCCATCCCTCGCCGTTCCAGGCCGCATGGGACAATGCTTGGATGTTTGTTTTGTTTGAAGAAGCCGGTAAATGCCAAGCCGGTCGGGTGCTGTCTGAGGCGCCTGCCTCGCTGCAAGTGGAGCTGGATTCGGGCAAGCGCCTGAAGCTCAAAGCCGCGCAGGCGCTGCTGCATTTCGAGTCGCCGCCACCAGCTGCCTTCCTGGCTGCGGCCCAGGCGCTGGGGGAGACCATCGAGCTGGACTTGGCCTGGGAGTTCGCGCCCGACGACGAGTTCGGTTTTGCCGATTTGGCACGCGAGTATTTCAGCGCCACCGCCTCGCTGACCCAGCAAGCAGCCGCGCTGCTGCGGCTGCACGAGGCGCCGCATTACTTTCGCCGTGCGGGCAAAGGGCGGTTTCGTAAAGCCAGTGCCGAGGTGGTGCAGCAAGCGCTGGCGGGAATAGAAAAAAGGCGCTTGCTTCAATTGCAGATTGAAGCCTGGGCCGCCCAGTTGATCGCTGGCGAGTGCCCGGCGCCCGTGGCTGAGCAGCTCTACAAAATCCTGTTCAAGCCAGATAAGAACGCGCCCGAATACAAAGCCGTGGTGGAGGCTGCGCGCCGCAGCCAAACCGCGCCATTGGCGCTTTTGCAAAAGGCCGGCGCCATCCGCTCGGCCTATCAGTTTCACTGGCGGCGCTTTTTGTTCGAGAACTTTCCCAAGGGCACGGGCTTTCCCACGCTGCAAGCCCCCGCGCCGCCTGCCGATCTTCCCCTGGCTGCGGTACAGGCATTCTCTATCGACGACTCCAGCACCACCGAAATCGACGACGCCCTATCGGTCAGCGGCCTGGGCAGCGGTTGTGTCACCGTGGGCATCCACATCGCCGCGCCCGGCTTGGGCCTGCAGCCAGGCAGCCCGCTCGACCAAGTGGCGCGCGAACGCTATTCCACGGTGTACATGCCGGGCCACAAAATCACCATGCTGCCCGAGGCGGTGGTGCAAAGCTACACGCTGCAAGAAGGCCAGGACTGTGCGGCGGTGTCGCTCTACCTGCGTCTGGACGAGCAAAGCCTGGCGCTACAGAGCAGCGAAACCCGGCTGGAGCGGGTGCCAATTGCCGCCAATTTGCGCCACGACCAGCTCGATAGCGTACTCACCGAGGCCCATTTGCTAGACGCCAGCCTGCCCTTGAGCCAGCCCGTGTTTGGGCGCGAGGCGCTGGGCTTTTTGTTCAGATTAGCGCGCCACCTCAAGGCAGGGCGCGAGCAGGTGCGCGGCAAGCCGGAAAACTTCAACCGCCCGGACTACAACTTCAAGCTGGTCGGCGTGGCAGGCGAGCCACAGGGCACCGAGGCCGTGCAAATGAGTACGCGCCAGCGCGGTGCGCCGCTCGACCTGATCGTGGCCGAGGCCATGATTTTGGCCAACAGCCACTGGGGCCAGTGGTTGGCCGAGCACGGCGTGCCGGGGATTTATCGCAGCCAAGCCAGCTTGGCGCCGGGCGTCAAAGTGCGTATGGGCACCAAGGCAGCGCCGCATGCGGGTTTGGGCGTGGCCTGCTACGCCTGGAGCACCTCGCCGCTGCGCCGCTACACCGACTTGGTCAACCAATGGCAAATCATTGCCTGCGCGCGCCACGGCAAAGCAGCGGCGCTGGCGGCACCCTTCAAGGCCAAGGACGCGGGGCTGTTTTCCATCATTTCGGGCTTTGACGCGGCCTACGCCAGCTACAACAGCTTTCAGGCCGGTATCGAGCGCTACTGGACGTTGCAGTACCTGCGCCAGCAAGGCATAGAAGAGCTGGAGGGCAGCCTGTTCCGCGAGGGCTTGCTGCGTGCCGACGCCTTGCCCTTGGTGGTGGGGGTGATGGGCGGTCAAAATCTGCCCCGTGGCGCCCGCCTGCGCCTGCGCTTAGGCAGCATAGACGACATCACGCTAGACCTAAACGGCACGGTGATCGAGCGCTTGGACGACAAGGCCACCGAAACCGAGGCCGAGGAGGGCGAGGAGCCCAGTGCCGGGCCCATCATCATTGCGCTGGATGCCAGCGAAGCGCCCCCACCCGCCGACGATAATGCCGCACCGTGAGGTCTTTGAGCACATTGCAGGTTTCGTTAGGGGTTTCGCTGGCGTTTCATGCCGCGCTGCTCACCTTGGGCGTGGCCACGGGAGCCCAGGAAAAACCGCCGTTTCGGGACCTGGGTTTGGACGTCATCTTGGTCAACGCCAGCAGCGCCGATGCACCAGACAACCCGCAGGCGCTGGCTCAGCAAACCCTACGCGGCGGTGGCGAGGCTGACCAAGGCCACGCCACCTCGCCCCGGCCGCCGAAGGAGCAGACCGTTGACGGCGACGCCACCGACACCCGGCCCAGCACCGTGGCCGAGCTGCAACAACAACAAGAGCAGATGTTGCAACAAGTGCAGCAGCAATTGGCTGACTTGCAAACCCAGTTGCAACTGCCAGCGGGGGACCCGGCCATCGCTGCGCGGCAGCAGCGCAGCGCCCAGTTGCTGGCCGAAATCGAGCGTCGGGTGCGCGAAGAAAACGCCCGCCCGCGCAGGCATTTTGTGGGCCCCTCCACCCGGGAAGTGGTGTATGCGCGTTACTACGAGCGCGCGCGCCGCCGCATTGAAGCCACGGGCACCGAGCACTTTCCACAAGTCAACGGGCAAAAGCTCTATGGGGAGTTGACCATGGCCGTCACCATTGACCACGCCGGTCGAGTCGTCAGCACCGAGGTGGTGGAATCCTCTGGCAGCAAGCTGCTGGACAACCAAGCCTGCGCCATCGTGCGCGCTGCCGAACCGTTCGGCGCGTTTGACAAGCCCATGCGGCAGCGCACCGATCAACTCGTCATCGTGTCGCGCTTTAAATTCGACCAGACCGACACGGTGCAAGCGCGCGTCACCAGCCAGTAAACCGCCGTTTTGCTCGACCGCCCTCATGGACCTCTACTGTGTTTTTGGCAATCCGGTGGCGCACAGCCTGTCACCTACCATTCATGCACGCTTTGCCGCGCTCACCGGCCAAAGCCTGCACTACCAGCGGCAATGGGTCGCACCAGACGGTTGGCAGGCCGCGCTGGCCGAGTTTGTGGCCGCAGGCGGGCGCGGCGCCAACGTCACCGTGCCCTTTAAGCAGCAAGCCTTTGCCAGTGCCCACGCCTACAGCCCGCGAGCGCAACGGGCCCAAGCCTGCAACACCTTGCGCCTGGATGGGGGACAAGTCTGGGCCGACAACACCGACGGCATCGGGCTGGTGAACGACTTGCGCCTGAATGCGCTATGCGCGCCAGACGCGAAAGACCTGCTCATCATCGGTGCCGGAGGTGCCGCCGCTGGCATTTTGGGGCCGCTCATAGAGGCCAGACCGCGTCGCATCGTGGTCGCCAACCGCAGCCCAGCCCGGGCCGATGCACTGGTGCAAGGCCATGCCAGCCTGGCGCTGCAACACCGGGTGGCGCTGTCAGTTGGCTCACTGCACGCACCCGGTGGCAGCTTTGATATCGTCATCAACGCCAGCAGCAGCAGCCTAGAAGGCGCGGCTGTGCCCGTGCCCACCAGCGTACTGGGCGCGGGTGCCCTGGCCTACGACCTGATGTACGGCCCCAAAGCCCTGGCTTTCATGCGCTGGGCGCAAGCGCAGGGCGCGCAGGCCCGCGACGGCCTGGGCATGCTGGTGGAGCAAGCGGCAGAAGCCTTCACCCTGTGGCGCGGCGTGCGCCCGCCAGCAGCCCAGGTACTGGCTGAACTGCGGGCGGGCACATGTTGAAAGCCCTGCTGCGCTGGTTGTTGCTGGTGCTGCTGACTGGGCTGGCGCTGCAAGTGTTTTTTATCGGGCGTATTGCGCTCATGCGCTGGGTGGATCCGCAGTCCACCACTTTTGAGCGCAGCCAAGCCTGGCAGATCCTGCGCCGCACTGGCAGCTTGACCTGGCAACAGCACTGGCTGGGCTACGGCGACTTGCCCGCCACGCTCAAACGCGCTGTGATCGCGTCTGAAGACGGTGACTTTGTGCACCACCACGGCGTGCAGTGGAACGCCATCCAAGGCGCTTGGCACAAAAACGCGCAGGCGCAAAGCCAGGCCGTGAAGCGGCCCCAGCCGGGCGGTGGCAAACTACCCAAGATAGTCGGCGGCTCCACCATCAGCCAACAACTGGCGAAAAACCTGCTGCTCTCGGGCGAGCGCACGCTGGTGCGCAAGGCGCAGGAACTGGTGCTCACGCTGGCGTTGGAAACCCTGCTCGGCAAGCGTCGCATGCTGGAGATTTATCTCAACCACGTGGAATGGGGCCAGGGCGTGTTTGGCGCCGAAGCGGCGGCCCAGCACTACTTTCGCAAACCAGCGGCGCGCCTGAGCGGCTACGAGGCAGCCCGCCTGGCGGTGATGCTGCCGCGCCCCAAATACTTCGAGCGCTTGCCCCACTCGGCCTACCTGAGCGGCCGCGCCGAAGTCATCCTGGCGCGCATGGGTGACGCCGAGTTGCCCTGAGCGTGCGTGCCGCACCCGTCACCCCTACCCGCTGTGAACGGCATGCGTTCATGCGCAAAGTTGCGCCACCCGCATGAGCCAGCCGCGTCTTGATGCATCAGAACCCCAGCGAGTGACGATGGGCGGCGCGCAGCGCGTACTGGGCATAGACCCAGGCCTGCAATGCACCGGCTTTGGTGTGATCGACGTGCAAGGCAGCCACCTGCACTACGTGGCCAGCGGCACCATCAGCACGCGCCAATCGGCTAGTAGCGACCTACCCGCACGGCTCAAGCTGCTGTTTGACGGCGTGGGCGAAGTGGTGGCGCGGTATCAGCCGCAGGTGGCATCGGTGGAAATTGTGTTCGTTAACGTCAACCCGCAGTCCACGCTGCTGCTGGGCCAGGCGCGCGGCGCCTGCATCACCGCACTCGTGTCACGCGCCTTGCCGGTGGCCGAATACACCGCCCTGCAAATGAAGCAAGCCGTGGTGGGCCACGGCAAAGCCGCCAAAAGCCAAGTACAAGCCATGGTTATGCGCTTGCTGCAACTGCCCGGCCTGCCCGGCCCCGACGCCGCCGACGCCCTGGGCTTGGCCATCACCCACGCCCACGCCAGCGCCTCGCGCCTGCGCCTAGAAGCCGCCAGTGGCCTGCACAGCCGCAGCAGCGGCATGTACAAGGGGGGGCGCAGTTATTGAGGCGGGGGGTGGCACCCTAGGAACAGACCTGCTGTTTTGGCTGAGTAAATCACCCCAAAAGCAGCCGCGAACCTCAATGATCGAGGCTTTTTTCATACCTTGACACCTAGCAAGCTGAAGCTGCCGCCAGCGTGCGCATACACCAGGAAACCACCAAGACACCACGTCAGTTTGCTGAATTATGATCGGGTGGTTGTCAACCCAAAGTAGAAATGTCCGCTTTTTCCCCAAATAGAAATGTCCCCTTGGAGTTGAGTGGATGAGGGAATCAGGGTGCAGGCGCGGCAGTGGCGCGCGTAGGGCGTAGCCCGTAGCGG
>Ga0136644_10004696_pt1 | contig 10071 bp, 5 predicted proteins | sample C_130820_EF_Meta_FD_94780 | JGI IMG/M metagenome (GOLD analysis project Ga0136644, IMG submission 94780) | Freshwater microbial communities from Lake Croche, Canada to study carbon cycling - C_130820_EF_MetaG (v2) (version 2) | ecosystem: Environmental > Aquatic > Freshwater > Lake | place: Lake...
TATTGATAATTTTATATTCTTAAGAAAATTATACCTTCATAAATTCTTTGAAAAGAAAACTAAGATCGATCGTAAAGCTGAAAAATGGGCAAGAGAAAATAAGTGGTTTGGAAAAGATATGCCTATGACCTATACAGCTTTTGATATTCACAAAAAATTAGTAGATGAGGAAGGCATTAACCCTAAATCTGACAAATATTATGAGGAATTGGATAAAAGAATTTATACCGAATTTCCTGAGAAAATAAAAAAATATTTTTCAAGTAATAATTGATACCATATTTATGATAGAGAAATTTAAAAAAATAATAAAAGATTTTAAATTAATTAATGAATAATAATTTAAAAATTACCTGTCCTAAATGTAAGGCGACTTTTGATGCAGGCGATGCATTTAATGCTCATTTTGAAAATGCTCAGATTGAGAATGAAAAAAAATTAAAAGACGCAACAAAAAAAGCAGAACAAGAAGCTGAAAACAAATTTAAATTACAATTTGAAAAACAACAAGAAGAAATAGAAAAAATAAAAAAAGCTGAAAGTAAAAAAGCTACTGAAGAAGCAGAAAAAAAATATAAATCTCAATTAGAAAATAAAGATAAGCAATTAGCTGAAGCACAAAAAAATTTAGAACAAAAATTAAAAGAAGAAGCTGAAAAGAAATTAGAATTAGCAAAAAAAGAAAATGCCAAGAAAGCAGAACAAGAAGCAGAGAAAAAGTTTTCAGCTATATTTGAAAAACAAAAAGAAGAGTTAGAAAAAAGTAAAAAATCGCAAGAAATTACTCAAAAAAGATTAGAAGAAAGAACTCAAGAAATGACAAAAATTATGGAAGCAAGAAAAGTTGAGTTGCAAGGAGAAATTCAAGAAGAAAGACTTCAAGATTTTTTAAGAAAAAAATTTCCTGAGGACGATATAGAGGAAATCAAGAAGGGTGCTAAAGGAGGAGATTGCATTCTTATAATTAATTATAAAGATAAAAAAGGAATTGCTAAAATTTATTTTGAAAGCAAAGATACTAAAAATTTTAATGAGAGTTGGGTTGATAAGTTGCTTAGCGATATGAAAAACAAAGGTATAGCTAATGGTATTCTTGTTGTATCTAAATCAGCATTGCCCTCAGATTTTAGAAATGATGATGGATACGTAAAAAGACATGGCAATTCAATTTATGTTGCTGCATTGGATTTTCGTTCACTGCATATTTTGGTTGATGGTATTAGGTCAATTTTAATTTTAAAGACTAAAGAAAACAAAGAACATGAAATTCCAGATATTATGAAAAAAGCTTGGGAAAATTTAAACAGTCCTCATTTTGAGTTACCAATTAAAACTATGAATAGCCAAATAAGAAATATGGAGGTTATTTTTAGGAAAGAGAAAGAGTCTTTTGAAAGAATGTCTGCTCACAAAGATAAGGCTATTAAAGAGATACATTCTAATTTAGTTTCTATGGTAATGTCTTTCTCAAGAAACGTAGGAGATGTATTGCCGCAAGATTTGTTAGAGCACAAAGATGATAAATTAATAGAGTAAATATTTTTAATATTAATTTATAGTTCCCTATCAAAAAAAATTAGTAATTGTCAAAAAAAATTAATTTTTAGATTTATATTGATTTAGCAAACCATTAAGCGTTGCGCTTTGTGTTATGGCTGAATGAGGTATTAGTAAATAAAGCCATGGTTTTCCACCGTTGCTTATTTCATGTTTTTTCGCATTCTCGCACCACATTAAAGCAGCTTTTTGTTTTGCAATTACATTTTCTTCATTCATTAAATTAGCTTGTTTAATTTCGATAACAAATTTATTTGAAGTTGTTTCGACAACAAAATCTGGTTCGTAAGGTGAATTTCCTCCCTTTTTTGTGTTATGATAACTAATAGCAAATTGTTCCGGTGTTGGTTTAAACCATTTTTTTACTTCTAAGTCTGTTTCTAAAACACATGCAAATATTCGCTCAGGGTCACTGCCAAATTTTTGTATTGTATACGAACATTTTTTAAATCCATTAAATAACATGCCAGTAATACGCTCGCGCTCTCCAGTAACTAAAGGTTGATGAACATTACGTAATTTTTCATTACCATCAATCGTATACGCCACAGGAGTGAATGTTTGATATCCACGATTAGTAACTACTTCATAACCACCATCACTTTTTTGCCACCAATGATTTTGCATCTGAGCATGAATAATGTTTGCATACTGGACTTGATTAAACTGTATTACATTAATCACTTCAGATTCTAGCTTTAGGTAGCTTCTTATTTTAGCTATTATTTGACCAGATAATTTATAAAGTATTTCTGAGTGTTCTTCATAATTTATATCTTCAAAATCAATTAATTTTCGAACGATATAATTTTCTAGTCTATCTTCTTGACCATAAGTAAGATCTGCATATATTTTTTCACGATCATTTGTTCTTAATTCTTGAATTAATATATTTTGCGAAACAGGCTGTTGATTAATTGCGCTTACGTCCAAATCAAAATCTTTAAAACCAGTTTTCACTGTGCCTTTTGGTATAACGCTTATTCTTGGAATACTGATATTTGAATCTATGTATTTTTTTAAGCAATCCTTAACAATAGACTTAATATCTGGCTTAATATTATCGATCTCTAATTCAATTTGTTTTGTTTGGTAAGTTGATTCATAAGCTTGAGTTACTTTTTTAATAATATTTTCCTGATTATTTGGTTTAATTAATGATTCAAGATTTGGAGTTGATATTGTTTGGTTTTCATTTTCTTTAATAGCTTCAATAATCAAATTTACTACATTATGTTCTTGTCTAGTTTTTAGTTGTGGTTGTTCTTGTGTTTCAAGTTTAAATTGCAAATCTGGAATTATCTGATTTATTGTGGAGCCTATTAGTCCTTGAATTGCAGTATTATTTACTGTTAAAAATTTTTTTCCAGATAGACTGATATCTTTGCCAATGCGTACGACTGAGTGAATAATAGAATTTGGTTTTTTTGCTTCTTCAATAATATTGTCAAATTTGTCATGAGCTATAATTGTTAATTTATCTACAGTTGCTACACCAGTACGTTTTCCATAAGGTAAACGTAAACCGCGACCAATACTTTGTTCAACTAGTGTTGTAGAATTTGCTGCGCGCAATGGTACGATGGTATAAAGATTACGAACATCCCAGCCTTCTTTTAGTTTATCAACATGTACAACAATTTCTGTAGGTTCTCTTGTTTCTTCAACCGCTAATAAACGAGCTATTGTTTCATCGCTCTCTTCGCCGCGTTGATTGCTATGCACTGTTATTACTTTGTCTTTGTATCTCCCTTCAAAAAAGTCGTCATGTTTGATATTTCTAACAATTTGATCGGCATGAGCGGTATCTTTTGCAACAATTAACATAAAAGGTTTTATTAAAGCGGTGTTATTGTTGTATGCATAAGTTGCTAGTTCAATTTTTGTTCGTTCATGTACAACTATCCCATCTCTTATTTTTAAATCTTCTAATTCTTTTTCACCATAATTTTCAGCTTTAAAATCTTCACGAGTAGCAACCGCAGGTTCTTTAACAAAACCATCCGCAATAGCGTTTGCTAATGGGTAGTCATAAATTATATTTGTAAATCGTATTGGTTTTGAACCTATTTCAACTTGAGGAGTAGCTGTTAATTCCAGTCCTAGAATTGGTTTAAGATCGTTAATCGCTTTAAATCCGGCGGTTGCACGGTAACGATGACTCTCATCCATAATCATTACTAAATCATCAAGGTTTGCTAAGTAATCGAAATAGCTTTCTCCAATATATTCACTTAAACGTTTAATTCTTGGTGTTTTCCCTCCACGAACCTCACTATTAATTTTAGCGATATTAAAAATATTAATAGTTACTTCGTCGCTAAATAATTTGTTTTTTTCAACATTAATACCGCTATCATAATTATCACCGGTAATAATTCGAGGAGGATTATTTGCAAATTCTTGCAATCCTATCAATACATATTTTGATGAAGTAGGAGAAAAGTCTCCAATTAATTTGTTATATATTGTTAAATTTGGTGCAAGAATAAAAAAATTTTTAATTTTATATTGAGAGAATAATAGTGCCACAAAAGCTCCCATTAATCTTGTTTTTCCAACACCAGTTGCTAGCGCGAAGCAAAGTGAAACAAAATTTCTGTCAAAACTTTGAACCGAAGGATAAAATTTTTGTATACTTAAAAGGGTAGCGGTTAAGTTGCCAGTTTTTTCTATGGGGATTAATTCAAGCACATGAGTCAATATCTCTAAGCTATCCCTTTGAGGCTGACGAAGACTTAGACGGGCACTAATAGCATTAACATTTTTTTTGGATTGATCACTTAGAATAGAAAATGTCATGATTATTAATCTGCTTCATTATTTTTACTAAAAAGATCATATTCTTTAACTTTTTTTTTTTTAGAGATAACCTCAGTTTTTTCTTTAAATTCATCAATTGGTAAATTAGATATATTTAATTTATAGTCATTTTTACCCCATTCGCATTTTGATAGTAGTGAATTAGGTATTTTTTTTATTGTTAGGTTAATTAATTGTTCATTCAATATCAATGTATTTGCTTTGAATGCAGAACAATAAATTAGTAAAGTTTTTTCCCCCCCAACTTCTTCGCTCATAGCTACTAATTGTTCTTCAGTTAGTGTTTGTGTAGTAATGTAGATAAAATCGGTTTCAGTACTATAACCGTGTGACCACCAATTAATTGCGCTAGGACTATAAGTAAAACCTTCGTGCTGACAAACGGCGGCTGCTAGCATATTTGCATCATAGTCTTTATTTATTATCCAATTATTCCATTTATCTTTTGTAATTAAACTGGGTGCTAATTTATAGTATTTAAAACCTCCTCCTCCTTTCCACTCTACAGATTTTGTTACTCCACTGAGTTCTGTGCCGTCAATAATGTTTTTTAGTCTTGGAATTACATGAGAATGGCAATGCTCCCCAAATTCAATGGTTATCCATTTTCGTTTCATCTTGTGAGCAACTGCGGCAGTAGTACCTGACCCACCAAAAGAATCTAATACTAAATCACCCTCTTTAGTTGTTAAAGCTAGTATTCTTTGAATAAGTTTTTCTGGTTTTTTTCCCTTTGGAAAATCCACTCCTCCTTCAGAAGCTAATCCTTCTACCGGTATATCTAGCCAAATGTCAGTAATTAATTCTCCAGGTAAAAGAATACCATCAATTTTCTTTAATCTTTCTTTGTAATAAATAACCCTTTCTCCACCAATAAATTGATAATTCATGTCATCATTTGGATGTCGGTAGATTTGAGTTCTGTCATTTTTAGAATTTTGAATAGTTTCTTTACGTTTTAATAAAGCTCCACCAGAAACAGACGCAGTTCTAAATACTTTTTCAGCATTTTCGATTGCGTAAATTCCCAACTGCGTCTCAAAAGTATCACCTAAAGAGTTTTTAGCTTCTCTAGAAGAGGCAAATCCTAAATTTTTAGCTACAGTATGATCAAACTGTCTCCATTTCCACTGTGTCTCTGGAAGGTGAGTATTATAAAATTCCCACTTATAGGCGATGTCATATCCCTTTTCCATAAATAGGGCATTAGCATTTAATTTTACTAGGTTTTTATTTTTTGCATAAAATAAAATATGGTTTGCTTGCTTAAAAATGCCCTCCGAGGTACTTTTAAATCCAAATGATTTATTTGTGGCCATTATTATTTGATTTACATAATTCTTGCGACCAAAAATTTCATCTAGCAGAACCTTGCAGTAGGCTGATTCATTGTCATCTAGGTGCACAAATAGCACTCCATCATCAGTCAACAGATTTTTCAATAATTGAAATCTTTGGCTCATTAAATTCAACCAAATAGAATGTTCTAATCCATCGTCGTAATATTCAAAAGCAGAACCCGTGTTGTATGGTGGATCGATGTAAATACATTTAACTTTACTTGTGTATTCCTGTTCTAAAGCTTTTAGTGCAAGTAAGTTGTCACCAAAAATTAACTTATTATCAAATAAGTCATTATCGCTATATTTTTTTTTAGCATGGTAAGAAATTTGGAAATCCTCAATTAGTATTCGAGGTTCAATTTTGGAAACCTGACCTTTACTAATCCAAGTTAATTCTAACTTTTCTTTTCTATTCATTTATTCTAAACTCCATCTTACTATAAAAAGATTTTCATTTTTAAATGAACATTTTAATTGATTTTCAACTTTTTTAATTAATCTATCTCTATTTTTGTCAATTTCATCTTGTGCCTGGTAGAGGTTTTTTCTTTTATTATTTCTAGAATTTTCTAAATTTTTTAATTTTTTTTGAAGATCTAATTTTTGCGCTAATGAGGCTGCTATTTTAGATTCTTTCTTTAATTCTTTAATTTGCTTATCAATATCTTTAATTTCAGACTCTAGCCCAAACTTAAGATCATCGGCCCAATTATCTAATTTCACTGTTTCTTCGTCAAAATATCTTGAATTTCTATTATCAAGCATTGTATTAATGTTAGTAATTTCAATATTCATATTTTTATCTAAAGTATCAGGTATTAAAAAATTATTAATTAATTTTACAGAATTGCAATTTATTAGAAGTAAACTCTGGGCTAGTTCTTGATCTATTACTATTCCATCGTCGGTTAAAGCAGAAATAGCTATAAATTCTTCATCTTCTACTGATGAAATAGTTACTTTGTCAGCTCTAACCCAACCTGATTTTCCTCTAAATTTTTCTAAAGCTGATATTTTATATGGATAAGCTTTATAATTTAATTCTATTTCTGATATTTCTTTTGTGTTCCGATTTATGGATTTTTTGATCAGCCAATCAGTTAATAGACTATTTTCACTTAGAAAATGTTGTTTTTTTTCCTCTGCCTTTCTCCAATCAAAATTATAAAAACCTTTTTCAATATCTTGTCCAGGAGGAACTTTCTTTAAATAAAACTCATTTAATTCATTAAACTCCCCGTATCCTTGAAGTTCCGTTTTAGCTAGCATCAATAACATTCTTCCTCTTTTATCCAGCAATGTTTGTGTTTGATTTTTATTTATTCTAAGACGTGAGTTTACCTCTTCATCAAAATTTTCCAGCAATTTTAGCCTAGCGTTCTCCAAGGATAATTTGATTTGATCATCCAGTTCATTTTGTATTTCATCAAAAGCAGACTGGATTTGTTCTGCTGTTCTGCAATTTTGATAGACTCTAGCAATTCGAACTTCAATATCTATACCACTTTCTATTGCCCCCAATATTTCATCGCTTGCTCCAAAAACTCCATCAAATAATTTAAATTTTTCAGATAAAAGTTGAAAAACTCTTTGGTCAACTACGTTTTTTTTATTTAAAAAATTTACAACAACAACATCATATTTTTGTCCATACCTATGACATCTGCCGATTCTTTGTTCAACTCTTTGAGGATTCCATGGAAGATCATAATTTATTACCAAAGAACAAAACTGCAGATTTACCCCTTCAGCTGCCGCTTCTGTCGCAACAAGAATTGTAGCGTGTTCTCTAAAATATTCTATTAATGCTGCTTTCATGTCGGCACTTTTTGAGCCTGAAATTTTATCTGTATCTTTATTTTTTGTTATCCAATCGTTGTAGATCTGTTTTGATTTAATATCGTCATTGGATCCATTAATTAAGCATACCTTGTCTTTAAAATCAGAATCGTTCAACAATTTAAATAAGTATTCTTGAGTTCTTCTAGATTCCGTAAATATTACTGCTTTTCTTTTAGCTCCTATGTTTTCTATTTTTTTAAAAGCAGTTTTTAAAACTTTTAATAATGCAGTTCCTTTTGAATTACTTTTTATACTGCTTGCTAATTTTGCATAACTTTTAATCTCTTGAATTTCTAGTTTAAGATCCTCTAGCTGTTCCATTGACATTTTAACCGGCTTAAAATCATTTTTTTCTTCACCAATTTCATCTGTGATTTCATCAAGATCATCAATTTCATCTTGAAAAATATCAATAATATTTTGTTGTTTTTCTGTTTTTTCTAATTTTTTTGCTAATTTATCCAGCGTTGCAGCAATTGCATAACTACTAGAGGCTAATAATTTTCTTAAAACTATAGTCATTAATATTCTTTGTCCTGATGGCAACGCATTTAGTTTAGGTCTTTGTAGGTAAGAGGAAACTAATTCGTAAAGATTATGTTCTTCATCACTAGGAATATATTCTTCTGTTAAAGCTATTCTTTCAGTGAATTTTATATATTCTTTAACTTGTTTTCTTAGAGTTCTTTGGCAAAGTGGTTTTATTCTTTCTTTTAATTTAGAATTTCTTAAACTTAAATTTGAACTTCTAACATACAGTTCTTTAAATGAATTTATATCTCCAAAAACATGAGGATCTATAATGCTAACTAAGCCATAAAGTTCTAATAAACTATTTTGTAAAGGAGTGGCTGTTAATAAGAGCTTAACACTATCTTTTACGGATTTATTTATTGTGCTAGCTATTATATTTTTAGGTTTAAATATATTTCTTAATCTGTGAGCTTCATCAATTACCACTAAGTCCCAGTTATCTGCAGCTATTTCTTTAAATTTATTTGCAGCAAAGTTATATGAGCAAATAATAATTTTTTTTTCATTAAATATTTTATTATCTGTACTTAAATTATCATAAATTTTTTTATCTAATATTATACTTTTTAAGTTAAACTTATCTGACAATTCTTGTTGCCACTGTTTTCTTAAGGTAGCCGGTGTAATGATTAAAATTTTCCTATTTCTTTCTGCCCATTTTTGACTAATTACTATACTGGCTTCTATAGTTTTTCCTAAACCCACCTCATCTGCAAGAATAACTCCCTTACTTAAAGGGCTTCTAGAGGCAAATAGAGCCGCGTCTACTTGATGAGGATTTAAATCAACTTTAGCTGTCGTTATCGCTCTGCTTATTTTATCAATGGAGTCAGATGGTTCTTTTAAAGTAAGTTTAGTTGCCCAAAGTTTTGATTGATAGATTGAGTATGGCTCCATTTTATGCTGAGGATATTGTTATTTTTTAAACTTATTCAGAGTAAACCAGAGTAAATATAATAAACAAATAATAATAGTAATTATTCAATTTTAAGTTGACTGTAATAGCAATGTTTGCTATATTATTAATTCAGGAATTCTTCCTGCGGCCTACGCGCCACCAAAGTTTAATACTTCGGATCTGCTTAATTAATTAGGAAATCAGAAATCCTTGCATTTGTTTCATATGAAACTTTAGCTTTGCTAATTTTCATTTGAAGAATCCAAAGGAGGATTCAATGTTAAAAAATAAAAAGAAAAATGGAGTTACAAGAGTAATTTCATTGAACAAAGTATTAGCAAACAGAGCTAATGCCAAAAAGAGTACAGGCCCTGTAACATTTAAAGGTAAGTCAAAAGTTGCAGGTAACGCTATTACCCATGGTTTGTCAGCTGAAAAACATGTTATTGTTGGTGAAAATCTTGCAGAATTTAAGGTTTTTAAAGACAGCATGTTTCAGATTTATGAGCCAGAAGGGGCTTATGAGGAGGAGATCTTTATTAAGATTATAGATCTTAAATGGAGACTTCGAAGAGTATCATCAATTGAAACTGGAATTTTTGGTAACGAAATTCTCGAGTTTGATGCTGATAGCAATAAAGTAAAATCTTCAGGCAAAATATTAAGTTCTGATTTTACTGAAGAACATCAGACAACTGTTAAAAAAAATCAATCTTTAATTGGTGTGGCATTCACAAGAGATTCCAATGCCGGAAGCTCTTTGTTGAAGTTGAATACAATTGAAGGAAGATTAATTAGCAGAGTTCAATTATTTGAAGATCTTCTTTTAAAAGTACAAAAAAGAAGAAGAAAAGGAGGGAAAAAATGAGAAATATATCTGACTCTAAAATCAGCAATTATGGGCGAAATAAAAGGGTTTTTTTAAATAATCCCCGTTATAAAAGTGTTGGCCGTGTCAAAACAAAGCCAACTTTTAATCAGCTCATAAAAGATACTCATAATCAATTAATTGAAAAATGGGGACCTTATTTGGAAGTTAACGATCCTGCTTTGTATGAATCAATGACTGGAAAA
>Ga0136644_10004701_pt1 | contig 10069 bp, 11 predicted proteins | sample C_130820_EF_Meta_FD_94780 | JGI IMG/M metagenome (GOLD analysis project Ga0136644, IMG submission 94780) | Freshwater microbial communities from Lake Croche, Canada to study carbon cycling - C_130820_EF_MetaG (v2) (version 2) | ecosystem: Environmental > Aquatic > Freshwater > Lake | place...
CGATGGGAAATTGTGATTTACTGAAAAGACGCTAGAAACTGCTTGAATCGATTTGTACGGCGGTTGACACCCTCAATTGCAGGTCGTGGCAATTGTTCGATGCCAGACTGGAAAACGACGTCCATCCGTTCAAACGCCGAAGGATGGGTTGCGAACAATAATTCTGCCCGTGGGTCATCACCCTTTAGTTTTTGTAATCGCTCAAGTACGCCAATCGCGGCAGCCGGGTCATATCCTGCCTCAGTCATTAGCTCAATACCGATTCGATCAGCTTCGTATTCAGACGATTTGTCGAGCCCTCGTGCAAAAAGCTGCGCGCTTGCCTGCGAAAGGGCTGCGTTTTGGGTGTAGCCGCTCGCAGCCTGTACGCTTTTCATTGCTTGCTCGGCCAGGCGCTGCTTGACAATGACACGATAGTGATGGCGCTGCAGCACATGGGCAATTTCATGAGCCAAAACAAATGCGAGCTCGTCTTCGCTTTCTAATGATCTAACCAAGCCGGCCGTCACTAAAACAAAACCACCCGGCGTCGCAAATGCATTAACTGAATCAGTCTTGATCAGCCCAAACCTCCATTTGTAGGGCGCGTCCGCTTTGCGCGCGACTGAGGCCCCCACTAAATTGACGTATCGCTGTGCGTTTGGAGCGTCAATCAATGGCGCCGAACCCATGATTCTGGCTGCGGCCACTGAGCCAACCTCTTCCTCATCTGATTGGGCAAACACAGGTAGCGCACTCGACAAAACGCAAAAAAATAGCACAGCACGCCATAGACTCGTTGTTTTACCAATCATCGAGGCCACCTTTCTTTCCTTCCGATCGAGATCCCGCCGTGCCCACCTTCGACGTGTCACTTCGCTCAGGTAAGCTCTTTTTTGAGGGTAGCTCAGGCACTCTCAGCTCAATTGTCTGGGTAAGCTGGGTGATCGATCCCGAGGCCAAAAAATTCTGTACCGCCGCCCGGTCGGCAGCAAATGCGTCGAGTTTAGCGACCTCTTCGGGACGCGGAGCACCACTCAAGAGATCCTTAGCCGACAGGCCTCTTGCGGAGGATGTCGCTACGATATTGCCAGTACCCATTCGACCCGTGTCAATCGCAGTGGGGCCACCCGCCCCGGCAGCAAAAGAGAGTATGGATACCTTTACCCACCCCCGCTTACCTTGCGCCGCCTCTACCTCGACCCAAAATCCCTGACGGTTTACAACCTTCAGCGATTCGCCAGCTTTCACGAGTAAGGTTGACGCCGGACCGTCGGGCTTCAGAAAGAGCGCAGTGTCGCTGCGCGCCGTCTGCGCCTGAACTTGGAGGTTTAGCAGACACGCACAAAACCCAAAGACGCATCGGAGAAGCACTTTCCACATAATTAGAAATCGTAGACTCGATTAACGATCCTTGACGACCGCGACTCGTCAACCGCCTTCGACGGAGATGTCGCTGACTTGTCCGTATTTTTAATGTCCCTATCAATCGATTCCGCGTGTGAAAGTTGACCAAACGTCCAGGTGACTACTGCCCCCACATGAAGGATGCCATTGCTATCTGTCTGTTCCCAACTCTTGACGAGACTCGTCCCCCTGAGATCACCATTTGAATCAGCCTTAGCATTCTTGAGAACTTGATCAATCGTATCCGACACTTGAGTCTTGCTTTGCTCGTAACCTTTCTGAACACCTGACTCGAAAAAATTCACCTTTTTGCTTATTTCCTCTTCGAGACTTCCTATGACATTCATTGTAGAAACTTCGATATTGGTATTCATGAATTCCACTATGGAACTCTCGGCCAAGGCGCGCGCGGTTTCAGTTGCAGCCTGTTTGGCTCGGAAGACCCTCGAAGGTGACCAGTCCTTCGCCAAAGCAACGGACCACCGACCATAAGAAATCAACATCGGGCGGCCACTAACGTCATAGCTGTACCTCAAACCGACCTCGTCCAAGTAACCGGCCGGCTTGGATGGAAGAAGCGTCGCCAGGCTTGTTGGCTCGCCCCGAACGATCGTTGGCCGCTTGAGACTCATATCCTTCGCAAATTGACGGGTTTTCTCAGACTGCGCAGCAATTACCCCAACCACCACCCCTTTTCCGTTCGGCGTGGAAACACTAAAAATTCGGGTTTGAACAGGTACTAGACCCTGCATATTTCGAACGGCATTACGAACAATTTCCTTCGAAAAATTATCTTTGAACGTGACCTTCTTTTGCTCGATCGACATCCTTGCAACTTGATCCGCAGGCACGCCCTGTTTCAGGAGTTCCGCGTCTAGTTTCTTATCCATTAGTGTGAGTGCTTTATCGAACAGCGCCCCGAAAGTGCCGTCAGATTTTGCCCTTTCAAGGACCACTGGATCAAATTGGTCTTGATTGGTTGACCGATCTTCGAGCATCTCCAGACGCCGCACGGTTTGGAGCCTCCCGTATGTCTGCAGAACAAAGTCTGCCTGCATATCAAAGATGGCCCGCTCATAAGCTAGGTAAAGTTCCTTCCCGAAGTTAGGATCGAGAGGTCCCACTCGGACAGGCGCCTGACCTGCGAAAAACAATTTTCCAGTCCTCGAAACGCCAATATTCCCGAATTGTTTTTCGAAATCACTAACCCATTCCGAGAAACTCTGAGAAATCAACTGCGAATCTGCATCCGCAAGCCCTGATGCGGCAACGGCACGCTCTGGCGTCGGAGCAGCAATAACCGCGTCTGTATTTGTGATTTGCTCAGCGAAAGTCAGAGCCGCAGGCACAAACAAACACCAAAAAAGAGCAAGGCGCTTAAAAGTATTCATAATTACTATCGAGTAACCTTTCACCAATCATCAAAATTAAATTTCTTCTTGACGTCAGGACGTGCCGGCGCAGATTCACGGCGGGTTTCTGGTAGCTTTGGTGCCGGGGCGACTTCTCCCTGACTTTCTTCATCGTCGTCGGACAGGGGTCGCAAGCGTAAAGAGGTCACCGGAACGCCCGTTGCTAACCTGCCGGAAATCAATCTAGCACTGGACGTTTTAGCGGTTACACCCTTTATTTCAACGCGGCCAATCTCGGTCTCAATTGGACCAAGGGACTCTCGGGTGTAAGGATCAAAAGCCTCGGCGCCCAAACTAACCAACTCAAATTGGCGCCCAACCTCCAAGGTGTCTCCGCCCTGGTTCAGGATGAGACTTCTGTCGCTACTTATACCAACAACCGCGATTGGGTAGATCGCAAAATTTATCATTTCGCCCAAATCGGCGCCGACATTGAGGGCAAATTCGCTCAAGGTCTTGCCTCGTGGCAACTGACCTGGATGATGATAACTAGTCGCAAATTTAATCTGCGCTGTTGCTATGTCAATGACCCTTATATCAAGACTTACTGGGGCACTGATTCGCTCAACCATCCTCCCTGAAATTCGCTGCGCTAATTGGCTTTCATATTCGAACTTACGGAGTGAAAGAATAACAAGGTAATCGGTTCCAATCCGGGCGCCGAGCCGAACCGATTCCTCGATTGGCACACCTGGATCGGCAAGCCGCTGTAGCTCGCGTCCAGTTTCACTACCGAAATTCCGATCCAACATCGCAAACTTTCTGCTCTGGGTAAGGTACGCCTCAAGTTCGGCGGACACGGCACTTGCAAACTCTCTTGCGGCTGGATCACGTTCAAGTCTCGCATCCGTCAATACGGAAGCTACGGCAAGCTTTAACCTATTCAATTGGCCAGATCGGTTATAGACCGGTACCACAACCCTCATTTTTGAAAAGTAGCGAGCGCCTACATCTATCCCACTTTCGAGAACCGTATACGACTTGATTACGCCTCTGGTTTCTTTTTCCAAATTTCGCTGAAACGATTCGTTCAATTGCGAGCCACCGCTGGCGGATGAGCTGGCACGTATTTGACTTGTCACTGATGTAGTCAATCGCTGCCCATTAATTTGGGAAAGTGCCAACTCCAGTCCATTAACAATAGCGTCTCCCGGGTCAACACCAAAACCGTTCGTCATGACTTCGCGATAAACCACCCCGCTTGGAGTGGCATCGCGCCTCGAATCGTTCGTGCAGTTGATACAGTCCTCCGACGACCTTTCGATGCGCTGCGTTTTGGCAGTTGTATCTCCCGGATTCGTACGAACAGACTCTTTGCGGGCTTTTTCCGCCGCATTTTGAGCCATTTGTGCATCAGCTGCTTGTTGCCGAAGCCTCTCCATTTCCGCTTTCGCAACCTCGAGCTCGTTCTGCAGCTTTATCGCCTCGGGCCCAGCGCCGCGCTTCCCCGGAGTAAATATGAAATCAGCCCCCCCAAGAGACTGATCATAGACCGCGGGTGTTTGGTCGTGATTAATCGTCTTGGCTTGGGAATACACCGACACCCTCGTCTGATTAACAACCTCCTGAACCGTCTGACCAGGAACACGTATTGCCTTAAGGAACTCCCTCGTGAACAGACCGTTGGGGTCTGGATCAGGTGAACTAATACCGTCAAGTGCCGCTTGCCCAGAACCAGCCGAGTAAACGATCATGACACCTGAAGCATCTCCCGAGGGCGGAGCCAATCCCCGCTCACCACCAGCAAGTGACCTAGTACGCCTCTTAAGTGGCGTCCTACAGGCATCAAACACCGCCAACGTAAACTTTGGTTTTTTGTTTGAGACACGAGAGATCAAAACAGTTTCGTTAATCGAAGACTCTGCAACCTGCGTTACCTGATCGCCAACGGGCTTTGTTACGTCGATCGGTAGAATATAGTTAAATCCGTCGATCTCCACTCCGTGTCCGGCGTAAAAAATGACCGCAGTAGAGTTGGGATTCAGTTTTTCAATGAACTGATCAATGCCAGCGTACATCGCCCGACGATCTGCATTTTCGAGATAGACGACGTCAAATCCTCTCGACGCAAGTTCCCGCCTAACAGATTGGGCATCGTTGACGGCCTTCTCTAGCTTATCTACCGAACGGTAATTGTCATTTCCAATTACCAACCCAACCAGTTGCCCAGCAGATGCGCTTCCGTAAAACGCAACCCACGTTAGGAGCGCGACCACAAAAGAAAAACCACCACGACGGATACTCATTGCAAACCTGATTCAGTCTTCACTCGCGCACGAAACCTCTCAAGTTCCCCCGTTTGGCAAACTGATAACACGTAGCCCCAAATGCAAACTAAAGGTCGAGTTTGCCAACTCTTTTATTTAAAGCAATTTGAGCGCATGATATCAAGCAAATCCCGAGTGCCCTGCTCCCCAGTGAGTATCATCGCCGCTCTAGTAGCCTCCAGTCTGTCTCGTCCGCGCGCGGAATACTGCTTAATAAATCCCGCGCACTCGCGAGCAAGCGGCCCTTTTGTAAGAGTTCTGACCGAGGCGTTTAGGGCCACTGTTACCTCAACAGAATTAACACCGGATTCTCGGGATTTGAGAACCTCCATCAAACCAAAGAGGAAGTATGGCACCTCACATTGACGCGCTGCATCGTACATCCCTTTTGTCTTGCTTGGATCCCAAGCGGTATTTCCGACCTCTTCTGCATATCTCTGAGATAACTCTTTCATACCAGGACCAGGACAACTTGTGACCAGTTCAGGATATCGTATGATATCTATGTTATTGGATTGCAGCACTTGAGCTACTGAAGTCATCACATCATCGGTTGGCTCTATTACATACCGATATTTTGCGTCCTGATTTATTGTTGAGGACCTCACTGAACTACTGACTGAATTTGATTCAGTGTCGGTACTCGACGAGCTAGACCGTCGCCGGGAGTTACTCTGGGACGTAGAACTACTTTCCTTTTCTTCGGCGTAAGTCGAAGAGGTCGATTTAGTCTCTTGGCCGAAATTCGTTTCGTTTTCAGCACGCTTTGCCAACCACACGAAGCCAACAAACGGTGTTTTCCCCCCTCCTCCAACTGATGCTGCTTGTTGAGCCACTGGTTGGAATAAGCGAGCAAACTCGGCGTCAACACGTCGTTGGTCGCAACTGCCTCTAACTTCCAGCGAGAACTTCTTGGCATCGTTGTCAAAACGTTCGTCGTAGAAGTTAAAGGTACAGGCTTGGTCTGCCAAAGACCTTAGGGCCGCCTCATTTGTAGCTGCCTGGGCCACTCTTGCACTGGAGAAGTTTTGCGCAACATACCGCTTCCAGGCCCGGTCAACTGCCTGCTTTCGGGCGGACTCTTTCAATTGCTGGGATGGACCTGAACTAAAAAGCCCACCCGGTACGTCAACACTTACTTTTTCGCGAACATCGATCATTTGAGCCTGAGCTACGCCCATCCCAACGAAAAAAACTAACGATGCGATTTTTTTAGAGCGTAGCATGGCTTTAGATCGTTTGAAGTTAGTTAGGTCGTCGCTGTAAGTGCGTCTTTCAACGGCCCTTCGAGTGACTTTGTATCAACACCCGAGAAAGTAAGATAGTCATAGCCTGCTTTCATTGCCGACCCAGTGGTCTTTAGGGCAGTCGGCACCTTTGGCAGTGCGGCTATTAACCCACCAAATTTGGCCACAACCATTGGGCCTTTATCGATTTTGGTTGCTGCTTTAGCAGCAGATGCCCACAGTTTGATTGTATCGATTCCAGGTTTAACCGCTTCAAAGGCCTTAGTGCTCGACGCTGCATCAAGCTTTTTGCCCTCCTTCTGGTTCTTTTCCATCTCAGCCGTAACCTCAGCGGTCAGGTCACTCACCTGTGAGGTTGAGTCAGAAACACCGATCGATCCTGATTTGATATCGTCAGCATTCTTGAGCAATTTACTAGACGTTACCTGCATGCCCAGCGCGTCCGCGAGTTTGCTCACCACCAGGGAGGTCGCCTGAATCACAGCCTTAAGGTCAGCCTCCAATTTTCCAGGGTCCGTGGCGTCGCCACCACCTTTACTTCCACCGCCCATCCCGCCAAGTCCGCCGAATTGCGCAAATGCAGGGGCAGCCACAGAGGCAGCGACCACTCCTACAACCATCTTACGCTTTGATCGATTCATTCACACTCTCCTTAAAAATCCAAACAAAAAAATCAATCACCCTTTACAGGCGCGGGCAATCTGCTGCGTATCAGTTTAGCCATCTCTGCTGGGCTCTTCTTCTCAGACCCAGCTTTTGCCTGTTCTAGCCACTTCACATTGGAGGGTATTAAATTATTTGAAAGCTCATCCGCAAATGCGGAGATCAACCGCGAGAACTGCTCTGCGTTATCAAATTTCCGAGCATCCTTGGTCGTTCCAATGTAAGAAATGGCCCCCTGCTTCTGAAGCCTCAGCGAAACTTCATTGGTTAAACGGCGGTCGGGGTCGACGGAAGAGTAGTCCACTTGGAAGCCACCCACAAAGGCGGTAGAAAACTTGCGCTCACGCGCCATAGCTTCTTCAGCTGATCGTGACGCCAAAACATAAACAGATACATCCAACACATAACTAGGATCAGGTTTTCGAAATGCAACGATGCCTCGATCTGCAAAACTCAGCGTCAACTCTCCCAATGCGGAGTCCAAGCCACCTGGAACGATCGGTATATTGGCTGACCTTGAAATATTCGATTCGATCACGGATGAGACCTTGAAGGCGGTGGCGTCCGCGAGATCCTTCGAGAATCCTCCTTGGGCCTGAACCTCCGGCGGTATCTTGAGAGGTCCCACCGATATCCAAACTTCGCGCTCACGCAGGCGAACATCACGCAGACGATCCCTCCACTCCGCCACCACGTCGATCTTCCCTCCAAGGCCCATTAGGAGTTCGGAGAATACTTGGCGACCGTCTTCGACGGAAGGCTTGCGACCGTCGGGTATCAGTGCGGTCCTACGCACCTGGACTGGATAACTTGCAACAATTCGCTGCTTGCTCGGATCTTTGGATACGTTGGCGATCAGCACGAGCACCTGGAGCGCGAAGTCGGCGTACTCCTTGTCTTCCATTGTTACAGACGTAATCGATTCGCCCGCAAGGGCAAATGTAAGTGCGTAGGAGTCGTCCCCCTGAAGCATCTGCTCATCGACCAGAAAGTTCAATGATGGGTGGGCCGCATCCAAGTCCTTGACCGCTTGCGAGACGCGTTTGTCAAGCTTCAGCCTGAACTCTGGCGTTAGCAGACTAAATGTGGCGGGCATCAAGCGTGGTAACTGGTCATACTGGCCTGCGAGCGAAACGCCCGCCCACTGCACCTTAGTCCTGCTCTGTGCAACCGCCTCAAACGAGTACCACACCGACAAAACCACGAAGAGCTGGATCATCAGTCTAAACGGCAATCTTCTAGCACTCATAACTTAACGGGAAAACGTTGTTGGAGGATCTTCATCAACAAAAATCGTTATCACTGATAAAACGTCAGATCAAACTCTAACGCTCGATTCTGCCTCGGCGCCGCCCCATTTCGGGCAATATCCACCACTCTCGGCGAAGATAAAAATACAACCGTTGGTTTGAGAATATATCCCTCGACGCAACTTTGCGGTCCCAAAGGAATCTTCCGGCCCCATACCTAACTGCATCAAGACAGTACCCGGATCAGGGCCTCTGGGTGTAGAGACCATCCCAAGAATCCTGATAGCCCCATGAGCAATCCCAGAGAGGCTGGCACCATGGCAGCCCAGAATAGCCCCCAAGAATTTGCCAAAACCGTGACTGCGAGCAAGACCATCGATAACGCAAAGCCGGCTTCTGCAACATCAAGTTGATCGTCGATCTGGTTGAGCGCGAGGTAACTACTTTCTGCTTCTTTGGCACGACTGCGGAGGACCTCCTTTTTCACCTCGAAGTGCTCAATCGACACCTGATAGGCTGCAATAGCGTCGTCGTAGGCCGAAATTTGAGCCTTGTCTGCACTCGAACGACCAAGTCTCAGTTGCAGCAAGGCTGCCTTCGCAGTCTCCTCTTGCGCATTTTTGGCTTGGTAATACGCCCAGTGATCAATTTTGTCGGTCAAGGCAACTTCCATGGCCTGAGCAACATTACCGGCCTTAATCTGACAAATCGCCATGATGGTCGCGATCACGGCAATGGTCATGGACACCACCGCGTTGAGGCGTTTGGAATGCTTCTGCTCAGTTTCAACTGCCTTCTGAACAGATTCCACAACTTCTCTTGAGTCGATATCCATAGCATCTCGGAACTTCTGTTAACGATTCTATACCGTCGGCGACGCTCCAACACACCGCCCACGCAGATCGCATACATTTTTCGTCGCCTTCAACAACCCGGGTCCAGTCACAAACCAATAGACTATTGTGATGTTTTCACGATTGCAGCCCTAATCAACGGCGCAACGGTGCGCATCATCGTTCTCCCCGGTGCCGATCTGCAGTAGACGCAATGCAGGAGTGCCTCACCGCTCGATTGGAATGTGACCGAAGACGCAATCTTTTTCGTGAGCGAAGCAAGATTCGGAATCCTTCCGCCGGTTATTGGCCCCGACAGTGTCAACGCTGTGGGCGGGCGTCAGGCGCGCCGCCTTGCACTCGCGGCAACGAGCATTGATGCGGCGGAAGCCCTGGAGATTGGCCACTTGCCCAGCGGGATTCCAGCCGCTGAGTTCGATCAGGCGATCGAGGCCTCACCCAACATGCTGGTCACAGGCCGTGAGGTCAGGTTCGAGTGTTCGTCAAACTGATCCATCTGGATAATCAGTGCTCGTTTGGGCGTAGTGAAGCCACCTTGCATCTCGCTGGTTACAAAGTCGCTTCCCATGTCTCCGACCAATCCTCAATATCGACCCAGGCTGCACCCATCAAATCGCTTAAATCAAATCTCCCCGGGGCAACAATCAAGCAAGGAAATCAACCCAAGGGCCCTAGCAGGCCCAGAGTGGCATCGTTAGACTGCCCAGCTCTCATGAGATCGCAGACTGCGCCAAAATAGTGGGCCACTTCAACAAGTCAAGTCTGGTCAAAAACTCATGAACTACGTCGATCTCGTCGCGATTGCGGCCCTCTTGCAGTATCAATTTTTTGGATTTTTGGTCGGCCGGGCCCGGGGCAAGTATGGCGTTCCAGCCCCCGCCACCTCAGGCCACGACATGTTTGAGCGAGCGTATCGGGTTCAGATGAATACGCTCGAACTGTTAGTCGTCTTCCTGCCGGCGCTGTATCTGGCAAACAAATACTGGACTC
>Ga0136644_10004703_pt1 | contig 10066 bp, 7 predicted proteins | sample C_130820_EF_Meta_FD_94780 | JGI IMG/M metagenome (GOLD analysis project Ga0136644, IMG submission 94780) | Freshwater microbial communities from Lake Croche, Canada to study carbon cycling - C_130820_EF_MetaG (v2) (version 2) | ecosystem: Environmental > Aquatic > Freshwater > Lake | place: Lake...
AATTACCAGTACGTTTATATGGCCCCTATGAGTTGCAAATTTAATTACCAATCTTCCAACCATATAAGTTTTTCCGCTTCTACACTTACATCCCCACAAAAACCTACAAAACTTTCTTTTTATTTCGATTATCGTTTTATTGACAATTAGTTCTTGGTGAAAATACGATCGCAAATCCTCCTTTGGCGTCATATATAGTTTATCGAAATCGATTACCTGGTTTTGATGTTCCTGCAAGTCTGCCTTTAGTCGCAAGAAGCATTTATTGAGATCATTCTTATCCAGAAAATTCTCTCTTTTCATATGCTTTGTGATGTGTTGACTTGACTTGTTAGCATTCTTTGCTTTTTCCAAAACAGATTCCGTATCTGGCACAGCAAACAAAATTCTATGATTCGCATAAATATCCCTATGATGGTGCATTACCGCATCTATTTTCTCAGTGTCGTAATACGAAACACACTTTTGGTTAACGATATCTTCCTGTGTTTTTGGAAACTTGGAACTAATGCAAATCAATGTTTTGGTAGAATTATCAAAAAGAGTAATATCAGAAGAACCGCCCGAATTACCACTACGCCAAGGTTTTTCCAAATAGTCTTTAAACGAAGTAAGTGGTTTTAGACTAGCAACGTTCATATTGCCAATCATGTGTGTAAATTGACATCGCGGGAACAAGTCGCAAAAACCAAACTTTATACAAATGTCCCATAATCTCTCAAACACAAATCCCTTTTCTGATTGGGTTTCATATTTGTTGAGTATATCATCTACATTGTCATACTTTAAAACATCTCTAATAAACTCGTTTACCGACATGGTTATTGTTTATCTTTGTTGTGATTTGTTTAACTCCTTTCAATTTTTCATAAAAACAATTTTTACGTAAAACATTTAGAAAAAATGTATATATTTAAATATAGAATGGACAAGGATAGTACAATAGCATCATTACAAGAGCAAAATGAAAAACTTTCTGTGACAATTGATTCTTTAAAAAAACAACTTGAAAAATATACAAATAATGATCGCCATAAAAAGTACTACGAAAAGAACAAGGATCGCGTAAAAGAGAATGCTAAGAATTACTTGAATAAACTTAAAGAAGATAATCCTGAAAAATTAAAAGAATACCGTCATCGTGCATATTTAAAGCGTAAGGAAAAAATGGTAGGTGATGCTTAGATCATGTGTTATATTTTTTATTAAAAATATAACAAGGTTTTAGATTCTATGAATCAAACACTAGATTCTACGAATCAAACACTAGATTCTATGAATCAAACACTAGGGAAAAATTCCCAATCTAAATCATTGCATACTTTTTTCCATATCATATCTTGTTCTAATTGTTTCTCACGATCTTTCATCATTGGAATATATGGTAAATATTGCGTTTGGTCTAATAAAACACACAATTGATAAAGAGTATATGTATAATTAAAAAAGTTTGTGCGATTTGCTGGGCAATGAACAGCCCATGGTTTTTGGATCTCAATAAAGAGAACGCATAATGTTTCGTGTAATTCTTCATTCATAATTGGTGGTTTTATTCCAAAAATGGAATTAATATATTGAATATGTTCAAAGTATTTATTAAGACCCAGTTTTCGTAAAATGTCGCGCATTTTATCATAATTAATAAGAGACATATCTTCAATGCGTTCTTTTTTAATGCGTGCACGAATTGCGTGTATAACTTCTTCAGGAATTTGCGTAGTTTCTTTTGCTTGGAATTGAGATAAAATTTCCTTGAAATGATTCAGACGAATATAAGCTGTATATGAAACCTCGTTGGGCGGTTCTTTGTTAGTAGGTTTAGAGCTATCGATGATGTACGTTATAAATTTTCCACAGTTTTGGTTATTGCAAATTAAAATTCCCTCTTCGTCTTGAGGAATCAGCTCGCCTTTTCTACAGACTTCACACACATCTGTATTTACAATAAAATCCTGTATATTTGTAATTTCATTGTTCACATTCCGCCAATAATTTTGATAAGCCTTTTTCGACTGTGTGTATTTTTCGCTAGTTATATCAGAAGATTCGGATGTTTTAGATTTAATTTTAAAAAAAGTATTGAGAACATTTACATTTTGCGTTGACGGGGCTGCGCCGTTAGATATCTGTTTTTTCTGTTCGAAATAGTCAAAAATATATTTGGAATTTTCAAGCAGATATTGTTTTTTTTGCGATTTTAACGCGCGAATCTGAGAACGTATCGACTCTATTTTATCACAAATGTCCATATATTCATCGATTTGTGATTCTTTTAATGTTGGAATTATTGTTTTTAATCTTGCTTTTTCGGCAATAAGTTGTGGAATAGTAATATTTTCTATTTTTTCAAAGCGGTTTAACATTTCGGTATGCTTTTCGTCAATTGTATTAATGGTAAGAGGTATTGTTTTTTTTTGATTTGGTGTTTTATTCATTGATGTATAATCAATAATTGTGTTTTTATGTTGATTTTTATTTTATCAATCTATTTTAATAATATATTTAGTAATTAAATGGTAGACGTAGTGTTTAATGAATCAAACGATATGTTATTTATGATTTTAATGATATTCGTTCATGATTTTCTTCATGATTTTAATGTGGTGGGAATGGCAAACCGAGTAGCAAAAATTAAAAATGAAATTAATAAATTGGTATTTATTAATAATGAAGATATTGCTGAAGCAGCTGCTGGCGGCGGTGCAGCAACAGCATTGCCACCCACACCCAAAGAGGAATTAGCTGTAGCACCACCACCAACATTAGCTCAAGAACCTCAACCTAGTATTAGCGCTAGAACAATTAGCTCGACTACTGGCGAAGATGAAGATGAAGAAGAAGATGAAGAAGAAGAAGATGATGAAGATTATACTGAAGAAGACGCACTAAAAGAACAAATACTACATGACTTAGAAGACGCTGATGATGAGAAGTTAACGCCTGAATATTTACAAACTAGACAATCGCTTTTATATTTTATGGAATTAGATGAAGAATTAAACGATATTATAGAAGACGCTAAAATTGATCAATTAGATATATACGAAGGATATGGTCCAGGTGAAGATGGTGATTTTTTTTATGATCGTATGAAAGACTTCAAAGATTTATTTTCTTCTATAAGTGACAATGAATATTTAAAAACTAGCGCCCCTGGTGCGATGACAAGAAGTAAAGTAAGCCTATATCAATTATGCGACAAATTCAACCAAGAAGCAAAGTTACAAGTGCTTAATAAAACTGCTATACCCCCTGCAGCAAATATGCTTGCACAAGCAGAAAAAACAGCAGTCGCTGCTCAGGAAAGAGAATTTTTTACTCAATCGGCGGCAATAAAACGCGAAATGAAAACCGCGATAGGAATTAAATTAAACAGAAAATTAAAACGTATTAAAAGGCGCGATGAAATAAAAAAACAAAGAAATGAGGCATTGCCCAGAAGGTCTGATAGGGTAGCCGCTCTACGTTATATTAATGATGACAAATTAAAACTTCGTAGATCAGAACGAATATCAAAATTGCAATCCGAATTAAAAGGTGGTAATCATAGATCCCGATATTCTACAAGACGTAGAAGAACCAGAAAATCAGTAAGAACGTCTAGAAGCAATAACTCGAAACGGCATAATAATAAAAAAAATATTTTAAATCTACCAATAGAACCTATCGCTGAAGAACCGGTTGTTTCCGATGATAAAAATAAAATTCAGCATTTATATATTTTGAACGCTATAAATTGCGTAATTGAAAATACAAAAAATGAACTAAATTCAAATGACCATGCGTTAGTAAAATATTTTGAATTTATGAAAAAAACGTATTTATTTTATAAAAGAAAAAATATCGATGCGTTTCATACCTTTAATAATTCTATAGATCCTGCTCTTAAATTATATTTAATAACTAACGGTTCGCCTATGTTTAATGATGATCGCATAGAAGAAACGTTAACATTCATAGAGGAACAACATTTGTATTACTATTCTATTGTTAAATTAGAAAACGATGGGGCTATGCTGGGCGGTAATGCGTCAGACGATTTCTTGAGTCTTTACGAAACATTTAAACCAAGATTTGAATCATTCAATACTGCATTAGCAGCCGGGTTGAGCAATAATGACGACAAATCAACGTTTGATCCATATTTAGAATTAATAAACACACTCAATACAAATGTTACTGCGGAAAAAAATAAGTATCCCGATAAAGATTTTGATAAATTATTACAAATTAGAGAGTATAAGTCGTTATTTGATAAAACAATCGATTCACACAGAACATTCGCTACACAATCTCCAACGTCAAGAAATTTTCAAACATATAAACGATCTTTTTTATTTAATGCGTCTGCGTTAGTTGATCATATAAAGGCTCGTAATGATTTTATAATAAAGACTAGGGAAGCCGCTGCGGCAGCTGCAGAAGAGGGTGATGGTGAATCACTAAGCACAAGCGAATCTAACGCAGCACAGATGATTTCTGTAACAGTAGCAAACATTGGTCATATTTATATTCTCAATAATACATTTCCTCGCGACATAGGAAATGCGGCATTCGACAAAGAAATTGCAATTATTAGAAAGGTGGTAGAAACAAATTATGTAGCTAGCACAATAGATAATAACATTAGAGATGCGTTTATGCAATTTGCAAGCGAATATCCAGATCAATATTTGGGCTCACCTGACCTGATGAAGCGTTTTATTGATAGCATAAAGCTTAAACACATTGCATTAAATAATGCTGCGACAGAATCATTAACACATTATTTTAAAATTCCAAAAAAGGAACATTTGTGTACCACAGCGCAACTTGCCGACGCAATGGGAACCCACGGAAGTTGCGTTGGAAAAGATATGAGCAAAAAACAAGAACTCGAACCTATGGATTTTATCTTAAAAGATGCAGATGAACATAAATATTATATTGGAAAAACAATAATAAATAGCGAAGGAACTAAGTTAAATCAAAAAATAATTTATACTGCGAAATGTAATAATTTCTTTTTGCCCGAGGTACAGGTAATTTTAGATATTATGTACGGAAAGGCTAGTCTTACATTATCAGCGAATACATCTTTCAAAAGTGTGATAACTACAATTTTAGATATCTGGAATTCTCTTTATATTGACGGCGCAAGTCGTCCTACTGAACAACAATTATGGGCTGCTTTAATTAATGAGAAATTGTATCAAAGATTGATAGCGAGCGGATCTAATAAAAGCGTTGGTGATTTCTTTCAAGAAATAAATCAAGTCGCTGCGAATTCTGGTTATTCGAAAGATATAGGATCAGTGTTAGCAACCCAAATTCGTGTAGGCGCAAATGGTGATCAACCATCGGGTGTGCGCGCCGGTTGGATAAAAATAAAGGCAACGCCCGACTCTGTAAATGTTAACGCTGTAGCGGGGTATGTAGGAAAACCAAAATATAATGAATCGGGAAGCGCAATTGATCTATACCCGTCTTTTTTTATTAAAAGCAGAGGCGCTGGCGGCGCTAGTGCTAGTAAAAGCGCAAAAGCTGGTCGTGGCGGATCTAAGAAAAACAAAACTCGTAAACGGTCAAAAAAATGGGTATATTAAAAATATATAGAATGTCATCAAAAATAGAAATACCTTTAGAAATGCCAACAAATATACAAATCTCGAGAAAACAGTTTCAAAAAATGATTTTTTTATGCAATGCATTAGACAGCGGTTGGACGATAAAAAAATCACAAGAATCCTACATCTTTACTAAGAAGCATGAGAACCGGCGAGAAATATTTCAAGATAAATATTTAGAAAGTTTTTTACTATCTAATTTTACGCCAAATATTATTGATTAAAATGCATATTTTTTAGTAAAAACTAATTAATAAATATAATCGCAACATTTAGGCATTTTACATACCTTTTTTTTTATTATATTTTAATGGTTTTAAAATAATAATTTCTGTATATATTGTGTGCGAAATATTTAGGATATTTTCAAAAATTCCATTACTGAAAAATAAAATCGTAATTATTTTATTTTTTGCCAGATTATTTTCTCAGCCTAATCTATAATTTCGATTCCGAAATGGCAGGTGGACTTATGCAGCTCGTCGCCTATGGCGCCCAAGACGTGTTCCTTACTGGAACCCCCGAGATTACTTTCTGGAAGGTGTCTTACAGACGCCACACCAACTTTGCGATGGAATCCATTGAGCAAACTTTCTCTGGCCAAGCCGATTTCGGCCGCCGTGTAACCTGCACAATCAGCCGCAATGGTGATCTTTGCTACCGCACTTACCTTCAAGTAACTCTTCCTGAGATCAACCAAGGTATGTACACTGGCAACGCCGCCAACTATGGTGTGTATGCTCGTTGGTTAGATTACATTGGTGAGCAACTCATTGCTCAAGTTGAGGTTGAGATTGGTGGCCAACGCATTGACCGCCAATACGGTGACTGGATGCACATCTGGAACCAACTCACCATGTCTGCCGAACAACAAAAGGGCTACTGGAAGATGATTGGTAACACCACCCAACTTACCTACATCACTGACCCCCAATTCGCCGCAATTTCCGGACCTTGCGCTGCCGCCGGCGGCCCCAGCCAAGTGTGTGCCCCTCGCAACGCTCTTCCTGAGACCACCCTCTACATCCCCCTTCTTTTCTGGTTCTGCCGCAACCCCGGCCTTGCCCTTCCCCTTATTGCTCTTCAATACCACGAGGTCAAAATTAACCTTGACATCCGCCCTATTGGCGAGTGCCTCTGGGCCGTCCAAACCCTTGCCGCCACCGGCAGCGGAACCGTCTCTTTATCTGCTGCTTACCAACAATCCCTTGTTGCTGCTTCCCTTTACGTCGACTACATTTTCCTCGACACTGACGAGCGCCGCAAGATGGCCCAAAACCCCCACGAGTACCTCATTGAACAACTCCAATTCACTGGTGACGAGTCCGTCGGCTCTTCTTCCAACAAGATCAAGCTCAACTTCAACCACCCATGCAAAGAGCTTATCTGGGTTGTTCAACCTGATGCTAACGTAGATTACTGCGCTTCCCTCGATTCCGGCAGTGTTCTCTTCCGCACTCTTGGCGCCCAACCCTTCAACTACACTGATTCCATCGATGCTCTTCCCAATGCCATCCACGCCTTCGGTGGTGCGGACGAGACTGCCGGCACCAATGGATTCATCAGCACATCTGGTCTTTTCCAATTACCAGGTGCTCTTGATGGCGCCAGCTCTGCCCCTGCTGCCTGGGCCACCTCTTCTGGCGGTGCCGAAACCCCCTTCGGTGCTCAAGGTGGTGCTATTTCTGGTTCCCTCGTATCCGATGCCGGCACCTTCGTTCTCGCCGAGACCGCTCTTGACATGCACTGTTGGGGTGAGAACCCCGTCGTCACCGCCAAGCTTCAACTCAACGGCCAAGATCGTTTCTCTGAACGCGAGGGCTCTTACTTCGACGTCGTCCAACCCTTCCAACACCACACCCGTGCCCCCGATTGCGGCATCAACGTCTATTCATTCGCCCTTCGCCCCGAGGAACACCAACCCTCTGGCTCTTGCAACTTCTCTCGCATAGATAACGCTGTACTCCAACTCGTTCTCTCTGCCCCCACCGTGTCCGGTGTTTCCACCGCCAAGGTCCGCGTTTATGCTGTCAACTACAACGTGCTTCGTGTGATGTCTGGCATGGCAGGCGTAGCTTACTCAAATTGATCGTGACCAACATTTTTTGTGGGACAAAAATAATTGGGACATATCTAAAAAAATAAAAATAAAAAAATTATATCTATTTTTTATTAAAAAACTATCGATTTTTAATAAAAATTATAAGACAATTTCAATATTTTTTAGACTTATGCGACTTAGCCATACGCCTACGCATTACCGGCCAACTTTCATAAGTTTCCTGAAATTTTTCAAACGCTTCATTGTAAGCGTCATAATCTTCTAACAAATTGTTATTTTCTAACTCTTTATATTCAGGCGAATCTGAAAAATCCTGGTCCATGTGTTCCCAATACGGATCATAAGGGTTTTCATCTACATATTTGTCGCATTCTTCGCAGCAACCGACACCTTCGACGTCTTTATAATCACCGACAAAATTTTTACATTCACTGAGCCCGCCTTGACAACGCTTCCTTCGTTTTTTTTTGGCCAACAATTGGTGTTCCATTTTAATATTATAATAAAAAAATATTATCAATACAAAATATCAATTTTTTATTTCATAATGCATTGATATTGCCCATAAGTTTGTTTCCATTCTGTTTCGAAATGTTTGTGTTCCTCTCTCGCTTTCGCCTTCCTATTTTTAATGTTTTCAATGTGTTGTTTCTTTACTCTTTTTACACCTTTTCTCATTTACACCTTTTCGCATTGAAAATGCGCAAAGGCAATGTTACCTTTCACTCATTTACGCCCACAAAGTGGGCGTTTTGAATGAGAAAAGGTGTAAAACGCCCATTTTATAGAGCAAAAAAATAAGAAAAAGCGTAAAATCAATAGTAGGAATTTCACCTACGATGGTCTAACTTTTTCCTCTTCATTTTGTTCCCTTTGGGATGAAGAGGTGAAAGACGTAATTTGAAAACATAATGGTCGTTGTTGTTTTTCTATCCAGCATTTCGATAAGTTCTTCTTTGTGATTTTCATAATAAGTTTTTCGCCTTGCTGGTGCTGTATAAGTTTTAAGTTTTTCTTTTAGTTCCTTATTTTCTTCCTCTAATTTTTTTACATATTCTTCAGTATTCATTTACATTATAAATACACGATATTTTTATATATTTTTTAATTAAAAATTATATAAAAAATAAAATAAATATGTTATAATTTTAATAAATACCTTACTGATTATCATCACAAATAATGGGGGGAATATTATATGTCGTTATAGACCCCATGTTTTTCAAAAACACATTTTCTTTCAGTATAACTTCAAATTTTATATCAAATTCTATTTCTTCCAATTGTTCGTATATATGTCTGCTTAATTGAATTGTATCTATTTCTGCTGTTGATTGTAATCTTGATGCCATATTTACTGTATTTCCAACAACACATAATCTTGGTATTTCATTTCCTAATATTCCAACACTAACGCTTCCCATATTTATACCAATCCTAATACATAACGGAATATTAGCAGGCGTTTTTATTTTTTTAATTTCTTTAACAATATCTAATGCGAATAATATCATTTCTTTTACCACAACTTTATGATTAGTAGAATTTCTAAAAATATCTCCCACAACCATATAAGCATCGCCTATCGTTTCTATTTTTTGTAAATGAGGATATTTTTTTATAGTATAATCAAAAGCAGTATAAATGGTGTAAAGTAATTGAAAAATAATTTTATCATCATAATTTTTTGATAATTCAGTATAATTAACAATATCCGTAAAAAGAACACAAATCATATTAAACTGTTTTGCGTTTGCGTTTGCGTTTGCGATTGCGATATATTCTTTATCAAAATTAAAAGGTAATATTTTCTTTAATAATTCTTGCTCTAATATAGTTTTATTTTCAGGTATTTTTAATAAAAATTGTTGTGTTGTAAAATCAATAAACTTATTACATTGATGAGTTATAATAGCATTTTCATTTTTATAATTTTTTATATTTTTAATCATAAAGGATACAAATTGAACAGATTGTAAATCCATGGTATTCAATTGTGCTAATTCTTTCTCATTATAATCATTAACTATTATACATGTCATCATTTTGCTTATCATATCAGCAAACGAATAATATAAATTAATATTATATCCATTCGTTATTTGAAATAAATCAATAATGTTCAACAACATAAATATGCTCCAGATAAACAAATAAACATTTGTAAATGTTATATTTCTTTTTGCGTAAAGTGTTTTCATAAAAAATAATAGCAATAACCATGAAATCCCATTGAAATAATAATATGTTATTGTATTCTTATAAGGATAAATAACTACATTTATTACCACAGGGATAATATGATAATGAATTTTTATATCTTGTAATTTAATAGTATTTACATCACAATACATTTTAAGCATTAATGGTGTAGCGAATAACCACATAATATTTCTAC
>Ga0136644_10004706_pt1 | contig 10063 bp, 12 predicted proteins | sample C_130820_EF_Meta_FD_94780 | JGI IMG/M metagenome (GOLD analysis project Ga0136644, IMG submission 94780) | Freshwater microbial communities from Lake Croche, Canada to study carbon cycling - C_130820_EF_MetaG (v2) (version 2) | ecosystem: Environmental > Aquatic > Freshwater > Lake | place...
AGCTTAGTTTTTCTTCGATAGCTTTCTCGCAGACAAGTCGGGTAAACGGATAATAATCTTCTGGCAAAACGTTAAGCTCACAAGCCATGGTCTCTCCATTGGGCGCAGGGAAACACTGCTGAACACAATCTACCAAAGTCTCTAAGTTGTGCGCTTCGGCCAGTTTATAAATAATGGGGGATTGAGTCTCCATGAGTTTCCTCCTTTAGAAAAAAAACTTCTTTGGGTTTCGATGTTTGCGAATCTACTAAGTCATGAATAAAAAGCTCAATTTGATAACTGCGAATCCCTGGCATGAGAATGACATGTGCAATGTTAGATTCCGCAGCTAAGTGCCATTTTTTTATGATGGCATCTTCAGGCTTCTTGATAACTACGATATTCGACCCCGGGTTGCACCAAGAAGGCCAATGTATTTTTCGAAGCGCTTTGAGAGTATAGTTTGTCATGTTAAGGCAATCAGCTGCTCTGTCTTTTAGCCCTTTAAGCCCCAGCGTTTTTATCACTTGCCAAAGTACAAGCACTGAAAAACCATCTCTTGAGCCAGATAAAGTGGTGTCAGAGGAATTAATGTATTCGACGGGGTTTTCTATGTGTTGAATGGATTTCTTCCGAGTTAGCACAACTCCTGAGGGAATGGGCGAACCAAAGAATTTATGTCCAGAAATGGAAATGCTGTCTATGTCAAAGCTAAAATCGACTTTAGGGCCAATGTCCATCAGGGGTAACATTGCCCCCAATAAAGCCCCATCACAATGGATGTAGGACCGAGCCACTTTATTTTTCTTCAGGACGATTTGGATTTTCCTGATGTCATCGATAGCCCCTTTCATTGTGGTGCCTATATTGGCATTGATGATCACCGGATAGTGTTTAAGGTTTCTAATTGCGCTATCAAGTTCTGAGTAATCTATTTCTCCGTTGGGTTGTGTGGGGACTATACAGCTCTTAAGCCCAAGGATTCTAGCGATTTTTTGTAAGCTGTAATGAGATTCCTTAGAAAAAAACAGAACTCCATTTGGAAACTGTTCTCTGGCTAAATAGAGTCCAAAGAGATTCCCCTCTGTACCGCCGTTTGTGACATATCCCCATAAATCCTCTTTCTTTAGCTTTAAGATCTCACCGAGAAATTCCACAACCTCTTTTTCTTGCTTGAAAGTGTTCATCCCATTATTGCCAACAAAGGGATCCCCTACATTATTGATGGTGAGATTCAAAAAGGGTGAGAGATTTTCGAAATCGAGAATTTGGGTATTAGGATAGCCGATATAGGTTTTACTTTGGTTGGATAGCTTATCATAAAGAAAGGTTAATTCGGCGTTCAATTCAGAGTTGTGTAAATTCAGGCGAGCCTCCTTAAATGAGTTGCGACATGAAGAATGAAGCGGGCGAGAAAAAAGTTCAACTCAAGGTTAGGTCAGAATTGTATTGGTTTTGTGTTAGAGAAAAATAAAACAGATTCTATCTGCCAATAATACCGAGCGGTTTTGCCCAATGGATTACCCCTTTGTAAACCTCGGGATGAAATCGCTTCTCAAACTCATCAGGTGATAGCACCATGTTGTTCATGGGGTCTGCCATTTGATTGATCGAAGGAATATAGAGCCAAACATGCTCCCCCCGCCCACTTTCTGCGTCGACGGTTCCGGTCAGAAGTTCGGCCTTGATGTTTAAATGGTTTAAGATGCCTCTCATAATAAGAGCTTTGTGACGGCACATATTGGTTCGAACTTCAGAATCGTCGAAGTAACTAGAGGCCATGATGGGTTTGAGGTAAGGAAAGGGTTCTGCTGAGTCCCCTTCCTTGATTGAGAGCAATCTAACCAGAATAGTGGCTATAGAAAGTGTGTTTGTTTTTTTCTTGGTAAACTCGGCTCGGTCCGATGGGTCAAGATAAGTTAATATGTTTTCATAATCGAGATACACAGACAATCCCACATGCGGCGTCTCGTGGAGATGTCCCGCAAGCTCACTCCCCCCAGTAAGGCCCAGTGCAATCGCACCCACTAACGAAACACCTGTAGCCGATGAAATTCCTAGCCTGGTTAGGGCTGATAGGCATCTTGAAGGGGTAACTTTGGTTGGAAAACTAAAAGCATTAGCTGATAAGCTTGTGAAAATAACCAGAGAGAGAAAAGCCATTTGGTGTTTAAGTCTACTCATGTTGTATTAAGTTCCCTTCGATATCCCAATTCATTTTGGGCTCAGGAAGTAGTTTTTTTAGTTCTAGGGGATAAACGAGAACTGAGTTCGATTCAGGTTCGGTTCGACACCAACCATCTCGGCAATGTTTTCCCCAGTCTTGAAGATTTTCTGCTCCTCTTGCCGAAAATACGGTTCTGCCAAGTATGTTTGATATCAACTGTTGCGCCTCGAATTTTGACGGGTAGTAGAGTTTTCTTCCCTGAAGTTTTTTTACCGGGAAATAATCCTCGACAGATCCCGCGCCGCAACTTGAGAAAACAATGGGGGCATGAGGTTGGGAAATATCGCGAAGGCATTTGGCGGCTTCTTGAAACAATTTGTCATTTTCGGGAAATTTTTTCCATTGCCCTTTTTCTACTTTGAACCCAAAGACTTCTCCTAATCCCACTGAATAGCCCTCAGCGTGACCTGCAATTTCGATAACAGAACACGCTTCGCTTCCAAGCTCCTGTTTGATTTGTAAGCAAGATTTAATGAAGTTTCGCGCGTTGTCTTCTTGAGTCGGACCTAAAGTAGAAACTTTTTTCCTTCGTGCCGATTCAGGCCAATCTTCACCTTCGACCGAACTGTCCCCCTGGAAAACACATTTGTGCGGGCGGTTTAAAATTTGCTCGTTAAAATGAATTTCCTCGGGGGTGGATTCTCCCGAAAGTCCTGGAATGTGGACCGGCGCAGTGGGGTGACTCGAATGATATCCGATATTGGTCTCATGAAGCATGTCGGCTAGAAACTTTTTGCGATAGATAGGCATTTCGTCCGCGACGAGGTGACTTGCTAATAAAAAAGCAATCAAAAGCGCAACTGGTCTCATATTCTACATTAAAGGGTGCAAAAAAGAGACCGTCCCCCCGAATACCATGGGTATTCAATAAAGCGTGTCAGTCTCCTATCAAGCTTGAAAGGTAGCGGTCATTTTAACTCCTGATGGGGTCGAGATCTTTTGCTGATATATAAGATTCTCAAAAAACCTTCGATGAGAATATTAATAAGGCCAAAATTCTTTCCAATTCATGGGTTGCAGCTTAAAATTTAACACTGTGATAATTAAAACGATTCTTTCTGTCCTTCTTGTTTCGTCTCTTGGTTACGGTTTCTTTGTCTTATTTCTAATGTTTGCGGTTTCGGGTAATCCGGCCTACGGGCCAGTGTGTCTGAAACTAGCCTTTTTGGCGCTGTTATTTGCGGTTCCCGTCCTAATGGCTATTTGGGAAAACAAAAAAAGATCTCGAAAACGAAAACTTTTTTGCGCTTCGGTAGTTTTGCCCATTTTGGGTTATCTCCTCCTGTTCCATGGTGTAATCATCGAATATTTTAATGACAAAATACATGAGTTAAAAGTCCGTAGAGATTTCGAGGCAGCGCTTAAGATCAAAAACCAAGACCCCATTCCTGCGTTTCTGTATTGTCAGATGGCTAAATACTATGAGAACGTGAATTGTAAAGATATGCTCAGTTCGGTTTCCGATGCCAGGATTTGTCGCGACATTTGCAAAAGCAGAAATGGCCTTAAAAGCGTAAAAAATTATCCGGGGTGTGAGAGAAAAGATTTTGAAATAATTTTAAGTCTCGATTGTGCGCAAATTATGGTCCACAAAGTAGATCCCAAAAAACCTTCAGATGTCTGTAAAGCCGCTGGACTTCTTAACTACCCTACGGGGGTAGATTTCTTTCAGGGGTACTATTATGAATGCTTAGATAGCTTAGTTCGAGTCGGAGTTAAAGATTTGGGAAATTCAAAAGAAATGGAATACAAGACTCTAGGTGAGCTTCTGCAGATAAAAACTCGGGGACTACCTAAGCACACAAAAAATCCCCTGCCAGAATAAGTGGTAAGCTATTCCTCTTGAGGAGAAACTTTCAATTCAAAAAGCTCATCGGATTTTCTGCAATTGGCAAGAAGCCTCGTGCAATAGACCATGAGGGGATCCAAACTTCTAATTCCTGTCATCACTTCCCCGTTCATGCACCGTTCAAAACGAGAGACTTGGGCCTGTGTCATAATCGTGCATAGAGGCCTCTCGGCTTGGGGGAGGTTTTTTTTCAGTTGGGGTGTCTGTTCATGGGCCCAAGTTAAAGTCCCATGAATCCAGATGGAACAAATTAGTAATGTTGAGTATTTCATGAGTAGGTCCTTTGTTACAACTTGGAATATAATTGCGTGTCAGTCTCCTATCAAGCTTGAAAAGTAGCGGTCATTTTATCTCTTGATTTGGTCGAAATCTTTTGCTGATATATAGGCATGAGTTTAGGTGACGCCTTAAAAAAAGCGGGTCTGAAAAGCAGTGAGATGAAGCGTAAAGAAGCTCACGGCACAAAAGACAAAGCCAAAGATGGAACCAAGATCCACGATCACCATCACCGCACCGAGTGTGAAGCCTGTCAAAAGACGGCTCCCGATGTAGAGCGCTACGAACACCGTAACCGGCTTCTTGATGTGCAGTGGTTGTGTCTTATCTGTGCCGATCAGTATAAGATCAGCGATGATTTTAGGCGAACGGCTCAAAGTTCCTTTTCTAAGCGCAAACTCTTCATGCGAACTTACGGGCACACAAAGAGGCTTTAGAAAGGGTGTCAGTCTCCTATCAAGCTTGAAAGGTAGCAGTCACTGTTTAAGAGCACTCTCAGCCCCCAAAAACGCTAGGACTCCTGGGGATGCGGGGGGACTGTTCTCGTTGGCGTTTACTTCCGACATTAATCTTGAAGTGTCGACAAACTTTCTTTCTTTTCGCGAGTAGATACCGCCTTTAAAAAGCGCTTTTGCGGCAATTTGGCCCTTGTTAGACCCGCTGGTGAGGGTGAAAAGTTGTTCAATTACGAACTGCCGTTCGTCCCAATATAAAATACGAGTGTTGATCTCAAAAGAATCAAAAAGTTTCATTTCGCGGCGATACCTTATAGCGACCGATGAGGCTATGGGTACCCAACGATTTTTCCTGATAACTCTCCAAAGCCCAGTTCGGACTAATAGATCCAAACGGCCCAAGTCCATCAAAGTTAAATAGCGTCCGTTGTTCATGTGAAAACTTAAATCCAGATCAGATGGATAAACTCGTAAACTGAGAAAGCTTGATTGGTTTATTTGTGCGATTGGAGTTGTTTTCCAATTGAGAATGGTCAATTTCAATAATCGTAACCATAAATTCATAAAAGGGTCCTCAAACAGGGGGTGACCGCTACCTTTCAAGCTTGATAGGAGACTGACACTAAGCTTCTTCGCCTTTGAACAGGTGACCGCTACCTTTCAAGCTTGATAGGAGACTGACACTAAGCTTCACATGATAGGAGACTGACACTAAGCTTCTTAATGAAAGTAAAAGCTCAGTTTCAAAAGAGAGTAAGAGGGAGAACCGGCGTTTCCAGAGGCGAGAAAGAATCCCCATTTAAGTGCCAATTCCAAACTCACGTCGGCGTTTTTAAAGAACTGAACCCCCAACGACGGTGCAATCACCATAGCAGGTACCCACTGCTCAAAAACACCCGAACCGCCATTGACCCGAGCCGTCCCGTAACCCATATCAAATCCTATAAAGGGGCTGAGATCTTTTGAGCTTAAAATATTGGGAAAGTAAGAGACTCCCAATCCGCCCACGAGGCCAATAGCTCCTAGTCGACCAAAAAATTCCCCTTCAAATTTCATGGAAACAGGATTGAGGTCGAATGTGTAGCCCCCAGTAACGTAGTAAGCTATACCTGCAGAATTTAGGTTCCAAAGTCCAGCAGGCCCTAACCCGAAGTAAGTTCCTCTTAACGCCTTTTTCTTCTCTTCGACCGGGGCTTGAGGTTCTGAACTAGAATTTTCAAGTTCGGTCGACGGCTTTACTGCTTTCGAGGAAACTGCAGGTTTCTTGCTGGCTGCGGTTTCGGAGGAGATCGCACCTGAAGTTACGAAGATTAGGCCAAAAAGCAAATGGGTTAAGTTAAGTTTTTTCATGATTGGCTAGTAATTTACTTTATCAACAGTCGGGCTGGCAACTTTAATTCGAAAGCTGAAAGTCATCATTTAAGCTTGATGGGAGACTGCCACCTCGAGTAGTACTGTGTTACTATTTGTGCTTGATTTGGTTCTTGAAGGAAAGGCTCAATTTCATGTTCCCACTCGCTCTGTTGCCTTTAGTTGGAGTTAACTTACTATCGTTGATTGGCTTCGCCACTTTTGCGGCCAATCCGGATTATCTAAAAATGTTTCCATGGGCCGAGCCCATTATGGAGGTTTCGTATCCTCTTTTTTCGAGGTTGCAAATTTTACTGGCCTTCGGAGCTGTCATTTTTACTCTCAACAAGAATTGTTCTAAAGTTTGGGTAAAAAGTTTCTTTGCCATCACTCTTACTAGCCTTTTGAGTGAGCTTATCGGAACCTCTTTTGGAATCCCCTTTGGGGCCTACGGCTACTCCTCTTTGTTGGGCTATAAAGTGTTAGGGAAAGTTCCCTGGCTTATCCCTCTCAGTTGGTTTTATATGTCTTTGGCCTCCTATGATTTGATAAGGGCCCGAATCTCAGCCCAGAGTTTTTCCTTAAAGCGTATTTTCGTTGCTGCTATTGTTCTGTTGGTTTGGGATCTTGTGTTAGACCCGGCTATGAGCCAGCTTGCTCCTTTTTGGTATTGGCAGAATCCAGAAGGGCTTTTGGGGACCCCCAACTCAAACTTAATAGGGTGGTTGGTTACGGGGCTCGCGTTAATGACTTGGTTAGAGTTTTTTAAAGCCTATCAATGGCTGGAAAAGATGCCGGCTAGATTTTTAAAACTTTTTTATTTTGCCAATTTGATGTTGCCATTAGGAATGTGTCTTCTATCCCAATTATGGCTCCCGGTGATCTTGGTGGCTATTGTCCTTTTGCCGATTTTGTTCCTCCCAATGGGGAACTCTATGGCGAGGTCTGCTCCATTCCATGAAACAGCTAGATAGTCGGATCTTCTGCTTCGTGTTTTTCTTTTTCTTTCGCTTGATTTTTAGGCGAAAAATAGAAGCTATTAACTTTCATAGCTCTTTAACCGAAACTTCCATAGAACCCTCGAGCCCCATCCTTTTACTAGCCAATCATGTGAGCTGGTGGGATGGCTTTATTCTTATATTCCTAGCTCGACGACTTTTTCCAAGACATAAATTTAATGTAGCTATGAAATATGAAGAGTGGTCCAAAAGAAAATGGATGGGACACTTGGGAGCTCTCCCCATAGATTCCAAAAATCCGTCTCAGCTTCTTAGGTTTTTTAGAAATCTCAAAAAAGAAAGGGAAAATAATCCGGCAATCTGTTTGGGCTATTTTTTTCAAGGGAAAATGGCGGTTTCAGGTGAAAAAGTGAGTGAGGCTCTAAGGGGAACAGTTTTTTTAGCGGAGGAGCTGGCCCCAATTACCGTGATTCCGGTCGCGATATTTGCTGATGTTCAGCATCAGCCTAAGTCTGTTTTTTATGTCAGAACCGGCTCCCCGATTGATATTTTAAATTCAGCAAGTAGCCTTTCCCACCTGACGGATTGGGTGAATGAACTCAACCAGAAAAATATTCAAGACGCTGAATTGATCCAAGGCAAAACCTCTGTTTTTAAATCGATGGGTTGGAAAAAATTGTGGTGACTTTAGGTCAAATCGTCGGTGGCTACGGGGTTGTAACTTTAATTAATACTGTTCTCAGTTGTCTCTTTTTTAAAAGGGCAGTGAAGAACCAACCTGCCAATAGCCCCAAAGTGTCGGTTTTAATCCCAGCTCGGGACGAAGCTCACAATCTTTCAAAAAATTTACCTCATTGGACTCAGCTCAAATATCCGGATTTAGAGATTCTGGTTCTCAATGATCAGTCGACAGACGGAACCGAAACAGTGCTCAACCAATATGCTTCCCAGATCAAGATTTTAAACGGGGAGAAATTGCCAGTGGGTTGGCTCGGAAAAAATTGGGCCTGCGATCAGTTGGCGAGAGCGGCTTCGGGTGAGATCTTAATTTTTGTGGATGCTGATGTCACGCCAGAGCCAGAGGCAGTTGCTTACACTGTGGCAACTTTAGAAAAATATAAATTGTCTGCTTGTTCTGTTTTTTTAAGGCAAAATCTTTCCACCCTGAGCGCAAAAGGGGTGATCCCTTGGGTATTGCAATTTAGCCTACTGGCTTGGATTCCCCATTTTCTTGCCCCTTTAAAAAGATTTAGCTCCGTCGTGGTGGGTAATGGGCAGTGGTTTGCGATGGAAAGAACGGTTTATTCCCAAGTGGGTGGGCACAAGGCGGTAAAAAACTCGGTGATTGAAGACATGGATCTCTCGCGACATCTTTTTCGGGCAGGGATCGCTTATGCACCGATACTTGGGCCCCACATAGCCGAAGTCACTATGTATCGGTCCTGGTCGGAGCTTCGAGCGGGATTAGACAAAAATTTGGCTCGGATACTAGGGCCGGGGCTCGTCGGGAATGTATTTTTCCTTTTCCTTTACTTCGGTTTACTTCTAGCTCTTTGTTTCTATTGGGGCGTCGGGTCGGTGGCGGTTGTTTTAGCTCTCGTTTTAGTTCTTCATTGCTTCGGAGCTATTAGATGTAATACTCTACTTTGGATTCCTGGATTATTATTGGCCATTTTTCTGCTCTTGGAATCCATGTTTCTAACGCGTATGGGAAGAACAACTTGGAAGGGAAGGGGAATCACGGAGTTATGAAAAAAATAATTTTCGTAGTGCTAGGTTTGTTCGCTATCAAAAGCGCTTTTTCAATAGAACTTAAAAAAATTGCCGACCTTAATTCCTCTGAGCCCTATAGTCCGCAGGTTTTTCATGACGGGTTCTTGTGGGTGGGGAGATTGGACTTTAGCACTGGGAAAAATAGATACTTTCTCGAAGTTCGTTCCCAAAGTGGAGAAAAGGTCCTCGCTTCAAAAGATACTCCTCATTCAATTATCAATCTTTATCCCTTTGATGACCGGCATGTTCTTTTTACGGGGAAGCTTTTTACCCGAGAGGGGTGGAGAACTTACTATTCACTCGCAGAGTATGATTATCGAGGGATTCATCTAGATACCCATATCCTCCCGGAACAATTTCAAGTCGAACAATTCACAGGCGGGCCTGGAAAATTGTTTTTTGACATGGTCTCCGACAGGACTCTAGTCCAATTGGATTCCAAAGGGGCCAACCCAATGCCTCTTTTTATCTCTGGCCCCGGCAGCATGGCTCAGATCGGGGATTCCATTTTTGTCCTCGAAAGAAGAAGCGCGTCGCTAGGAGATGAGGATGTTGCCAGAGTTGATCTTAAAACTTTAAAAGTGGACCGCGTTTTTTCCGAATATAGGAAAGGAATATTAAATATCTTGCCGATTGAGAACGGAAAAACTTTAGTGGCAACTGAGGCCTTTGCCCAGCAGATACTCCTGATTGACACAAAAACGCATTCCTTAAGAACGAGTGTTCCGATGCCAAATAGCTATCCGGAATCTGTAGCAGAGATCGGACATTGTGTCGTGGTAGGATGTTACTCTCCTACCCACTTAAGTCTTGTCGACTTGAGTCGCTCTACACCCAAAGTTGTAGATGAATTCTTTTTTGAGCAGCATCAACACGAATTGTCTAATATTGCGAAGATGTCTTTTGACCCTAAGACGGGAGATCTCTTTTTGCGCTCAAACGGAATCGGGTTCGATGACGGTGAGGACACAAATAGTATCTATCGCTTCTCAAACCCGAATTGGATTAAAAGGTGTCAGTCTCCCAACAAGCTTGAAAGGTAGCTGACACCTTTTAAGAATTACCTAGGTCTAGGGCCGGGCTGATAACCAGGGCCGGGCTGATAACCAGGGCCGGGCTGATAACCAGGGCCGGGCTGATAACCAGGGCCGGGCTGATAACCGGGGCCGGGCTGATAACCAGGGCCGGGCTGATA
>Ga0136644_10004710_pt1 | contig 10056 bp, 7 predicted proteins | sample C_130820_EF_Meta_FD_94780 | JGI IMG/M metagenome (GOLD analysis project Ga0136644, IMG submission 94780) | Freshwater microbial communities from Lake Croche, Canada to study carbon cycling - C_130820_EF_MetaG (v2) (version 2) | ecosystem: Environmental > Aquatic > Freshwater > Lake | place: Lake...
AGATAATTTTCTTTTCAATGCTATTTTTTTTGTTAATATTGTAATTTCTTCAGATTTAATTTCTGATATTTTAAAATATTCTGGAATTTTATTATCTTCTTTGATTTGAATAATTAAATCAGATATTACTTTATACTTGTTACAAATATCACTTCTTTTTAAAGAATGTAAGTAAATTTTTAATCTTATATAACTTTTAGAATTCAATATATTTAATATATCATTATCTTTACCTTTTATACCATTTTTGAAATTAAATTCTACATCATCAATAATTAAATTAATATTATAAATTGTACCTTTGCTTTCATCAATATACCAAGAAAAATTATTAAAAATTTTATCAATATTATATAAATTATTTAAATTTGTTGATGAAAGCTTGTTATAATATTTAATTATTTGTTTACTTATTAAATATTCTCGGGAACTAGGTAGTTCGCAATTCCATGATTCAAGAATATTTTTTATGGTCATATTAACTGAATATAAAAATATCTGTTTATAGTGAGTTTATATATTAATATTTTATATTATATTAATATATGAATTCTGTTAAAGAAATTATAAATGAAGCGCCTGCTGCTGTTGCGACAACAGTAGCATCTGCAACTACTTCAATTTTCAATAATTTTTCAGTTTCTGGTTTTTTAAACACATTAACAAGTAATAATATTTATATTTATATTTTAGGAATAGTATTAGTTTTAGCATTTGTCGGCTATTATTTATATACAAAATATTTTGGAGGAGAAAAATCTGAATCTAAACCTGAAACAGATAGTAAAAAGCCAGAAAATAATAAAAATACAGATTCTAAAAAAAAGAATTATTTAAATCCCACTCAAGAATATTACCTAATTGATCCCAGTGGCAATCCCATTTTAATGAATCCTTATTTTGTTGATATCTTAAAACATCATATGAGTCAAGGACAAGCAGTTCCTGTTGCTCCTGACCAACAACAAATGCAACAACAACAACAACAATTACAACAATTACAACAATTACAACAATTACAACAACAACAACAACAAATGCAACAACAACAACAATTAGAACAATTACTACAACAAAATAAAACTAATAAAGTAGAAACTAGTTCTGAAGATGATTCTGAATCCGAGGTAAAAAAGATAAGACCAAAATTATCTCATCCAGGGGAAAATACAAATATTCCAGATAAAGTATTATTAACAGATGCTGAAGATGATAATTTGGCAACTCAAGATTTAAATAACGAAGAAATTTTAGAATTGAAAAGACAACTTGAATTAATGAAAAAGAATCAAAATTACAAGGTGACCGCACAAAATGACGAAGATGAATAAACTATTGTTTTCCTTTTTTAATTACACATTTAGGATCCATCTTAAATGAATTACTCCTATCATCTTTAGGTACAATATTAATAATGCATTTAGATTTTACACCATAAAGAGGTTCAGTACAACCTTTCTCTTTTTCTTTCTTTGGTTTTTCTTCATTAGGATCTGTTAAACAACGAGATCTAAAATGCTCAAATCTATCTCTAACATCTTCATATGATAAACCAGATACTTTTCCTAATAATTTATTTATTATTTCATGTAACTCATAAACCCATCTAGATAAAGATTCGCGATTTTTAAAAACAGATTTATTTAATTTATGTGTTTTTAAATTTTTAGTTAGATTTTCTCTACAGTATCTACAAGGTAAAATATTTTGTAAATTTTTAAAAAATTTATAATAATGTTTTTTTTGTTCTTCATCTGGATTAACAGGATAATTAAAACTTATAGTATGTAACATTAACCATGTTGCTGGTCCCCAAACTGAAGTCATCATACCATCACCAGAATTAAATTCGTTTTCTGTAAATGGTGATTTATTTTTATCTGTCATATATACTATAATAGATAAAAATAATAAAGTAATTATATTAAAAAAAAATCTAATTATAATTATATGGCATGTGAATTACCAAAATGTTATCCAGTATCATTACAAGTTGATGATTTAGAAGAATTTGAAAATGTATCTACAGTAAAAAAATATATAATTAATAAAATAAAATTAGTTTCAGATGTTGGCTTTTTATATGGAGATAATATAAATTATAATACTCCTTTACCTATTATTGCAACTGGTGTAAATGCTCAAAATCATATTCTTTATTTTGTTCAAGATGAAAATGTACTTAAATGGGTAAATGGTAGAACTTATTATTCCCATACTTACAATGGAAAATTACCCGTTGGAGAAAATTCTTTAGTTTTAAATCTTTCTGATGTTAAAGGAAATATTCCTGGTTATTACTCTTTACATTTAGGAAAAAATCCTCCTATATTTGCTACAAGAAGTCCCGAAATTCAAACTCCTATGGCAACTCCAATGCTACAAACTATGGCTACTCCTATGATACCCACTATGGCTACTCCTATGATACCCACTATGGCTACTCCTATGATACCCACTATGGCTAGTACTATGATGCCCACTATGGCAATTCCCGTGAATTTTGGACCTACTATACCATCTTCTATGACACCTTCAATGGCACCTACTATACCATTTTCTATGACACCTTCTATGCCACCTTTTACAACACCTAAATTACCAGCTGTTTCTTCTGGTTTTAGTTGGAAACTATTTTTTGGTTTAGCTTTTGCTTTACTATTAATTATTATTGCAGTCGTAATGCTTTATAGAAGATCACATCAAAATGCAAATCCAGATGACTTATCAGTTTTATCAAATTTACCTATTTCAACAGATTCATCTAGTTAAAAATTTTGCCTCCAAACATATTATTTATTTTGGAAGATAAATTTAAACAACCATTAGAATTTTTATATCCCTCGGATATATTATTAATACCATCGTAACTTATTAATTTATAAGAATAAAAATTTTTTAATAAATCATTTAAATTAGAAGTATGAGCTAATCCAGCATGCACAATAATATTACTATTATTATTTTGAATAATTTCCGCAATTATAAACCATTCCATTATATCACTTATAAATTCATTTATTTTTTCTAAAACATGAATTGATGATTTACTTAATAAAGAAATAGGTTTTTCTAGTAAATTTTTATTTTCTCTAATAAAACTTTTTACTTTATGTTTTAACCTTAAAAAATGCCTTCCTAATTCTGAATTTGATAAATATTCTTTCGAATAAATATGACCTAATTTTTTTATAAAATATTCATGCTTTATTCTAAAAAAATTATTAATTAAATGTAAATATTTAATTAGAGGCATGTCTTCAACTTTTGCTTCATTAATTATTTCCCAGGAATAAGGAATTAAAAAGTGTCTTACATCAATTCCATTAATAGAAATATTATTACTTAGATATAATTCTTTTAATTTTTGTGTATGAATTGAGGTCGGCCAAAGTTCTTTCAATTGATTATTTTCTCTAGGAACTTCTTCTAATAATATTGTACTTTGTTTTTTCCCTTTTAACCAATCACTTACAAAAATACCCCCATTATTACAATATGGTAATTCTGAATGCATATCGGCTAAAATTAATATATTATTTTTTCCATTTGTTAATAGAGTATAACCAATACTACCATTAATATTAATATTAGACATTTATATAAAAAAAGTTAGATATTATTTTTTATTCTGATTCATCAGAAGAATCACTATCTGTTGAAGATTCGTATTCATCCATAAGTGCAGAATTTGTTTCAGAATCTTCGTCATAAGAATTAAAACGCTTCATTATAGGAGAACTAGTATGATAAATCCACCAAATTCTTGTCAATAGCTTTGCAAAAAGCTTTGCTAGATTTGTTGTTTTAGTTTCATAAAAGTAATGTTGTATGGAAATAACTTTTTGCGCAAACATCAATAATCTCTCTCTTACATCATTTGCTTCTCCTTCTGTTCTAGTTTCAATCATTTTATTAAATTTGATAGATTCCCAAATACTATTATCAATTTTTGTTGAAGAAGTAATATCAAGACCCAAATTATCAAAGTCACTATATATTTTTTCATAAATTTCTTCACTGAAGATACTACATTTTTGTAAGGTATATTTATCATTCGTAGTTCTTTTAATACTAATAAAATTACACAAAAATTGTGCTAATATTACTTGATTTTGTTGATAATCAAAATCCATAGATTCAAATCCTCTTTTAATATAAGGTAGTAAATAAGCAATAATAATTGGTTCATCACCTTCACTATTTCTCAAAGACCACATCATAATCATGTGATTAATATCATCCGGTTTATAAGCAAATTTCCAACCTTCTCCAACAATATTAAGATTTATTCTATAATTAGATTTTAATTGTTCCAATAATTCAATTTGTTCCTCTTCATCACCCTTCAAAGGATTTTCATATATCTTTTCCCAATTAATAGAATTTCCAATAATTTTTGATATTTTATCTGCTTGTGGAACAACTAAATTGATTTTATCAACACCCACAATATTTGGTATAGGACAAATTGATAAATCTTCTATTCTGTTCCAACTATAACCAGCAAATATAACATTTCCTTCTTTATCTAAACCACGACGACCAGCGCGACCAGCCATTTGATGATATAACATCGGGTCTAAATCATCTGCAACAAGAGTATCTCGGTAAATTACAGATGTTTTAAAAGGCATTGAAACACCAAAAACCAAAGACATGTCACTAAAGAGAATAGCCAATTTTTTTTCTGATGTTAATTTTTGTACCAATCTCAAATAAGGATCCGGTAAGCCTTTAGTATAAACACCGACACCTCTCCAAAGCAATCTAATAATAAAATGGTATTGCCCACCTCCGTAAGGAAACCAAGGCTTCAATTCTTCTACCAATTTTTCTACATAATCTTGTTTAAAGTGTTGATAGGTGTTTAAAATATATTTCTCATGAGGCTCATTTAATCCTTCAACACTTAATCCATGATAAGGATCACTTTCGTCTTCTCCTTCCTTTCTTTCAAAAGAAATTTTAGACTTGGATTTACTAATTTGTCCAGCTTCACTTGAATATTCTGAAACTTTTGTTTTTGATATTTTTTCTTCTTTTACATTTCCTTTAGAATCAACTTTAACTTTTGTAATTTCTTTTGTTTTATTTTTTCTTTCTACCTTTTCAATATCTTTATCTATTTTTCTTACTTTTTCAAGAATACGCTCTCTATCATTCATAAGGTTAGGAAACTCTTCATTTTCCATCCTTTCGATTTCTTTAGCAAAACTTCTCACTAATCTCAAACAAGCCAAAGTATTTTTTTGAAATATAATAGCAGGTGTTATCTTCTTTTCTTTCAATAAAAATGCCAATTTTACAAGGTTAATAGATTCGTTACCTAATTCTACATTTTTAAAATTATCAATAATATTACTAATTTTTTCTTTATCATAATTATCTACCATGAATTTAATTAAATCTTTAAAATATTTGTTTGCTTTATCAAAATGAACAATTTCTTTAATTTCAAAATATTTTGTATGGTCTAATTCTCCCAAATCATCGTATTCTTCTTTTAATTTGGAATAAAGAATCCAAGTATCCAAAGGTGTTGGCTGAAGATTCTTTTTAATAATTGCACCATTTTCAAAGTCAGAAGTATTAACTAATGCCAATGGATTTAGTACATTCAATTCATTTTCATTAGGACTATAAGCAAATTTCTGCAAATTAAAAAATCTTTTATCACAAAGAATATTTTGCACCTTTCTTTCAGGATTAATCTTTTGAAACCAATTAGTTATTTCCTCCAAATTACCAATAGTAGCAGACAATGCTAAAAAGTTAACATTTGGGTAAGCCTTACTAATTATTTCCATAGAACTACCTTCTTCTTTGCCAATCATATGGATTTCATCCATAACAATCCAATCAAAATTATTTTTTAACAAAGGAATATAATCCAATAAAGAATCAGGGGTTCCCACAATAGATTTAGATTTATCAAGAAATTCTAAAATTTTTTCTCTTACAGAACGAGTACAAGAACTACAAGACTTATTTAGTTTTCTATTTCTTTTATCTTTACAATCACAAGAATCCTTTGGAATAGAATTAAAAGTTGCGGTTATAATTGGAATATCTGCATTAAGGGATTTTCCCACATAAGAAGCAATTTGCCAACAAAGTGCATCAGTTGGTGCAATAAACATTGTTCTTCCTTTTGTTGCTGCATATCCTGCTAAAACTGTTTTACCAGCCGAAGTAGGTGCACTAACAACAGTAGAAATACTATTATCAATATTATTAATAACATTAACTTGCCAATCATCAAATTTCTTAAATCCATTTTGATTTAAGGGTGGCATAGTATCGTGAAATTTAGTAAATTGCAATTCAATTAAATCATTCTGATTTATAATTTTTTCCATATAATCCAAATCTTTTTTATTTTCTTTATAAATTTCCGGAGTAATAACAAGTCCTTCTTTATTAATTTTAAGATAAAAATTACAAATGGATTCAATATTATTCTTTTTTACATGATTCGCTAAAATATACAATAAAAGTTTAAGTTTACCTTCGTTTGTTTGAGGTACATCTCCTGTTTTATATTGTTTAATAATTTCGATTTTTGCTAAATCTTCCTTTAAAATTTCTTTTTGTTTTTTAAGATAATTTTCATAAATAATCTTTTCAGTAGTATTAATTTTTTCTCCATTTTCAACTTTTGATTTGATAACCTCCTCTCTAGTTTTTTCAGGATTAATATAATCTTTAACCCTATTTGGATCAAATCCATTTTCGGGTTCCATAGATTTTTTAATATTTTGCTCTTCATTTGGAATAATCTTCTTTTGATAGAAGGAAAAACGCCAATTACCTTTATCTTTATTCTTACTTTTATTCTTATTAATTTGTGTATTTAATGATGACATTATAGGTTTATTAATATATATAAAATAAAATAGTTTCAATTTTTTAAGCCTAATTTGATTTTACTTGGCTTTTTGTTAACAATGCTCTCAAAGTTAAATTTATATGACCATTAAATCTATTCAATGCACTTTTAATTTCTTCGTCAGAATTCTTAATTCCTAAACTTTTTAAGACTGTAATTTCAGACTCAAATGATTTATCCGAACTTTGAGGAATAGTAATTTTTACAATATCTCCATGAACAATATAACTTAAAAAAGTTTTCATTACATCTTGATTGGAATAATAAATTCTAATTAGATTTTTGAAATCTTCACTTTCAAATAATTTAATTGTTTTTTCATTTATTGATTTAACTTTTTCATCGTCCAAAACAAAAGTTTCTTCCGCATTATCGATATTTTTTTTAAGAAAAGTATTAATACTTTGAACAACTATTTCTGAACTTTCAGCTTCTTCTACAGCCAAACTATTATTTTTAATAAAAATTTCTTCAAGTTTTTCTTTAACTGTTTTAATTGTTGAAAAAACAAATATATGTAAATTTACTTCTTCATTTACTAAATATTTATCATTTGGTTCCATAGTTTTTGAGTTTGCAATAAATTTAACATGAGATAAATCATTATCATCTAATCCAAAATTTTTATAAATATTTTGAACTTCAAGTAAAGTTACTGCTCCATTCATAATTACTTTTATTTCATATTTCTTAGGGTCTGATGTTCCAACAGATTTGAATATAATAGGCATAATAATAAATATATTTCATTATAATATTTATAAGTTGCAATTTTTTTATTCTATTTTAATATAATGATTTTAATTATATTGCCGAATCAATTATTCCCTCTAAAAATCCTATCTGTTGATATAGATACTATTGTATTAATTTAAGAACCACGATATTTTACCAATTTTAACTTTCATAAACTAAAGTTAATGTATCACAGAGCATCTATGAAAAAATACGAAAAAGAATTATCAAAAAAATATAAATGTATTTATAAAGATTTTAATAAAGTTACAGCTAGTTTATACTCAAGCTTAAATAAAAAAACTACTTATTATTTTAATCCTATTGACCACAAACTAGAAAATAAATATAAAAAAATCTTATCTAAAGCTACAATGTTAGATAATTTAAATTTCCTTTTAACACCAAAAGAAATAGAAGAGAATAAAAATGTATTTTTTAAAAATAATAAATATTCTCATGATTTATTTTATAAGTTTCAAAGAGAAAAACTAGATATTCTAATGAATAATAAAAAACCAGTTGGCGGTCGTTGGTCATTTGATGATGAAAATAGAAAGGCTCTACCTGCCGGAATAACTGTACCTAAGGTTCCTAAAGTTAAGAAAGATAAATTTTATTCAGAAGCTTTAAATTATGTTGAAAAGCATTTTGAAAAAAATTACGGGGCAACGGAAGAATGGAGTTTTCCAATAGATAATAAAGGGGCTGTTAAATGGTTGAAAAACTTTATTAAAAAAAGATTACCTAAATTTGGTCCATATGAAGATGCAGTTAGCACTGATAATCCTTTTTTATTTCATTCAGTTATAAGTCCTATGATGAACATAGGTGTGTTACCTGATATACAAGTAGTTCAAATAACAAATGATTATTATGAAAAACACAAGTCTTCAATTCCAATTGCATCTTACGAGGGTTTTATTCGTCAGGTTATTGGTTGGAGAAATTATGTGTATTCCATTTATATGTTAGAACCTAAAATGTACGACGAAAATAAATTACATCATAAAAATAAGATTAGTGAAAAATATTGGTTAGGAACAACAACTATAAAACCAATAGATTCAATAATATGCAACATAGTTAAATATTCTTATATGCACCATATTGAAAGATTAATGTATATGGGTAATTGGTTTTTAATTACTCAAAAAGATCCTAAAGAAGTTCATCGAATATTTATGGAATGGACAGTAGATGCATATGATTGGGTCATGGTTCCAAATATAATGGGAATGAGTCAATATGCAGATGGAGGTAAAATGATGACAAGAATATATTTTTCATCTTCAAATTATATAGATAAAATGAGTAATTTTAAAAGAAGTAAAGATGAAGAATGGTGGAAAATATGGGATGCAGTTTATTATTCATTTATTAATAAACATTATGATTTATTGAAAAGTAATTATGCAACAGCAAGACAAACTATTCATTGGAAGAATAAGAGTGATAAAGAAAAGGAGGAACTATTAAAACTTGCTAAAACAGTGTTTTGAAACAAAACGCTTTATGGTTTATATGGTTTTCCATTTAAAGTTTTTAAATTAGTTAATTTATCTAAAGAATTACCTAATGGTTGATTAAAATTGCTTCCAAAATCTAAATTTTGTAATCTAGTTAATTTATCTAGAGAATTACCTAATGGTTGATTAAAATTCATTCCAAGAATTAAATCTTCTAAATTAGTTAATTTATCTAGAGAATTACCCAATGGTTCATTAAAATAGGATCCAAGACTTAAATAATCTAAATTAGTTAATTTATCTAGAGAATTACCTAATGGTTTATTAAAATAAGCTTCAAACTCTAAATATTGTAACTTAGTTAATTTATCTAGAGAATTACCTAATGGTAGATTAAAATAATATCCAAATTTTAAACTTTTTAAATTAGTTAATTTATCTAGAGAGTTACCTAATGGTTGATTAAATTTATATTCAAATTTTAAAGTTTGTAAATTAGATAATTTATCTAAAGAATTACCCAATGGTTGATTAAAATCATCTCCAAAAAGTAATTTTTGTAAATTAGTTAATTTATCTAGAGAATTACCTAATGGTTGATTAAAATTATCTCCAAATTTTAAACTTTGTAAATTTATTAATTTATCTAGAGAATTACCTAATGGTTGATTAAAATTATATCCAAAAGTTAAAATTTGTAAATTAGATAATTTATCTAGAGAATTACCTAACGGTTGATTAAACTGAATAAGAAAATCTTGATTAAACTGAATTCCAAGATTTAAAGTTTGTAAATTAATTAATTTATCTAGAGAATTACCTAATGGTTTATTAAAGTCACGAAATTTTAAAATTTGTAAATTAGTTAAAGCATCAACTGATAATTCTGATAAAGTAAATAGTTGAAAAGAATTTTCTATTTTTTTCGTTTTAATTACTTCATTATTAATTTCCATAATC
>Ga0136644_10004712_pt1 | contig 10053 bp, 8 predicted proteins | sample C_130820_EF_Meta_FD_94780 | JGI IMG/M metagenome (GOLD analysis project Ga0136644, IMG submission 94780) | Freshwater microbial communities from Lake Croche, Canada to study carbon cycling - C_130820_EF_MetaG (v2) (version 2) | ecosystem: Environmental > Aquatic > Freshwater > Lake | place: Lake...
AGCGTTGCTGAAAGATGCCGCATGCAGAATCGAAGCGTGTTTGAGCACCTCGTTGCTTCCAGCCCCGTGAACGGTCCCAAACGCAACTAAACCACACGAAGCATGATGCAAGACTGTTAGGCTTTCCAATTCAAGAACCCTAAAAGTCAAGAAGATTTCGAAATTTAACTAGATTTTCCGACCCTGTGTAGACGTTAAAATCGGAATATGGTAGATTCCGCCATAAGGAGCAAGGTGAGGCTCGCCGGTCATGGACTGACGTTCCGAGTTTTTGCTGTAGAAAGCCTAGCTGCGGACAGCGGGCGACTTTTTTCATCAGGTTGTGGGGAGTATTTTCGAATGAAACGTTTGATTAGTAGTGTTGCATTTGCAGCGTTGGTTTCGTTGAGTTGCGTCAACGCGATGGCTGGAACATGGCTCGATAATAATAAAAAGGGAGGTGTAACTGGCACCTTCGCGAGTTTTACTCCAGTTTCAGGAGCAATTGACGGTCCTTTGTCTGTCACTGATTTCAAGTTTTCGAGTGGTACGGGTGCATTTTCCGGCGCGACCACCAGTAACACTGTAGTCTTTGGCGGCGCGTATAATTTCGATCCATTTTCGTCGGTGCTGGGCGATACATACACCTTCACAACCACTACATTCGGTACCTTCTCAGGCACCATCGTCGACGAGCAATCTTCTGGAACTTTGTCGTCTAATACCGGTACAGGTGCGACGCGGTCTTTTACGCTCTTGGGTTCATTCACCCCTGGATCTGATGCCTTCTTTGAGGGCGACAGGACAACGTTGGCAAATTCCACCCTATCGATTTCATTTCAGCGAAACGCTAATTTCGGTGGTGGTAATGGTACCGTGAATGCGAGCTGGAGCATGGATACTTCCGGCGCCTCCCCCGCGGCGGTTCCTGAGCCAACCTCGATCGCTATTTTCGGTCTGGGTGCCGTCGGTTTTGCCGTTCGCCGCTTCCGCCGCAAGTAAGCTCGAGCGCATCGCAAGTAGAAAAATTCAAAAACGCACTCTAATCGGAGTGCGTTTTCTTTTTTGGTATCTGCAGCTCCGCTTTGTGAAACTACCTTCCCTTTCCTAGCACATTGCCCTCAGCATGCTCGCGAACGGCTTGCTATATCCTTTACGAGTGGATTTTACCCTTCCCACGAGGAACCATCCCAGGCGACTACGCGGTCGAGCCACTCGCCCAGCGCGTCGCTGAACATGCCCAAGAGCAACTCCCCTTTCTTGGCCGATGCTGCGCTAGGTACACCGATGTGGCCCGGGACGGTACGATCCTTGGTCTTCCAAGCCCGCGAGCCTGGTCGAAACGGATCCCCTGGTTCGACCGTTTCGAGAGTTTCATAAGGCCCAACGAGCTCAGGTCTCAGGGCAAGAACCATCGAGGTCTCCCATTCACAAGCATGCCCCATCTCTCGTTGAACGATGCCGGAATCCTGAGTCCATGGCTCGACACCCAACCCCCAATAGGTAGTCATCAGGAAAAGCAAATCATCTCGGCTTGAGTACTTTTGTCTTACCTCAAAGGTTGCTTGTTTGGCAGGTACATCGTTTCCGCCGTGTCCGTTGATAAAGACGATGCGCCGGAAGCCTTGTTCGATGGCATTGTCCATCAGACTGCACAGCAGATCGAGATAGACACGTGGGGCGGCCGACAGCGTGCCGTTGAAGTCCAGATGGTGGTGGGAATTGCCCAACCACATCACCGGTGCAAAGAGGACCCGGTTTTGCATACGAGCCGAAACCCGATCGATGAGGGCTTGGGTCAGGAGCGTATCGGTCCAAACCGGCAGGTGATGTCCATGCTGCTCGATGGCGGCCAAGGGAAAAACGATCGGGGTGTTTGGGGCCAAAGCAGCAATTGCCGGAGCCTGCATTTGATGAAATAGCACGAGGGGACCTTTCAATGGGGCTATTCGATGAACTCTATTCGATGAACTCTTTGGGCAAAGGGGCTTGGTTGCTCTCGGACCAAGCTCGGGTGGTCATATCGAGTTTTTTCTTGCTCGGTGCATTGGGATCATCGAGCAACAGCCAAACGACCTTTTGATCTTTTTCATTGGGTTTCTGGACGGTGGTTACCGGATTGGTACGTCTACACAGCGCGGTCAAAACCTCTCGGAGAGGAACATCTTTAAATTCGAAGTTGCGAACTTGTTGGTTACGCGTAATCCCATCCTTTTGAAATGCGGTTCCGTTGATCGCCATCGGGAGGGCATCAACACCTCCGGTGTGGCCTTCTTTGAGTTCGTTGGCGATCGCTTGCAAGACCACTTCGAGGGACTCTTGTTCGACCCGCAAGCTAATCTTGGCATCGAGCATTTCGTCGACCGACTTGATCTTGGTATCGGCCGGTTTCGGGGCAGCTGCGACTTTGGTAATTCCGGTTGCCGTGCCACCTTGGAGGGCCATCCAGGAGCCGATGGCTAGATTCGCCGTCGCTTCTTTGGGGAGATAAACGTTGAAGACGACTTGTCCGTCCTCTGCTGCGGCCCGGGCATACTTATTGACGCTTCGGAGCATCTGAGGGAATCGGTTTGCGATCGCGCGCCAGTAGGGAGCCGCCGGCAGGGCCGTGAGTTGCGTTTCGACCAGATCGGCCAGCTTATCGAGCTTTTGCTTGAGCTCGATCGCATCGCGTGGCGCACTTTGCAGATCGTTTCCAACCATGCGATATTCCAGGTACAACTGAGGTTCCAGGTGGGTTCGGATCAAGATCGCTTGGACACGATCGTCTACGACCTGACGCGCAAGGCCGATTACTTTCTCAGAGTGCTCGCCAAACATCTGCTTGCCATCGACGAACACGAAACTAGGAGCGGCTAGAAAAGTGGCATCGGCACGCGAGTCGGTGCATTGGAGCAGGGCATCGAGTTGCCTGCGCAGGGGTCCGGATTTGCCCTGGCTATCGAGCAAGGGTTTGAGCAGGTCAAACGAACCGATAGAGATGCGTTTGACCTGTTGATCGGATTTCGAGGTGAAGTCATCCGTGATCAGAGCGATCGACTGCCCCTGGTGCACTTTGGTCCAGTAACGGTATTTTTTGTTATCGGACTGGATCTCTTGAGTGTTCCAAGTGTTGATATCCGGGATTAAAGTGTCGAGTGCTTTGGGTTCTTTCCATCCCAATCGATAGACTTTGCGGTAGTTGCCTGTCGATTCGCCGGCATACCAAGCGACGCTTATGGAAGCGAGCGACTCGGATGCAAATGGGGGCAACCCTGAAAATTCGGTGGCTTGTGGATAGATGCTCTTCCACCAATCCGCTAGCTCTTTGCTGGCAGGTTTGGATTGCGACCAACAATCCGGTGAGATCATCAGGAGAGCCTCGAGTCCTGGGGGGAGCATCTCGGTCGAGAAGGGAGCACCTATCGTTGGGGGAGTCCAAGGGGCACCGGTATCCTCCGATTTGATGTTGTAGTATTCGAGCATCGGATCGATGCCACTGGCTGCACCTTTGTTCGGGGTCGAGGGGGTCGGTAGGCCGGAGGCGAGGACCTGCTCCTGGGGCTTGTTGTCCGCTTTGGGTTGGACCGTAACGAGCCCTTGCTTATTACCCCGCAAGAGCACTAGTAGAACGGAGAACAGCAGCAGAGAGCAGATGACGACCAGGGGCATGAACCAAGCGGGTTTTTTGGCTTTCTTTCTCGGGCCAAAAGGCTTGGGAGCCGCCTTCTTCGTTTTGGTTTTCTTTTTTGTCGGTTTTGCGACCTCTTTTACAGCGTCTGCGAGTTTAGCGTCTGCGACTACAGCGTTAGCGACTGGCGAAGCGACCGGAGCGGGGGCTAGGGTCGGTGATTTGGTCGCTTGTGTTTTCGCCGCCGGTGAAGCTTCAATTGGCTTTGCATCGGCAGGCTTGGCAGGCTTTGTTTCGGCTGGCTTGGGTTCGGCAGTTTTGGCTTCTGTTTTTATTGAGGCTACTGTGCTGGGTGGAAGTTGTTTTGTTTCGAGCGGTTTCTGGTTGGTAGGTCTCTGGTTCGTAGGTTTCTGGGGCTCAGGAGAACGTGTGACCAGCGGTGCTTTGGTTTCAGGCGTTTCTACTGGGTTGGGTGGTGGGGTTTGAACCGCTTGCTTGGCAGGTTGTTTTGCAGGAGCGGGTGTGGGTTGGGGCTTGGGCAACTCCTCTGCGACTTCAAGCGTTGATTTTTCGAGCGGTGATTTTTCAAGCACTAAGTCATCGAGGGCCCGCAGGAGAGGATCGACGCTGGAGAAGCGGACCGCGGGGTCTTTGGCTAGCAGGTGAAGCAAGCAACGTTGTTGAACTTCAGGGAGTCGGCTTGGTAAGACCACGGGGACTTGGGCGTGTAGTTTGGCCCAAACATCTGGGCGAGCATCGGGACCTGGATCGATGGGCCAGTTGCCGGTAAGGCATCGGAACCACAGGCAACCCAGAGCATACAAATCGGACTGGATGCTCGGGAGCGCCTCGGGGTTTATCAGTTCGGGGGCGGCCAGCGCCAGGCGGTCTTTGAGTCCCCCGAGCACGCTGAGAGTTGGGGCGTGGTAGGGAGATCTGGGAGGAAAGACTGGGTCTCTGAGGAGCAAGAAACCTCGGATTTCGTTCCAGACCACGGCGGAGGTCGACAAGTGTCCGTGGACGAGCCTATGGCGATGGAGGAACTTGAGTCCCATCGCCACGTCGCGTAGCATTCGATGGGCTTGAGTGCTCGAGAGTGGACCTTGTTCGAGCATTTCGCACAGCAATAGACCTGGAACGGACTCGGATACTGCGTAGAGATGTTTGAGAGTTGCACCGGAGCTTGTCCAGCGGTCCAGGTGTGGCGATTGGACTTGGCAGTGTTGCTGAGCCCACTGCAAACTCGGTGGCCAATCTTGGACCTCGGGGCTTGCAAGTCTCTCATCGGGCAGGGCGACCAACCAGACTGCTTTTGGGGGGAACGCAGACCATCGAGCCGTTGCGGTATCCTCGCCTTCGTACCAATTCGGTCCGCGTTCTGACTCTAGGGACCGAACGACGCGGATTTTGCCGAGTTGCAAGGGGTGTGGCAGGCCACGGTACAGGACGTTGGCTTGGTAGGGGCTGAGCTTGTCTTGTTGGACAAGTTCCTTGATGACAGCGGCTGGATCGGCGCTGGCCGATGCCCCGATGGCTTCCGAAACCGCCTTGGCCCATTGCCGGTACTGTTCGGGGGTGGCGATTCCTGCGGCGTGGATGCGTTCCCAAATCTGAGCTGTCGTCAATTGCATCCGTCTGTGGGTCCCTTGCCAAACCTCGCGTCAACCAATAAGTTACCAAGCACGTTTTCGGGGGATCGATTTGAACCACCCACACATACTATAATGAATTCCAACGTTGTCGTGAAACCAAGTGCCGAAGAAGTCGCTTCGGCGGCTTGTTTTTGGCTGATTGATTCGATTGCCCAATCGATTCAGCAAACTGGGCGGTGCGTCGTGGCTCTCTCGGGCGGTTCGACCCCCAAGAGGCTTTACGAGCGGATTGCCCGCGAGCATTTAGAGGCCCTGGACTGGTCGAAAGTGCATCTGCTATGGGGTGATGAGCGGAATGTGCCGCACGACCATGCCGAGAGCAATTTTCTGATGGTGAAAAAGGCTTGGCTAGACCCGGCGATGGCGGCGAGCGACTCGAAAAGGATTCCGAATTTCTATCCGGTTCCAATCGACCCGCTGGATCCAGAGAAAACCGCCTACGACTATGGTCAGACCATTCGCTCCGTGCTCGGAAGCACACCTTGTTTGGACGTGGTCCTGTTAGGTTTGGGGGACGATGCCCACACGGCTTCGTTGTTTCCAGAGACGCAAGCCCTAGAGAGTCTCGATGGATTTGTTGCCAACTACGTCCCCAAGTTTGAATGTTTTCGTTTGACGATGACCGCCTCCTTGATCAATCGATCCAAACGTGTGGCGTTTTTGGTTTGCGGGGAATCGAAAGCACCGGCGTTGGATGTGGTATGGCATGGTCCCAGGGAGCCGTCGCTCTACCCGGCTCAATGGATCAATCCCACCGAGGGTGAACTTTGGTGGTTTCTAGACACGCCGGCCTTGCCAGCGCGCGACCGAGCGTCGTGAAACTAGCTGGACTAGAGTTGTCCTCTTAGGATCGCTTGGGACTTCCAATCAAAACCAACTGCCTCGCACCACTGTTTTTGCAAGCTCAGGCATAGCGGTCCGACTTTTGAATCTCCGATGGGACGTTTTTGCAAATGGGATGCGTGCCAAACGCAACCGGTATTGCCTACGAGAAGGACTTCTGCGGCATTGTAAATCTCCTCGAAGTACAAATCTCGAAACTCGATGGAGCGTCCTTGGACATTCAGTAGGCTTTCAACACGCTCTAACGATGTCCCTCGGAGGATGTCTTCACGTCTAGGAGATACGATGTGCCCATGCTGATCGACCATCAAGAGGTTGGCCACACTGGTATCGGCCACCATCCCTCGGCTGGTACATAGCAGGCCCAGGCCTCCGTCGAAACGCTTGCTGGCGTCCAGGTCTGCGAGATAATAGTTCAGTCTGCTGCGCGACTTGATGTTCACCGGCCAGCACTCGCCGGCCCCTGATGCGTATTGCACACGGACCAGGGTGGCACCTGACTGGTACCAATGTGCTAATTTTCTCCAGGGGATCGGCAACCAGTGGGCGAAGCCGTGCAAACGTTTTCCGGAGAAGTAATCGCCGGGGGTTACGACGATGCACAGGCTCGCGTCGGATTCCTCGCTTAGCAGCTTAAGACTCTTGGCGATGAGCTCCTCGATCCCAGCACCGAGTTGCTTCAGGAAGTCTCGGCCATCGATCCCGAGCGTTTCGAGTCCGCTTTGAAGACGGTCTTTGTGGGGCTGAAGATCGGCTATTTTTCTACCGAAGGTTCGGACTCGCTCAACGAGCACTGCACCGTACATCGCCCCCAGATCCGTCGCGGCCATCGACAATCGAGAGGCTTCGACAAGCTCGAACCCTTTTGCGAGCGCATCCCAACGCAAGGCAAAGCTGTTGAGGAATCGGTCACTCGATTGGGTTTGCATTGGACTCTTGCCCCAAAAGATGATCCAGTACGATTCCAAAGTATGGGCACTGGGCGTAGTAACTTCGCTCGCTGTGAGTCGTACCGATGCCCGACCCACAGTCAAATTGCCTTATTTTATTCGAGTTCGCCAGGGGTTCCGTGGCCCGCGGATTTGAGACACCCTCGATCCCTGGAAGTCCGATAAAGCCGGCAAAGCCGGCAGCGACTGGCCGACCGATGCGATCTAGAAATCGAAATCTTCGCAGAATAGGGTCTTTCGAATTGTAGAGGTTCACCAATCCCGATACGTTGTCCAAACTGCGTTCATGCTTGCCTCCTTTGGCGATCCAACCGCGATCCAGCGCCGGAGCAACCAGCGCCAGGCGGTAACTTCTAGGATGAGACTGCAGGTCAGAAATCGGGCGGTACTGATAGCCGGGGATCGTACCACCTGAAGCAAAATGAAGACCGCCGGTAACGGCTCTTGCTCCGAAGGAAAAACCCAGCAAGCTCACATCGGAATGTTGACTCAATCGCTCCAGAAGCCAGCCGACAAATAGAGCTTGAGATTCGGCAGATTCCGCATTCTCATAGACATCGCGAAGGGGATGGGGTTCGCGCTCACTAGGCCATGAGAGCATCAGCAGCCTGTAGGGTCTTTGCGAACGCTGGCGCAAATACTCATTGAGGATCAATGCTCGTTCGCGAGCATTGTTGCGTTCCATGAAATTTCCATGAACGTAGAGGATCACTAAACGACCGTCGTTGACAAGTGCATTTTCCAAGTCGTCTGCTTGCCAGCCCACGGGGGTATGTCTTTGCGCCCGGAGTCCGGGCTCAACAGGATTGATGCAACGAAATCTTTCAGGCAGGTGCCTCGAGGAGAGCTCCCAGACTTCCGAGAGACCCGGATCGGCTGGATTGCAAGAATCGGTTGGCTCGTAAGAAGCAGAGATGTAGCGAGCTGAACTCTGAGGCGATCGAGGCGATGGAGTCCCGATATCCTGTCGAACAAGGGGCTCCTTTCGAAGAAGGGGTTTCCACGTTGACTTCGATGATGTGGAGGCAGAGCTCAACCAGCCGGCGATCGCAGCCGCAAGAAGCACTGCCAAGTGTAGTGCGAGCCAAATGCGGACCAGACCGTCGCTTGCGCCAGATCCATTGCGACTCGATGGATTACCTGAGATTGGATTCAGCGATAAGGTCATAGCGATTCTTCGGAAGGCGAAAACTCAGTTCATCCAACATCCGGCACCTACATTGGAACCTGTTAAGGATCCGGGTGTGCAGCTGGCGAGTTGCGAAACTCTAACACTCGTTTGGATTATGAGCGTTAGAAAAACTTTCCAGATTGTCGAAAATTTTTGAGTGTCGATTTGCACCCTCGGAATATTGGCGTAGAGTTGCACGTCGAAAATCTTTCGACCGCAACTTTTTGCGATTTCCTCAAGGAGAAAGATGATGAAACGTACAACATTGGCCATTGCAGCCCTGACCCTGGCGTTTGCAGGTTGCAACACCTGCAGCACTTGGAAGCCCAGTTTTTTAGGCAAGTTCAAGAGCTGCCTTAGCAGCCCGACGAATGTCGGAGCGCCTTGCGACGCGGGTTGCGAGACGGCTCAGGGTGGCGGCTGCCAAAGTTGCTCGGAGAGTGCCAAGTATGGTGGTTATGGAGAAACGGTGATCGGCTCGTACGAAACCCCCATGAGCTCCGGCGTGTCGAGTTATGACAGTGGGATTGCGATCGGTTCAACTATCCCCTCGAGCTCGATTCCTTCGGGTTCGAACATTCTGCCGGGATCGACGATGCCATCGTCTAGCCCGACTCAACTCCGGGGCGAGACGATCCGTCCAAAGCCCGCCAATTAGCCTAGCATTTTCGGTCATCTTCGGGGTTGATTTCCATCGGGGGTTGTATCCTATTCCAAAATGCGGTTAGCTACGTTAGTCCGCATTCTTGGAAGGAGAAACCCATTGAATCAACCCCAACTTTCTACGACTCAGCCTCAGGCAACAGAACCCGCTACAACTCAGGCTGCAGTAGACAAGTCGACCGAACGGGTTCGGCGGATGTTTGCCGAAATCGCTCCTAGGTACGATTTCCTCAATCACCTGCTATCGTTGAATATCGACCGCTACTGGCGTCGTCGGACTCTAGGTATTTTGTCCCCCCAAAACGGCGATCCTTTTCTGGATGTTTGCACTGGAACTGGGGATTTGGCATTGGCGGCTGCCAAGATTCTTGACACCCAGACTACGGTCATTGGAAGCGATTTTTGTGGGGAGATGCTCGCTTTCGCCACCCAAAAGCAGCGCAAGATGCGTCTTGACGGCCACCGCTTGGCCTTTCTTGAGGCCGATACGACGAGCCTCCCGTTTGAGAACAACCAGTTCCAGACCGTCAGCGTCGCGTTCGGCCTGCGGAATGTAGTCGATACGCTCCAGGGGTTGCGTGAGATGGTCAGGGTTTGTCGACCGGGTGGGACCGTTGGGGTCCTGGAATTTTCCCAACCAACTCTCCCGGTACTCAAGCAGATTTACAAGTTTTACTTCCGAAGAATCCTTCCCGGGATTGGGAACAAAGTCGCTAAAAACTCCAAAGAGGCTTACGCCTATCTTCCAGCGAGCGTCTCGCAATTTCCGTGTGGAGAGGCGATGGCGGAACTGATGAGGCAGGTAGGTCTGAGCCAAGTCCGTTATGTTCCGATGACTTTTGGGGTCGCGACCCTTTACCTCGGGCGAAAATAGATGACCCCTTCGAATCCCCTACCGATTGTCCTTGCCATCACCGGCGCCAGCGGGGCTGCTTATGCGGCTCGGTTGTTGCAGCAATTGGCCATTGCACAGGAGCAAGTCCATTTGCTGGTGAGTCCCTCGGGTGCGGCAGTCGTATCGCAAGAGCTCGGCGTAGAGCTCGGCCCCTCCCGAGACAATATCCAAGCTTTGCTCGGCTACTTTTGGCCACATCGAGTTGCCCATCAGTGGCAAGCGTTAACTCAAACCCAAATCGAGCTTGGATGCAAGCGGATCATCTATCACGATTATCGAAATTATTTCAC
>Ga0136644_10004714_pt1 | contig 10051 bp, 7 predicted proteins | sample C_130820_EF_Meta_FD_94780 | JGI IMG/M metagenome (GOLD analysis project Ga0136644, IMG submission 94780) | Freshwater microbial communities from Lake Croche, Canada to study carbon cycling - C_130820_EF_MetaG (v2) (version 2) | ecosystem: Environmental > Aquatic > Freshwater > Lake | place: Lake...
TCGTGGACTACTTATCAACATGTTCCACGAGCTGTGGCATGAACTGATCAAGATTCCAGGGTTCATTACGTACATGGCCACTCCGATTGTAAAAGCAAACAAGGGTAAGCTAAATAAGGCGTTCTATACTCAGTACGAGTATGAAGAGTGGCGCAAGACGGATGCTTCCAAAGGCTGGAAGGTGAAGTATTACAAGGGATTGGGTACTTCCACTCGTGATGAGGCAAAGGAATATTTTAAGACTTTGAATATTGTCAACTACACGTATTCAGGCGATGCGTCTGATAAGTCGATTGATCTTGCGTTTAATAAGGCGAAGGCAGATGATCGCAAGGATTGGTTGAAGCTGTATGATCGGGCAGATATTGTGAATGCCGGTCCGGGTGAGAACCTTATCTATGAAGACTTTGTGAACAAGGACCTGATTCACTTCTCGAACTATAATTTGGAGCGTTCTATTCCAAATGTGATGGATGGGTTGAAAACATCACAGCGTAAGATTCTCTACTCTGCGTTCAAGCGTAATTTGAAATCTGAAATTCGAGTGGCGCAATTTGCAGGCTATGTATCCGAGCATTCTGGGTATCATCACGGCGAAGCTTCATTGAATGACGCGATTGTAGGAATGGCTCAGGACTTTGTTGGATCAAACAATGTTGCTTGGTTGGTTCCTCAGGGGCAGTTTGGTACTCGTCTTCAGGGTGGTAAGGATTCCGCATCTCCTCGTTATATTCACACATATCTACAGCCCTACACAAATACTCTCGTTCCTTCTGATGATTTTGAGTGTCTCACATATCGTGATGATGATGGAAATATGGTTGAACCTGAGTGGTATGCGCCTGTGCTTCCTATGCTTCTTGTGAATGGATCTCGTGGTATTGGCACTGGTTACTCGACATTTGTACCATCCTTCAATCCGACAGACATAAAAAATTCTATTGTAGAGTGGCTTCAAACAAACAGTGGTTTGGATCGCGAGTTTGCGCCATGGACTCGTGGTTTCAAAGGCAAAATTACAAAGATTGACAAGCAAGATTATCTTGTTCAGGGAGTTTGGAGTATGGACGGCGATACTGCGACGATTACTGAACTGCCGATCGGGACATGGACTGCTGATTTCCGCGAAACGCTAGATAAGCTATGTGTAGATGGTACCATTAAAGATTACACAGATACATCTACGGATACTGATGTGCTTGTAAAAGTCAAAATTGGAAGAGGTGGAGTAGCAGCAGTTGAGAAGTTGCTAACTGAGAAAATTAAGCTTACGAATATGCACGCATTCAACAGTCGAGGAATCATCAAGAAGTACGATTCTCCAAATGCGATTCTGAATGAGTTTGTAGGTGTTCGTCTAGAATTGTATGCGAAGCGACGCGAATATATGCTAGAGGCTCTTCGTGGGAAACTTCCATATCATGAGAACGTCGTGCGGTTTATTAAGCAGCAATGCCAACCTACTCCTGTGCCTGATCTGCGTAGAAAAACAATTGAAGAGTGTGACTTGTTGTTGGCAGATCAGTCGTATGACAAAATCAACGATAGCTTTGATTACTTGCTAGATCTACCTATTAAGTCTTTGACTTTGAAGCACGCCTTGAAACATGAAAAAGATTTGGAAGTTTTGAAGAAGTCTATCGCAGACATGGAGGCTCAAACACCTCGCGGAATGTGGTTGAGAGAGCTCAAGAATCTTAGTATTTAAACTAATTGCTGAATACACCAAACTTGCATAATGCATACTGTATTTTTTCGTACTATGTGTATTTTATAATATATGTTGAAGTTCCAAAGTTATTAAAATCTATTGTAAATCCTAATTGACCAGCACCAGTTCCGTTTCCAACAAATGCCGGTGATGTACTGGTATTTACGTATGTACCAGTGACAGAACTGCCATTGTAATGAATATATGTGCAAAGACCTGGAATTGTGATTCCAATTGGGTTTGTCCAGATTGCGTCATTTGGTTCAAAATTTGCAGGCCAAATGCTAGAATACAATACTGCTGTGTTGGTGGTATTTGGTAATAAAGGTACAGTGGTTATCGTATTTCCAGCATATATACCCCATATAGTTGCGGGAGGAGCCAATCCACCAGGACCAGTATAGCCCGTAAAGCCCGTAAAGCCTGTATAGCCTGTAGTGCCTGTATAGCCTGTAGTCCCTGTATAGCCTGTAGTTCCTTGTATTCCTTGACCTCCTTGTGGTCCCACGGGTCCTTGAGGACCTAAAGGACCAGTATTTCCTGTAGGACCTGTACTTCCAGTAGGACCTGTAGAGCCAGTGTAACCTGTGGGACCAGGTTGTCCTGCGAATGATGTTACTACATACGATACAGATGTACCATCTGCCCATAGTTCAATACGTTGAGTTGGAGTAGTAAAAAGAGATGTTGAAAGATCGACTGCGTAAAATTTTAGGTAGACATAGTCTGTGAGTGGGTTGTTAATGGTAAATGCCGAATTTACATTTATTGTTGTTTGATAGACATAATCTCCGCTATTTAGTTGATTTATATCGGTTAGTCGTTGTACATTATTTGCTATTGGTAACTCTCCTCCTACATCTTGGTGTCTCCAAAGCTCAACATACAATTGGAATGGAATGGTTGGAGCTGTCAGATAAGAAAGACTTGAATCCCACGAATATACATTGTTGTACAGTGTCCATGTTCCCGAGGGAATGACTGATTGTCCTGGTTGACCTATTGGAGTTTGAAATGTACCAATAAGATACACATTTGTTCCAGGTAGTCCAGAATTTACACTCCCTACTGGTATTGGTGTACTGGCATTCGTTATAGCAGCATAATACCCATTTATTGTAGGATACAGAGTGGTTCCAGGCGGCACACCAGGTCCTGCTCCAGGACTTGTCGTCATCGATAATCGTCCAGTAAAATTATCAGCTGGTTGGGTAGCAGGAGGGCTATCCCCATGAAAGTATAGTATTAATCCATTTGTTGTTCCAGGTGCTCCAGGTGGGCCAGTAGGACCAGTCCCACCACACACTATGCTTCTTGCTTGGGCAGTATATTCACTTGCTGAAAAAAATGGCATCTTTATTTACTTACACATTTTAGAATTATCATAGTAATGGAACTGACATATCAACAAGTGTTAGCAGAAGTCTATGAAGAGACTTCTAAAAATATTTTGGTTCATCAAACAGAATATGATGGCGAAGATAAGCCTGCGTACGAAGAATATGATTATGAAGCCAATGACTTACCAGATCCCGAAGAATTCAATAAGTTTCACGGCGATCGCAATAAACCAGAACATGTAATTAAACCAGATGTAAAACATGATCTTGGTGGAAAATCTGGAGTAAAGCATCCGACAGATGTTCGAACAATTGTTTTAAACATTGATGGTGCGTTTCGAGGAAATATTGTTCCTCAACAGCCTAATAACTGTGATGGAAGCACAAATGAAGCAACATTTTCTGTTGGAACAGATCCATCACAATTTACATTCAATACTAATCGGCTGTATAAAAATATTTCATCTGTAAAGTTGACATCTATGGAATTTATGAACTCATTTTATACATTTTCCAAAGCAAGAGGAAACACAACTTTTTATATTACATTACAATCCAACCTGTCAATACAATATACAATTGGGATTCCAGATGGAAACTACTCTACATATGATATATTTGCGAGTACTATTGAAAGTGCGATTGTAGCAGTTCCCGCCCTTTCAGGATTTACAGTTGATTATAATCCAATTTCTCATTCTATTATACTTACAGGAAACGCTAACTTCATACTTAATTTTCCAGTAACTGAAACAAATCAATACGGAAATGGCATTGGTTACAACATGGGATTTATAAACAAAACATATTCGACTGGAATGATAAGCATTTTAGGGTCGGATAATGCACCAAATCTATTTCAGGATACATATGTATATGTTCAGATCAATGATTGGAACTTACTTGAACATCAAATATATGGTCAAACATATTACTCTGTATTCGCAAAAATTCAATTAAATGGGGCAAAAAATACCATTATTTATGATAACAATTATACCAATTCTTCGACAAAAGAGTATGTATTTCAGCAACCAGTGAATATTAGTCGTCTTGAGATTCGAATGCTAGATGCGTATGGCAATACTCTCGATTTGCGAGGGGGTAGTTTTTCTATGACGATTGAACTACATCAAGTGAATAATTCAGGTGTATATGAGAAGTTATTAGAGCTTTAAAACTTTATAGCAGAACAAGTAAATGGAGAAATCGGTACTTGAGAGAATTGAAGAACCGAATGTTCAAAATCATTACAATATGACATCTAGTAACCATCTGTATCCTGCTCCTAAGCACGGTGGACGGGTCCCAAATATTCTAGATAAGGCTGGTAATTCACACGCCTCATCTGCTTACAGAAATAATCCTCAAGGCCCAAGTCTTTTTGGTGAAACAATCCGGCGTGACATGGTAGGACATATTCACCAATCTACTCCTCTCAACGAGCTATTTTTCAGTCAGGGTAATATTGAGACAATTCAAAAGGGCATTCAGGAACAAGTATATCGTATGAGTGGCAACAAGTTTCAGATTGGTCCTCAAGATGAGCAACAGGTTAAGATCATTATGCGAAGCTACTATTTGATGTATTCTGAAAATAATGCGGCTAAAATCAATGAAGAGTTGTCGGACCTAAACAGTCGTGTAATTGGATACGCAGCTGCAAAAGTGTACTCCGAAGTAGATTTTCATCAATTTTACTTGAAAGATTTAGAGGACTTTGCGGCTCCTATTGCGAATCCTATGAATGTTGGAGTATATGGAACGCGTACTGGTGAGCTGAAGTCTTTCTTTTAGGCATGTAATGGAGTTGTTAAGATTTCACGATCGCGTGTATGGAAAGTGGAATGGTAAGTTATACACGTTTGAAACGACATGGGATTCCTTTCGACCTATTAGTGGAATTGGATGGAATGGTAGAATGCTAGTGCCAATTGATAGTGAGTATAAAACAGATTTGTTCAGTCCCGATTATGGATATGGAGGTATTGAAATGAGAGCAGAGTGTAGACGTCTAACTCAGGAAACTGAACTATCTGACGCAAAAGAGATCAAAGACCCTATTCATCTTTGGAGATGGTATAGTGAGACGAATGTAAAGTGGTGGCGTGATCGTCCCTGTGTATTTGTATCATCATGTGTATCACGTGATATGGAATCATGGAAACAATATCTAAAATATTTAGAAACTCGTGCCAAAACTCTGCGTCGTCCGTTTCATGGACGTGCGACAAAACGTTTACTTCCAAAGTGAGTTAGCAGTATAAATGAGAGTAAACTTAATTTCCAACTATCGCAAGAATACCGGATTGTCCCAGGATGTAAATATTCTGCGAGGTCTTCTTACGGTGGTCTTTCATGACAATGTAGAAATCCAACTTGTACAATATATACAACCTCAATGCCAGGAAGCCGATATCAATATCTTTCTTGAACTTGTAAATCCTTCCCTGTTTTCCTACGCAGCCAAGAACATCTGGATTCCTAATCATGAGTGTACTCCTCGTACATGGATACCCTATATGAATATGGTGAATGAGATTTGGGTAAAAACCCATGAGGCAGAACGTATTTTTAAGGAACTAACTCCTACACATGTTCGCTATATTGGATGGACTTCTCTAAACAAACAGTTTCCAGCAAAGAAGAATTACCACAGTGCGATTGTTCCTCTAGGCAAAAACCAAAATCGTGAGATTGATGTACTCTTTCAGGCATATGTGAATATTTGTCGGGAAGATCGTATGCTATATGCTCGCCTGCCTACTCTTCATGTTCTTTCATGGCGAAAACTTGAAGTCCCAGTAGATATCGCAGATCACGTGGTTGTTCATAATACTGTTCTTTCCGATAATGAATACGATGATCTTCTAGCAGAGTGTGGTCTATGTATTTGTCTTTCCAAGGCGGAAGGATTTGGACATGCTGTAAATGAAGCTATGGCTTCAGGTTGTAATATTATGGTATCCTCTATCCCACCATTTGTAGAAGATATGGTTGGAGTAGCAAATCCGGGTACTTATTTCTGCGATTCATCTGAAGTTCTTGAGAATCACACCTGTTTTGGAAATCTAGTTTCCACTGAAATTGGAAGTGTAATGAATCAATTAGATGACTACGTGGAAGGTGGATTTAAACATCACAAGGTAGGCTCTGAATTTATGCGTAAGGTATATGAAGCGAATCATAGGAATTTTATCAATCGTATGAAAACTCTTCTTCCTCAAGTTCTCCATGTAGAAACACCATATTCCATAAAAGATACGATGCCAAAAGAAGACGAGCTTCCTGATGTATCTATTGTATGTGTAACACACGATCGTCGTATCTTTATGCCTATTTTGAAATACTCATATATGATCCAGTCGTATCCTGAAGAGAAACTAGAAATTGTGATTGTAGATGATGGCGATGACTCTATTGAAGATACGCTAATTGGTGTTCCTAATGTAACATATGTACGTCTAACTGAAAAGATGACAATTGGTGAGAAGCGAAATATTGGAGTTCAGAAGGCAATGTATGATGTTATCGCGTTTATGGATGATGATGATGTTTACCCTAATAACAGCATTCTAGAGCGCACAGCTATGATGCTAAAGAGCCCGGCAAAAAAGTGTGCGTTTTCCACAGTAATTCCTTGCTATGATATCGCAAGATACAGTTCATTTATGAATGCTCCTCCTCTTACTCTCAATATGTCACAACGTGTATCTGAAGCCACGTTAATTTTTACTCGTAGCTTTTGGGAAGAGTATCCGTTCAGAGATACTCAAATAGGTGAAGGAGACGCATTTATTCGCGGACGCGAACACATGTGTCGGGAGTTATCTCCCCAAGAGGTGATTGTAAGTTTGGTTCATCCGAAGAATACCTCATCTCGCAAAATCCCCAATTTCAAAGAACCAAACGGCTGCCATTTTGGGTTCAATGAAAAACTGTTTGCGATGGTTTCTGAGATTGGCGAACAGCTAAAGGCATCTGTTTAGAGGCCAAAGATCGACGCACGGCGAGAAGCAGAGCGGCGCTTGGTCTTGCGACCACCGTGGCGACGGCGACCACCCGCAGCCTCCATTACAGCAGGCTGGGCATCAGCGCCGCCCTTGGTTACAGGTAGACCAGTAGCCGCATCAGCAACTACAGGGGCCGCCTCGGCGCCACCACGTAGCTTCATGCCTAACTTCTTTAGAGCCTTGCGCGCCGCCTTCTTGGTGACGAGCTTTAGCTTGCGGCGCTTGCCGCCAACAGGCGCAGAGTTACCGGCGGTGCCGTTTAGAACAGTGGGGTTAGCGTATCCTTCAGGCATTTGTTTTATACTCTCCAATAGAGAAATTTTAGGAAGAGCAGGTTAAACATTCTTTTGACGCAGGGGGCTCGACTGTGAATTTTTGGGCCGATGAAGCTGCCTTCGTTCTCAAATAATAGCAACCCGTTTTCAAACCTTTCTTCCAAGCGTACATATGCATTGATGATATCTTAGCATACGTGGGTTCACTTAAGAATAGATTTAACGACTGCGACTGGCAGATAAAGGGAGCGCGATCTGCCGACATATCAATCAATACTTTCTGAGGAATCTCCCATACAGTCTTATAGATCTCTCGAATCTTCTCAGGGATAGCTAGAATACCCTGAACACTTCCATTCTCTGCTATAATCTGCGTACGAACTTCGGATGTCCATAATCCTAACTTCGTAAGTTCATCTACAAGATGCTTGTTGACAACCATGAAGTCTCCGGCTAATACACGACGCGTATACAAATTCGAAGTGAACGGCTCAAAGCACTCGTTATTACCTAGAATTTGAGACGTGCTAGCAGTAGGCATAGGGGCTACCAACAATGAATTCCGAACACCATATTCGGCAACCATCTGTTTCAAGTTGTTCCAATCTAGATAAGATGTGTGGGTTGGCGACTGATTCCACAAATCAAACTGAAACTTTCCTTGCCACAATGGAGAACCGTGATACGAAGGGTGTTCGTCGCCTTCCATGGAATGCGTAGAGTGATTATATACACCAACTCCCATTTCACACGTACGAACCATCGATGCCTCCATTGCCGCAAAATAAATGTTTTCGAAGATTTCTCGATTGAGATTTTTAGCTTCTTGAGAAGTCCACGGGAGACGAAGCTTTGCGAATACATCTGCCAAACCTTGAATTCCAATTCCAATTGGGCGGTGTTTCATATTTGAATTACGGCATTCGGGAGTAGGATAGAAGTTCTTGTCAATCACAATATCTAGATTTCTTGCGAGAATAGATGTGTACTTTCGTAGTTTTTCAAAATTGAATAGGCCATCCTCGACAAACTTTGGCAACGCAAGAGATCCAAGATTACATACAGCTGTTTCCTGAGGAGACGTGAACTCCATGATTTCTGTACACAAATTTGAACTTTTGATAGTTCCTAGATGCTGTTGATTTGATTTAGAATTTGCAGCGTCCTTATAGCATAGATAAGGTGTTCCAGTCTGAATTTGAGCATCCAGAATCATTTGCCATAGCTTTTTGGCAGGTATCACTTTGCGACCTTTTCCGTCTGTCTCGTATCTCATATAAAGTTTTTCGAACTTCTCGCTGTGACAATCGGATAATCCAGGACATTCATGAGGACACATGAGAGTCCACAATTCATCACTTTCAACACGCTTCATGAATAGATCAGGAATCCATAAGCCATAGAACAAGTCACGCGCACGATCCTCCTCTGCTCCTTGATTGAGTCGTAGGCGTAGGAACTCTTCGATATCCGCATGCCAAGGCTCCAAATAAATCGCGAATGATCCATTACGCTTTCCACCTTGATTCACATATTTTGCGGTATCGTTAAACACTTTGAGCATAGGAACTAGTCCAGTTGCCTCACCGTTTGTTCCTTTGATATGAGAACCGCGCGCACGAATATCATGTACTGCTAAGCCAATTCCACCAGCCCACTTAGAGATCTGTGCGCAATCTCCAAGAGTTTTGTAGATTCCCTTAATACTATCATCATCCATCTTCAAGAGAAAGCAAGATGATAGCTGGGGATGGTTTGTTCCCGAATTAAATAGAGTAGGGGTCGCATGAATAAAGTATCCGTGCGATAGGGCATCGTATGTCTCCTTCACTTTATGAAATGTATTGCCGTGGAGCTGAATCGCAACACGCATCCAAAGATGTTGAGGCCGTTCTACAATTTTGCCATCCTTCTTAAGAAGATATGCACGCTCTAAAGTCTTGAAACCAAAGTAATCAAACATAAAGTCGCGAGTGTAATCAATCATTTCCTGATAGACATCTCGGTGTTTACACACAGAATCGTGATATTCTTCCGATATGATTTCTTGTTCATGATATAGTTGCTCAACACACTCTAGAATAGTCGCAGGAGTATTTTTATGATGATTATCGATTAGGATACGGGCTGCTAGCATTCCATAATTGGGATGATACCGAGACTGCATCATCGCACAAGTCTCTGCGGCAAACTCATCTAGCTCCGAAGTCTTAACGCCATCACTTAATTGCATACATACTTTTTGGGCTACCAGATCAGGATTCACATGATCTAACCCATCAGATAGCTTGCGAATACGTTGTAGGATTTGATCGAATGATACGGGCTCACGACTTCCGTCGCGCTTGATTACGTATAGATGTTCTGCCATTGTTGCTATTGTTATTCTATATGGTGGGCTTAAGAAAATCCATTGTCAATGGATAATATGAAAACATATAAACGCAAATATAAGGGTGGTACTGTATTCGAAGGTAGTGAAGGGTGTGTATTTACACCTGAGTTAAAATCCAAAAACGGAGTATTTAGCTCAACGTATCCTACGCGGTCTGGAAAGTTTGTTACAAAAATATATGTGAGACCCGAAGATATGAAGACAGAGATACAAGGTATCGCATTAATGAAACAAGTGGATCCTACAGGACAGTATACAAAAACATTTATAGATGTAGATAGCAAACCAGATATAACAAGTATATTACCGACTGAAAA
>Ga0136644_10004715_pt1 | contig 10051 bp, 4 predicted proteins | sample C_130820_EF_Meta_FD_94780 | JGI IMG/M metagenome (GOLD analysis project Ga0136644, IMG submission 94780) | Freshwater microbial communities from Lake Croche, Canada to study carbon cycling - C_130820_EF_MetaG (v2) (version 2) | ecosystem: Environmental > Aquatic > Freshwater > Lake | place: Lake...
CTAGGTGAGTACACACACACACACACACACACACACACACACACACACACACACACACACACACACAAGAGCGAACCTGATGCGGGGCAAGCGAGAGCACTGGTTGTGTGTTGATGTCGTCGTCGGGCAAAAAGGGCAGCTGACTTGGACACAGATACAGCAATGCTGCCACTGCTCCTGCATGCAGATTTTCCTTTACACACAGGAAGCCGACGCCATGAATTGGTCCTCTTGCCCTGCTCACCTTGCCTTCCATGAAGTGCTCGCTTGTAACGAGCAGCTTTTCGTTTCTCGCGATAAATTGCTGCTTTTGCTCTTGTGTTAGTGGAGGAGGAGGAGGAGGAGGAGCTTCTTGCGATGTTGATGTCGTGTCTGCTGCTCCCCCCTCCTCCACTGCTGCTTCTTTTGTGTTTGCATTTGCTTGTTCAGCAGCAGCAGCAGCAGCAGCAGCAGAGGACGCGAGAGGAGGAAAGGCTTCCACATCGGCGTGAAATGCAAGAGGAGGCACTGGTACGCCAAGCGCCACACACAGCGCTTCATTCAGCGCTTCCACACAAGCTTCGAAATGCTCTTTTCCAAAGTCTCGAACTGGCAGCTTGCGCACGACGACCTTGAAGTGTTTTCGATACAAGTTCGCCTCTTCTTGCTGCTGCTGTCGAGACGTCGACTTGGGCTTGCCGCCACCACCACCACCACCTCCTCCTCCTCCTCCTGCTCCTCCTCCACTACCACCACCACTAGCAGCGCCACCACCTTCCTTCTTCCCTTTTCCACCACGACGCTGCGGCCTCCTTTTCTTCTTTCCTTCACCTCCGCCTCCTCCTCCTCCTCCTCCTTGTGCTACAGGAGGTGCTCCGCTCATACTGAGTGCACGGATCCTTTAATTGCACGTTAGAAAATACACCACCCCGTGGCACTACGAGTGTGTAAGCGGACCGCGAAACAAGCGCACAACAAGCGCCGCGATGCTTCAAAGAGGCTTATTCGTACTTTCGTCGATTGGTCGCGTCTGTCGCGTCTAAAATTGTTTCTAGTGTACGACGCTGAAGTCGATCTGCGCGGAACCCCCGAATCGGACTTTCGGGTCCTCTCTTTTTCTCTTTGGTCCGAATCCTCGCGTTATAGTCGCTTTTAGGACTTGCTCCAACTACAAAAGGCATGTGTAAAGGTCTTCTAAACGAGATGGCAGAGTTATTTTTCATTCTAGTCTCTTGTGGTTCGCGAACTACGCTTTTCCAGGCTCAAAGGCGTTGATTTGGTGCTTTAGGAGCACCAGCAGACCGCGTGATTTGCTAATAGAGCAAAAAAAATGCGTCCTTATCGTCCTGGTGATCGGTGTATATGGATGGGAAAGGAGGGGAAGCCCGAAGTTTGTTGCCTTGGCGTAAAAGGTATATCCGAGCAGGATGTTAATGCTTTCAGGAGGAGAATGGTGGAACTCCGAGAGCCAGGCAACGACAGAGGACATGGCCAGGCAGAAGCAAAGGATTCATTTGAGAAAATGATCTTCCAGCACGTGCTTAACACGTACCCTGGACACAGCTCTGAAAAGCCGAATGCCTACACGAGTTGGAATCCTCTCAAGCTCGAAATTGCTCGCGGCAAGGAAATTCAGTTGTGCCCCCTTTGCTATATCGACGCAGTGGACATCAAGATGGAGACACTGCACCGGTACGCGAAATGCGCACACATGCTTACTCACGAACACACACAACACACACACAGTCAACACAACAAACACACTCATGTAGAAACACACACACGCTATTTTATGTACACACACATACACGCATGGAACAGCATGCAAAAGAAGGTGAAACAGTTGAAGCTTCACGGCGATGTAACGCAAAACGCGCTCGGCGCAGCACGTGTTCAAGTCAACACAGCTCGCACAGACACGCGCAAATTCGCATCTCTTGATCAAGCAAGAGTCTACATGAGTATAAACAACAAGGAACAGCTCTCTTGGTCGAGGGAAGACCTGCAGCTCTTGTGCTTCGCAGACGACGATGCTATGGGACTCGCTGCTTTTCATTGGGCGAGTAGAGAGCTTCCCCTCATAGCAGATTGTAGCCCCACAGACGAGACGATGCAGATTAGTGGCGGGTTGTCGAAGAAGGACGTGTACGCCGCCTTTGTTTCACTACAGTTGGAGCAAGGTGTGAATTTTTATGCATACTCGACGTTCAGCGCAATGCTTAAAAAAGTTTTTCCCTACGTTTCGTTTCGCAAGTACAAGGACGTGAATAGCAAATGCAGGCAGTGCACTACATTGCAAGCGTATGCACAAGGAGCTTGTACTGCAGCAGAAAGGCATCATCTGAGGCTTTGTCGCATTCATCACATGCTGCTTGTGAGGCAACAGAGGTCTATATTTCAGGTACACACGTAACGCCTTGTGCAACGATAACGCGTGTTGTGTGTGTTGTGTGTGTTTTTCTCTTTTATCACCATTGATCCGCTTCTGACGCCAATTTGTTTTCACCTTTACGTTTTCACGCAGAAAAAGCAAGAGCATTGTCGTGCCAATCCTGAGTTTGGACTGTGCATCACCATCGATGGCATGTCCAACAACACCAATGTGCTTCCGTACTGGGGCAACAACACGACCCAAGCTCACACTTGGACGTATGCTGTAGAGGGATCGCAAATAGAGGGAATTGGCAAGTATTTTTATGGCTCGGGAGAAGCAGTGAAAGGGGGGGCGAATCTTATTTGCACCGCTCTGCTCCTGCAGCTGGATGTATCAATACTGTGGTACAAGCATAAGAAATTGAAATTTCCCCCCAACCTTTTCACTTGCGTTGATGGAGGCGAGACAGGAATCACGTTTTACTCGCTGATGGAGTTTCTCGTCTACAACGGCACCTTCAACATGGTCAACTCGTCACGGCTCCCATGTGGGCACACACACTGCCACATCGATGCTATCTTCGGCGTGACGAAAAGGTGTCTGTGTCAGCGATTCCTTACATCGCCCCAGCAGTACATGGCGGAGTACACGGCTGCAGTACGAGGTAAATTTGACGAAAGCAGTTGGCAGTCCAACGTTCACTTTTCGCATTTGCCTGCTACTTGGGACTTGGACTCGTTTTTCGAAGGCCAAGATGTAAGAATCACCAACTGGAAAACTCTCGACGACACACAGCTCAACTGGGTGTTTCAAAGCATGCCTCCTACCACGGCAGGTGAAACGCCACCACCTGTGAAAGTGTCGTACTCGAAATTCGCCTACGATTCGACAACGGATGGAAATCGCACTGCCATTCTCGTCGGCGATTTCTCGGGCCTTGCCGAGTTCTCTGGCGCTGCTTCGCTAGGAAAGAGAAATACACAGCTGCAGAGGCTTGCGCATGCGAAGAATGCGAAGCGCAAAAGAGGGGGCGAGGGTGGGGGGGAAGTAGTGGATAAAGAAGCAGAGGACTATGATAGTGACTGCAGCGAGGACTCGGCGTTTTTCGGCAACACAAACTCGCGCACTCGCAATGCAATCGCATCTGCTAAAGAGGATTCAAATAAGAAAAATGAGCTCTTTCAAAGATTTTGGGCCATCGCGGATGAAGGCGGCCATCCTCCTTCCAAAGTCAAGAGTATCTACCGCGCCTTTTTTGTGAACCACTTGATGGAGTTGGGTGCGAACTTTATTAATGTGGAGCCGTCGAAGGTCCTGAAAATTGCGAATTTCTCCGACAAGGTGACACACGCGAATTCGTTTTGGAATGCAAGAGATAAAATCGGCACAAAAGACCGACCATTATGGGACGAGTTTGGCAAATATGTTCCTCCTCGACCTGCACGTACCAGCAGCAGCTCTGCACAAACAAGCTTCTCAAAAAGAGAGTTACGCGCTTGGTGGGACACTATCAAGAATGATCCCAACAACATCGTCGCTAGAACACCATCTGTCCTGGAAAACCGCAAGCGCATTCATCGCCCACCCTTCGTGATTGAAGAAGCAGAGAGAGAAACGCAAGAGCTCCCAACATTTTTCCAGCTCCCCACGGTGAAAATCGGCAACAACAGCCAGCTTACAGATTACGTGCGCGAAGTCTCTGCTGCATTGATATCTGACAGCTCGAAAGCGCAGCAGACACTCCTCGACTTGAAAGCAAAGCACGATAGGGAGCGCCGAGCGTTGGAGAAGAAGAACCAAGAGAAAGAAAAGCTCGTGAAGGAATTGCGCGCTCGCGTTCAAGAGGCCGACAGAAACGCAGACTCAAGACATGCAGACAAAGATGATGCACTTAAGCAGCGTGTTAAGGAGCTGGAGAAGGAGCTTAAAGAAATGCTCGCTAGAACAAATCTGGAGAACAGAAATTATCAGAAACAAGTGAATGAGCTCTCACGAGACAAGGGTAACCTTCAAAACGCTCTTCGATCAACCGAACAAGCACTGCAAGAAGCACTCGAGAAGGCCCAAGCAGGAAATGGCGACGCAGCAATACAACCAGCATCCGTGCGAAAAAGAAAAGCAGCATGTGGTGGGGGAGGGGCAGGAGGCGGTGGCAGCGATGTGTGTGAGGAGCATAGCACATTGCAGTCCACGAAACAAAGCACAGCTGTTTTGAGCTATCCTGGAATGCGTCATCATTCTCCAAAAGACGGCGAGGAACTTGTTGCGAGTGATGATAAGGAAGTTGGCGTCCTAGTTGATGGTAAGTTCATTGGGCGAGGAAAGATTATCGCTAGCGTACGAAGAGGCATCTACAAGGTCAGATTCGAGTCGCACGTCGATCGACTTTATGAGGATGAAGTGCAGTTCAGAAACATTTTATATCTGGTGAAAAACGAGTAAGAGGCGCGTTTTTTTATACGACTTAAATCTTGCTAAATAACTTTCTCCCTTTCGCTAGACGTCGCCTGGACATAATTGCGCACTATGAAACGACTTAGTAGATGGCTTTGAAAAATTCCGCGGTATCCAATTATGCTCACGCTCATTGCTTGTGACATCCCATGGAGAGGAGATGCAATAGCACGAAAACAAACTTTTCTCAAGTCTTACTCCAGCGAAACGTGAGCATGTAGCTCATCTGCACTCCACGCAGTGCGAGATAAAGGTTTTGGAGACTCAAAGCCGCGTTTTCAAAGCAGGAGAACGGCAACGCAATGCGCGGCCCGTGTGAAGCCAACGAGAATGGCATAAAAAAGCGTTTTCCACCGAACGTCCCTTGTCCGAGCATCGCAGACAGAATTGAGCGATGATGATCCACACTAAATACGTATGTGGACGTTTTGCCAAGTGCCAATTATGGCTGGGAGCGCTAGACAGCCGCTTTTCGGACTAGATGAGTATCAGAATCGCAAGAGTGTTGCGCGAAAGCGTGGTAAAAATGGCTAGATTTGAAAAAGAAATTTGCCTAAACTACTAACTAGCAATATAAGATGGAGGGGGGTGAGGAGAGTGCGTCGAGCGGCGGCGGAAGCCCTTCGCTTGGGCAAACGTCCAATTGCGCGTTTTGTAGTTTGAATCCAAGCGTAGCAAGCATTACAAGCACAACTGCGGTCGATACAGACACGTGTGGGATTGTTGTCGATCTTTGCGTGGATTGCAATACTGCTGAGACCATTGCGGCCTACCACTCGAGCCTCAGAGAGAGACTTGAGAAGGAAGATTTAGCACCAGCACCAGCACCAGCACCAGCACCAGCACCAGCAGGCGCACCATCGACAGCAAATGGTGCAGTAGCACCAGAAGCAGCAGCAGGTGGTGGTGAAACACAAGCAGTTGAGGCACCATCATTATTGAATGCCGCCGCCAATGGCGACGCACACGCGCAGCAGCATGATCAAGGCACACGTGCTGCTGATGGTGATGCTGCTCCTGCAGGCGCAGCACCATCATTGTTGGATACACAAAACGATGGACTCGAATTGTGTGTGGTGTGCACCAAAAGTCTTGCAAGCACCGAGGTATGCATTATGTGCGACAAATTGTTGCATGCCCCATGTGGCTTTGACTGTTCTTCGCTTCGATTCGAGGACGACGACGAAGAGGACGACGAGGAGACGAGACGAAAAAAGAAGACGGCCGAGCAAAAACTGAAGTCGGCCCTCTCACGTTGCAAGCGCCTACCTAGCGAAAGAGAAGAATTCAGGGAAGGCGATAGCATTTGCGAGACATGCTTCAACACGGCAGATTTCATTCCTCGCACAACTGTATTCCCCAAACGTGTGTCACCAGCAAAAGGACTGGTTGAGTTTGGGGACAGCAGCAGTGAAGACGAGGGCAAAACAAAAGCACTCAAGAAAACCAAAGCGAAGCAGGTGTCATGGGCGGTTTTGCTAGGCGATAAGCTTCTCGAGCAAAAAAGCGGCGAGGATATCATGCTGCAAAATAGCACCATCAAAGGCATTGAGAAAATCCTCTCTGAATCTGGCGCTCGGGTTGGGACATATAGATCCGATACTGTGAGCACACGCGCTGTGCCTTCCTCTTCTGACTATCTCTTCGCTGCACTCACGTTCGCCGACCCGCTAGGGAAAAACAAACAAGCAGATATTACAGCAGCAGCGAAAGGCAAAGTTGGCATTATAGCAGATACGTGGCTCGGAAAAGATGGGCAGATCGTACTCATTCTCGCGTGCTTCAAAGCTGGAGGAAGTAAAACTGGATATGATGTCTTGTACTACTCGTTCGAAGAGGGAGAAGAAGCGGCCTCGCTTGATACTTCTGGTAAGAAATGCATGAAGGAGTCGACTGTATTGTTCCTTTCCAAATTTCGCGGCTTCGATTTTCTAGGCTTTGCACCTCTGGCACAATACAAAGAGAAAGAAGAGTACGCGCTGCTCGCTCTCAACAACTTCCTCGCCGTCCCACAATTCGCTAAAGAGAAAGGAAAGGGTCGTGGTGGTGGTGGAGGCGCTCACGAGGGAGGCTATGGAACACCCTCTTTAAGCAGTGCCAGACGTGGTGTTAAACCATCTTCTGTATCCACTACAACAACATCTTCTACTTCCAAACGCACACGTAACGGCGAACATTCACGCGAAAAGGATGTTGTTGATCTTGTCGATGATGATGCTTTGGAGGACTCGGAGGACGATGACATATTTGGAAATTCGACAGTAACCACAAAGGCTGCTGTCAAGCGCTCGGCAAGTACTATTGCTGGAACAAGCAAGAACCATCCTCCTCGTATGAAAGAACCACCAGCCAAAAAAACGCCCGTTTCGAAGACTGTGACTTGCACGGAATGCAACAGAGAAATGACGTACGAAGCAGCTCGTATCTCACGTAAGCCTCCAGGAGATTGGTTTTGCAGCAAGGTTTGCTCTTCGAAGGCACAAAAGGCGAAGGAAACGGCGGCTCTCGATAAGCAGATTAGAGAACAAAAAAACGCACTCGAACGACTACAACAACAACAACTGCTGCAAGAACAACAACAAGTGAATCAACAACAACAGCAGCAGCAGCAGCAGCAAAAACAACAGTATCAGCAACAACAACAGCAATACCAGCAACAGCAGCAGCAACAACAACAACAACAACAGCAGTACCAGCAACAGCAACAACAACCAACGGCGGCAACACACAAAAGAAAGCATCGCGAAGATGAAGGCAGCATACCCTCGACACAAGTAGGCCCTCCTACACTCGACGCATTTCAGCAGTCACAAGAGTTTCAACAGTTTCTCGAGTGGAAACAGCTGCAAGAGCAGCAGCGACTGCACGCATACCAGCAACAGCAACAGTACCAATACCAGCAGCAGCAACAGGCACAATACCAGGCACACGCACCTACAATCAATTTTTACTTCGGCAGTGGTGGTGGCCCGCCTCCTCCCCCTGTTTATTTCCCACCACCATCAGCCCCTTCTTCGGGCCATCAACAAGCCAACTCTCACTTCCCACTCGCTCCTCGCTAGATGTCTGTAATGTGTGTAGCCCCTTCCCCTAGTAAAAGACAACTAGAAAGTAGATGTAAAGAATATTTTTCATAAATAATCTAGTTTGCCCTTATGCTTGCCAGAGAGGCGCTTTGAACCCGTACCAAGTATGCACGGCGGTTAAAAACACCATGCTTTATCACTATATACATCAGGGGCGGGTGGAAGACCGTTCGCTGCCGAGCGTTTAAGAAAATTGGGCCAAAGACTCGGAGTGCTTGGCCCCCCTAAAAAGTCTCCAGATAAGCGAAAGAAAGCCAGGAAGTAGAAATAGACATAAGCCCACACATAATGAAATCACCGAACATGTCTGAAGCCTCAAAACCCACAATCCGTGCACGCTTCACCTCCACCGTTCGTACAAAAGGACGCGTCAAGTCATTGCGAGCAAAACACGGAATAACACGTGTGCTCACTCGAAGCCGAGATCGATTCCAACCGACTTAAAAAATACTGATGCACATGCCTTAGCCTATACACAGCAAGCCTGCGAATTTGTAGAGCGAGAATCGTCGAATTGACACCGCCAGGTTCTTAGCCAGCTCCAAATCTTCGGGGGGAAAAAATCGAGCTCGCATCTATACACCGAAATGCTGGAAATCGATGCGGTGACCAGTGCACTTGTATAGATCCCTCAAACAGTACTTTTGCCACTCTTGTGTAGAAGCTGCTGGCAAGCGGCCGCACCGTTGACGCTCCGTGAGAAGGCGCGAGCAACTCGAAATTCGCCTCGCCGACACAAAGTGCGACCCCGTATTAGCTGCTCGTGCTCTCTTCATGCGTCGACGCGTTCTAGCACTTCGTAAGTGCAATAAAATCTATCGCTGCGCATCAGACTCGTCGCCCTCCACACGCCCTGCCAAGATTAAGAACGTCGAGGCCCAAGCTCCCTCTCTCCTGAGAGCCGCTTTCGCTCTAAAATAAAGCGACTTGGCCAAAATAAGTCTAGGGGTATATCTTGCCGATTAGCGTCGAGAAATAAGCAAACAAAAGCGAGGCGCGCCAGCAATCGACGATTTGGTACCTTTGGAGGCCCTGTCGGGAGGACGAAGTCATGTATGCTGCTACGGCAAGTGGGATTGAACCTGCCTTCCATACGCAAGAAGGTGCGCATGGGTCACTAATGTCTGTTTCCGGGTGTGATGCGGGTTGTTCCGCGTCTCCTCTTCTCGAACCAGCGAGCGAAAATGCTCTCGAAAACTTGGAGGCTCTAGAGGACAATCAGCGTTCGAAGCACCATGGGAAGTTGGTTGATGACGACGAGGACGTGATGGATCAGTCATTCACGTCGAATGCCGAGGACTCAAAGGTGGAGCTTGGTGATACGAGGATTGCAATGGATCGGTCGTTCACGTCGACTGCCGAGGAGCCACATGGCGAGACGACGATGATAGATCACTCGTTCGCGTCGATTGTGTTGACACGCTTACCTGTTGGGCACACACACAACGATATCGGGTTTGACGCCATATTTGGCGATGCGCGAGTTCATTTGGCTATCTCCCGATGTAAGTTTTGTTTTTGACAACGATAACGTATGTTTCACTCTCACGAGCTCCTTACAACTTTATTTCGCTCATCTCTCACCAACGCAGCACTACGAAAATGACTACGTGGATGCTCTCAAGAGGGGCAATCTTGAGTCTGGCAATTGCAGAGAGTGAAGTGGAACAAAATGGCAATCAACATGTGAGAGCTGCGTGAACCAGCAGTGGATCCACCAACGGCTCACCTCACGTGCGTTCTCACACAAACGCGACGACCCAAACATGCATAGATGTTTATTATTAATACGACTACCAAGTTACGAGGCCAATTAAGCTGTGCATGAGACGTCGTACGCATTAGCCTCTGGACCTAGGTCCCCGAACTCTGAGTTAAACTTCGATCTCGTGTTATACTAAATTTTTCGCCTCGATACTTTGTTGACATATTGATAAGTGTATTTCTAGAATAAATCTTCAAAAATCGGTGCGAAAGACTCTCTCGTTGTCGAGATATTTTAGAACCGGCTCTTTAACCCAGATTCGGGGGTTCCGCCCAGATCGACTTTATGATCTCTTTCGTGGTAAATTATCTGAATCGTTATTTACACGCTCTTTGTTAACTATACTATTTGTGTGTGTGTGAGAGAGAGAGTCGTCGCCTTGTGCGCTTTTTC
>Ga0136644_10004716_pt1 | contig 10049 bp, 8 predicted proteins | sample C_130820_EF_Meta_FD_94780 | JGI IMG/M metagenome (GOLD analysis project Ga0136644, IMG submission 94780) | Freshwater microbial communities from Lake Croche, Canada to study carbon cycling - C_130820_EF_MetaG (v2) (version 2) | ecosystem: Environmental > Aquatic > Freshwater > Lake | place: Lake...
GAATCCAATCCACCAAGGATTCAATGTCAGACCATCTAGGGTTTCCTTTTTACCAGATAGTCGTTCTTTCAAGAGCCCTACAACCTCGGCTGGATTATGAGGCGGTACATCAGTACTAAATCCTGTACCAATTCCAACCGATCCATTGATTGCCAAGAGTGGTACAACAGGAAGATACGTCTCAGGTTCTACAATATCACCATCATCGTCCAGATGTTTCAAGATTGGCGCATCCTCCTTGCGAAAGATAGAATCCACAATACGCTCCAAGTGAGTATGAATATAACGCGGAGAAGCCGCGTCTTTTCCGCCCATGAGGCGTGAACCGAATTGTCCAATAGGCGCCAACAAGTTGATATTGTTCGCTCCTACAAAGATCTGTGCCATTCCTGTAATTGTCATATTCAAAGAAGCCTCGCCGTGGTGATAGGCTGCATGCTCTGAAACATATCCAGCAAGTTGTGCAACACGTACTTCACCGCGTAAATTACGCTTGAAACAGCCAAAGAGAATCTTACGCTGCGAAGGCTTGAGACCATCCAACACATGAGGCAAGGAACGGATATTATCGGCATTGCTGAAATGAATGAGTTCATCATGTACGAAACGACTGTAAGTCACACACTTCTTTCCTTGACCATCTAGCAAAGGTACTACAGATCGCTTGGGATCGTAGGTAGAGAGCCAATGCTTTCGCTCATCGGATAACTTCTTGTTGAAGGCCAAGTTCATTGTGGTATCAGTCAAATCATCCCAGTCATAGCGTACATCCGAAATATTTTGAAACCACTCACGTGCTTCTGCAGGAGTGCTCGTACCCAATCCCTTGTAATATTTACTCTTGTAACGCGAAGCCACATCAGGGCCTACGGCAGTACGCCATGCCTCCAGTTCAGTCTCGTTGTAGAAGGAAAGGACTTCTTGACCACGGGTTAGCTTTACAAGCGGCGTCATCAAGGAGCAAAGAAATCCAATACGCATCAGACCAGGCCACTCAGTATGGAAGAGATTCATCAAGAGACCACGAATGTGGAAGCCATCTACATCTTGGTCGCTCATGACTAGGACACGACCATAGCGCAATGAACCAATGGATTCATAGGTTCGTCCTTGCTCCAAGCCAAGGATCTTTTTAATGGCTGTGAGTTCCTCGTTGGCATTGAACTTATCACGACTAATATCCTTTACATTAAGAAGCTTACCGCGCAAAGGAAAGATTCCCCAACGCTCACGACCGACAATTTTGAGACCAGCAATAGCAGATGTTGCAGCTGAATCTCCTTCTGTCAGAATCAATGTACATTCGGTAGATTTTGCAGTACCAGCATACAATGCATCTTCCAATTTTGGCAAGCCATAGATGGTGCGCTTCTTTGCCCCATCGGTCTTCTTGGCATCACGATTCGCCTTGGCATCTAGAATGGCTTGGGCTTCTTCTAGGACCCCTGCCTTGATCAAACTATCGGTGAATTTGCTAGAAATGCTCAACGTGCTCCCAAACTTGGCAGCAGGAGTTGTCAAAGTCTCCTTTGTCTGAGAGTCAAAGGAAGGATTCACGATTGTCGCATTGACGAAGAATGTCACAGTATCCTTGAGTTGCCCAGGCTTCAGATCCAACTTTTTCTTCTTCATGGCGGCCTCACAGACGGCACCCAAGACATGACGCTGAACTGTCTCTACATGCTTTCCACCTTTGCGTGTATTAATACCATTGACAAAGCTACTATGACGATCATCAGGAGTTCCCGTATCATCGCTAAAGAGACTACGTGTCAATACAGCGGCGACTTCCCATCGTGGTCCGCATTGTTCATAGGCCAGAGTCTTTTCAGAATCGGCTTTCAGGAAGAGCTTTACAAATTTTTCAAAGGTATCTGTCTTCACCTCCTCCCCGTTCCAAGTGACTTTTACACCCTTTCCAGCAATTGCAGCCAGTTCAATAGCACGTGTGTGAAGAACAGAAACCATAGAAGGATGAAGTTGTCCTGTACTATCGCGCACATGAAGGAAGCGATTCAAATCAGGAATGTAGGTAATTTCTACATAACCTTTGGTACCCGTATCCTTACGAACTGACGGCTTCTCACAGACACTCATATTCGCCTTCCAAACCTGCTCATAGCGCTGAGCGGATGCAGGATGACGAACACCAACACGAAACTCTGATGCAAAGATATTTGCAAGCTTTGCACCATATCCATTCTTTCCACCGACCAACTTCTCTTCGGTCTTATCGTAATTGCTAGAAGTTAAGAGATGACCAAAGATGAGTTCAGGAATGTAGCACTTTTCCGTCTCATGTTTGTCAATAGGAATTCCGTCCCCATCGTTCTTCACAACAATAGTGAAACGATCCTCTACAACGGACGCAGAAACATCAATCCGTTTCACAGGAGTTCGCCCAGAATCCGCTTGAGCTCGTACAAGAGCATCACGTGCATTCACAATGAGTTCATCAAATGTTTTGTAAAGACCAGGATTGAACTTTACTTGAGAAAGTTCCATTTTTCCTAGAGCTTCATTATAGACCCATCGTAGCTCGTCACTTGTTTCTACACTGCCGATATATGTATCAGGCAATTCAAGAACATGCTCTCGGTGGGTATGTTTCTTATATGTTTCGGTCATTTGGTGTAAAAGTAAGACGATCGTTGTGCTTAGTCATGACCCCCACCCTTGGGATCAATTTTTACTTATTAGAATAATCAGACAATACCATAAGCTCTAGAGTATGACTTTGTATAGTTGTACCAAGACGCATATTTTGCCAAAAGAGTCCTGTATCTTTCTGAGGAAGAATTACATCGGAAAAAGCTTGCCAAGGGAGCCCTTCGTCATATGTAGGATATGATTTTTGTATGTATGTTCCATTCCAAGAATAACTAATGATTTTACGTTCATCTTGCCAATCTGCAACTTGAACATCAAGCATCCTTAATGGTGTGTTACTAGCATTTGTCTCATGCAAAAGTCTCCAAAGGGTTTTTGCACCTTGTAGAGTTAGTATATATGCATGCATACAATAGGACCTAGATTGTACAACTATTGCATTAGGATTATTTAATAGAGGATCTGCAGGATTCATCATATTTCCGAGATATACTATGTCAAAATTTTTTGGTGTAGCATCCCAGAAGGTTTGCCCAAGACCCTTTGGAAGATCTAGATGTCCTAGACAATCATCTTCAAAAATTGTCATATACGGTATAGCTTCATCAATCATTTTTTTCCAAAGTACAATATGACTATATGTACAGGCTTTGTGGCCAAATTTTAGATTGGGTTTTAAATACAACCCTAGGTTCTTTAAAGCATTATCTATATTGACACCTTCTTCCCAACCATCTAAGGCATCAACAAGTTCTAGACCTGTAAAACCAAGGGCCTTCATTTTATAAGAAGAATAGTCACGACGAAATGCATATTTCTTGAGTCCCAACATAACACTTTTTCCAGAACATACTTCAGACCATTCAGTTGGTAAGTTATAAGGATTCGTAGAAGTCATTAATATAATAGTATCCTATCTTCTTAAATCACTTCTTTCGTTTTTCTGACTCCATTAATTTTGCCTAAAGACAGCAAACAACATCATTCAGTATGACAACCCCGAACGCGAATGGTAATCTGTTTGAGATTAAAACAATACAAGCATCAGCTTTCCGAACGCTTATAGAAGCATTGAAGGAAATCTTGACAGAGGCGAATTTGGAGTTTGATTCAACCGGAATTAAAATTATGGCGATGGATGAGACCCATACAGTTCTTGTATATCTTCGTCTTCATGCTGACAGATTTAATGAATATTACTGTCCAGCAAAACATGTGCTTGGTATTAACATGATTTATCTGTTCAAGCTCATCAAGACTATGGGAAATAATGATTCATTGACATTATATCTCCCTGCAAAGAATCCCAATAAGCTTGGGATCAAGATGGAGAACTCCGATAAGGCGACAACAACAAACTATTTCTTGAAAATCTTTGATACGAATGTGGAAGAAATTCAGATTCCTAGTCTTTCCTTTACAAGCATTATTCATATGCCAAGCACCGATTTTCAGAAGATTTGTCGTGATATGAATGGTCTTGGAGACGGTGAAAAGGTGGAGATTACATCCAGTGGCAGTGATCTTTTCTTCAAGTGTCTTGGGGATTTTGCTGAACAGGAGACTATGATTAGTGAAAATACGGCCATGAAGGTACAACGTACCGCAAAGACAACTGAGATTGTTCAGGGTATTTTTCAACTAAAACATCTTGTCCTTTTTACAAAATGTACGAATTTATGCCCAGCTATTGAAATATATTTGAAAAATGACTATCCTCTCATTATTCGCTACAATGTAGCAAATTTGGGTGAAGTAAAGTTGGTCTTGGCGCCAATTAAAAGTAAATAATACTGTAGAGTAAAGTAGAAGGTATGACTACCGTATTAAAAGTATTTCCAGCAGCAAAAAGTAAGGTTAGTGTAGCCGCAGTTCAATGGTTACCCGGAGCATTAAGTGCAACACTTCCGTTATTTGCTGTAGATCAGGCTAATTCTCCAAATACATTATTTTTACGCGCAGATGATCCGAATATTTATGGAGTATTAGGTGGAAATCTTACTCAAGTACCTGTTGTAGAATACAATTCTGTTAAAAAAGCAGCAAATAAGGGACGTAACTATTATTCTGCACCTTGGTGTATTTCAACGTTCCCTGCTCGTGATACAGGAAAACGTATTGCAATTACTACAGTAGATGATTCAGTATTTCAATATATATCTGCACTCTATAATCTTCTAGGAGCAGCAACTATCGCACTGGATAATTGGAAACTAGAAAAAGGCGGCTTTGTAAAGGTCTATCAAACGTTACAAGGCAGCAGTTATTACAATGCAGGAGGGACAATTTATTTTGGAGGTACAGATTCTGCAAATAATCAAGTTTCTGGTGTTGGAGTTAGTACTAGCATTCAATCCCCTCTTATTACAGATGATTTTACATATAATAGCCCTATATCTATTCCAACTCTACAAATGACATATAACACATTTTGTGCAGTAGATACACCTATTGTAATTAGTGCAATAGATATGGCAAATCCAGGAAATGGCCGTATTTATTTTACACTTATGAATAATGTTACTATGTACAATGGGCCAAATTATCCTTAATTATTTGGTTAGCTAGAGTATTACAGCTTTTTTTGAATATGGGGGGTATATATAATTTCACTACATTGCTGTATATTCTCTAATCTACATAGTTCATCTGTACTATTATATTTTGTACAATCCTTATTCCAGATTTTTATGACATTAAAATTCTGGTTTTTTTCTACAATTCGCTTTGGGCTAATAGTAACTCCTTGTATGCTATTTGCTGGATCTTGAACAACAGTGCCCAACATAGTGGCAATCATATATATTTCGTAATATCGTACTGCTTGATTACGATTTATGCGAATACTGTAACAACCTCCTTTTATATTTGCATGGTTTTCATATAGAGGTGGTACATCTTCTCGCATCCAAAAAATCATACCTTGTTGAATACTTACATCATCAAGAGCATTCATAATACTGAATACTTCTCCCCATGTATGAGCAGTTCCAATCTTTTCATAGGAGTCTGGGGTCCATTTCGTATTTACAGGATCATGGTAATATACAGACCATGCTCCTGTAGGAATTTTATCCGTGAGTTGAAAGGAACTCATTTCACGGCTCTAGTATGTATTGAGGTATGTGTTTAGATTGGTTTGAAGGGTTCGTAATTCTTAAAATAACTGTTTTTATTCTGTATGTGTTTGTTCATTTGATACATCGCTTTCTTCAGATTGGGATTCACTATTTACAGCAGTTTGATTTATAGATAGATTGCTAACTTTTTCTATATTAGTTGTCGTTTGTATAGTAGGAATGGGAACCGATGACCCTGTTTCTAAATTATAGGCAGTTTCATTTCCCTCTAAATCTGTAACAACAAGTATATAATTATTAAAGTTATAGTACATAGTATTTGTAGTATGATAGGACCAAGTTGATACTAGTACTTGAAGTGGTACATCAGCAGAATTAGAAGCGACCTTTTGATCTGCAATCCATTCAGATAAATCTCCAATAGAAATCGTTGTGTCTGAATCAGATCCCTTTACGATATAACAAAGATTTGCCCCCAACATAGGTAGATTGTGTAAAGTAGTTTTTGTAAGAAGTGATGAATTATAAAAAGTTGATGACTCTGTACTGTATAACCAAGAGAAGGTGCCCTGACTTTGAGACATATTGGATAGTACTGGAACATATGCATTTCCATATCTATAAAATAGAATAGTTTCAGATTTAAAACTTCGCACTAGAGCATTCATACTAATATAAGATTGTTTCTTAATACGTGTTCCAGCATCAAGCAAAAAAGCATATGTAGTGAGGGCATATGGAAGTAGTATAATTGGTGTATTTGTAACAACATACTTTACTATGGTTAATAGTGTATTTGTAATATTATCAAGTATTTCTTCAACTGTCATTCTAGAATACTGTTGTGATTTATGTTTAGACCACTTACACTGGTATAATCTTCTTACCATTCCATGTTCCTACTTGTTCCCCATCTAGATATACATTATTATCTACATCACGCTGATATGTCTGACCTTTATATATAAATTCTTCCACTTCAATCGCTTCTTCCTCTTCTTCTTCGTCTTCTTCATCATTCGTATCAATAATTTCCTCTTGTTGTACTTCTTGTACCTCTTCCACTACTTCCTCTTTTTCTATCTTTTCTTCAAGAAGAGGATCAATTGTATCTGTTGCAGAGTCATATGTACCAACTTGTTCGTACCCATCTTCCGTTTCATGATAAATGGCATTCTCGGGATCTATATAATATAATATACCTTTGATTGTAATTTTTTTGAGGGTTTCTTCTTCTACAGATGCATCTTCTATCTCTTCATCATTCATTTCAATAATTTCTACATCACTTTCCTCGGTTTCGGATTGATCTACACTGTCAGAAAGATCAAAGGAAGGTGGATTTGCAGCAGCTACAGCTGCAGCAAGAGCAGGGGTGTTACGAACACTTGATACTAGAATATTCTTTGTATTTTGTTGCTTTTCCATAGACATTAATTCATTTTGAATATGATCATCATAGACTGTGCGAGAAATAAATTGATTTGTCTCAAAATTTCTGAATTGTGTTTCCAATGTTGTCATTCTGGTAGCAATATCCTGAATACTCTGTGTAATTTTATCATGTAAAGTAGTATTTACAGGGATTTCACTCAATTCACTCATCGCATCTAAATCATTTTTATTAGACTCATATAATCCACTTATAGGCTTTCTAGAATAAGTAGTTTGTTGATGCATACTAGAACTGTATTGATTATTTGCAAGAACATCACGAATTTGAAATTCTAGACCAGCGATAGCTGTGAGCATAGTATCACGAAATTTACTAAGAGCATTGTGAATAGAATCCGACATTTATATAAATGTTCTGTGTTATACAGTACAAGTGATAACAACTAGCACCAATTTTTTCACGATCCTAATAGCGTGTTGTAATTTGAAGACATGAATCCAATGTACTTTCCTTATCTTTCAAAGGTTTTGTTCTTCGTAGTTTCAACCCTGTCTGCTCTTCTACTGCTCGCTGTACTGTAACTTGGTGTGGTGATGCAAATGTATTTCGTAAAGGTGTTTCATAAAAATCAATTGGTTTAGTATCCATAGAAGATAGAATACTTACCATAGGGGGCATCTGGATATCTACACGAATTGTCTGATTCTCACAAATTGAACGAAACTCTTCAGGAGAAATAGGGCCTCCAAATCGTTGAAGACTTTCACGAGAAGGAGCAGGATAGATTCGTCCATTAATTTGTTTCACATACAACCGATTCAAAAGTGCAATTCGTTCCCATCGTGTATGTGTGTCTAAAATTTCAGATAAAAGATATGCCATAGAACATTGAGGGGTGCAAAAATTTCCATAGATACTCCAGATATCTTCTGCAATTCCACTTGGAATTACACATGGGCGTCCTGAAAATGATTCACAACACCAAAAACATGCTAAATCTGTTTCAGATGGAAGTACCTTTGTATGTTTCGTAGATTCGTATTGTACAAGTAGTGTAGTTGGACCATATTCTTTACGATTTAGTCCTTGTTGAGATTGCATAGACTGTTTTACAGAAGATGGTACAGAGGATGTTGCAGAGGATGCGACAGTATTTTGAGTTTCTTGACTTGTCAGTTGTTCTTGTTGAGTAGATCCATGAGTTGTCTCTGGAATAGATTCAAATCTTGCTTCTTCTGCAAATGGATCTATCATTTGACTATTAAAGGCTTCAGGTTGGCAAGGAGGATTTGGATCATATATTATATGTTGTTCATGAAATTGTATTGTGTTTGTATGGATTGGTAAATGTGCAATCAAAGGCCTACGTAGTTCGGATTGAAATTCTCCTTCAATTCCATCGGATGTAACAATTGCAACAACTTTGTGTTTGGACACTTTTTTCTCAGCCTTTTCTTTTGTCTTCGGCTCCTTCGGCTCCTTCGGCTCCTTCGGCTCCTTTGGCTCCTTTGGCTCCTTCGGCTCCTTTGGCTCCTTCGGCTCCTTTGGCTCCTTTGGCTCCTTCGGCTCCTTTGGCTCTTTTAAAGATTTGGCTCTTGATTTTTTAATAGAAATCTCTTGAATGGGCGTTTGTTCTATAGTAGATACTGTCTCTGTAGTATTTAGTTCAGGTTCTACAACAGGAATCTTCTTACGAGGAGGCATATTCTTTCTAGTAGTTTTAGCGCAGTACTTTCTTTAGACCAATTAGAAATTATTCTGAACGCCTTAAGACTTAAACCATATTTAATTAGAAATCAATGGAACAAATTTCCAATCCAAGAGTATATAAGATATTATCTTGCATACGAAAAGATCCGAGCCGCTTACAACATTTGTTATTTTATGGCCCCCCTGGGTCTGGGAAAACATCTACTGCAAAATTATTTATAGATTCTTGGTATGATTCTGGTAAATGTCCTCCTGGAGCTACTTTATTTTTAAACGCATCGGATGAACGAGGATTGGAATCTATTCGTGACCGTGTATTTCCTTTTTTACATTCTAAAAATTTATTACCAGAACATCAGGGCCTACCACGATTTCTTGTATTTGATGAAGCAGAAACATTGACTTCTTCTGCACAATTATCATTACGACATGTTCTAGAGAAACATCCATCTAGCCATTGTTGTATCTTATTTCTTGTTAATACAATTAGTGGTATAGAAAAATCCCTTCAACATAGATTTTTAAGAATTCGGTTTGATCCATTACCGTCTGAATGTTTGTCTGAGCGCATTAAACTCTATGCTCCTGAAAAAGAATCCCCTTCTCCATTGGATGCAGTACGATTGCGAGGAGATCTTCGTATTTTTCTTCATACTCCTCATGCAGCACAAGAATTGGCACGAATTTTCTGGAATTGGTTAAACGGTCCTCATCCTACATTACAAACTAAATCAAACACAAATCTTCAAGAATTATTTAGTCGTCGTTCTCTAGAAGATATGTTTTGGATAGGAAGTATATTTGGCATACTAGATCTTCCTTTTGTATTAAAGCTTACAAAGTTGAGTCATCCTGGCGTGCTACGTTCTATGCCTCCTAAGCTTTTTCAAAGTCATATTGAAACCCTTCAAAAAACTCTAGTAAAAAAATTGGTGGATGGATAGACCAATTTAAAGGACAGATATCATGATTCAAAATCAAGAACAGGGACATACTATTCAAAAGCAACAAGAACCTGATTATGTAAAGGCGACGGCTCTACGAATCAGCACAAAGGTCATTACAGCGAATATGGGTACAACAATGAATGCAAAAACATTATTTGAATCAATTCATCAGATTCTAATTCCAGTTTGGTGGCCAGGAGAAGGTATATTAAAGATGGAACATGAGAAGAGTGTTATTGGATATGCAAGTCGTGACATGTTTAGCAAGCGTGGTGTAAGTGATAAGACATTCTTTAATCAAAGTAC
>Ga0136644_10004717_pt1 | contig 10049 bp, 9 predicted proteins | sample C_130820_EF_Meta_FD_94780 | JGI IMG/M metagenome (GOLD analysis project Ga0136644, IMG submission 94780) | Freshwater microbial communities from Lake Croche, Canada to study carbon cycling - C_130820_EF_MetaG (v2) (version 2) | ecosystem: Environmental > Aquatic > Freshwater > Lake | place: Lake...
CAAGAATGCCATCTTTGGCATGAAGATCACTTCTAAGCAAGGGCACGGAGAAGAGAACCCAGCGTGGGTTCCAGAAGGTCACGAACTTGCCCGAGTATTAGCCAAACAGTTCGATGGAACTCCAGGTGCTGTTATCACTGAACCATTTGGTATTCCAATGACTGCTCACTTCCTAGGTGGTGCAGTCATTGCACCTAACCCTGAAGAAGGAGTGCTCGATGGATACCTTCGTGCCTATGGTCAACCAGGATTACACATCTTTGATGGTGCTGCACTTTCAGCTAACCCTGGAGTAAATCCATCGTTGAGTATTGCAGCTCAAGCAGAGTGGGCTTGTGCTCACTGGCCTAACAAAGGTGAAGTGGATACCAGACCTGAACTTGGTTCAGCTTTCAAGATTGTTGACCCGATAAAGCCTCTAAAGCCAGTGGTTCCTAAAGGTGCTTACGGTGAACTGATCCTTGATGTCGAAATCAAGTAATTTACAGAGCCATACTCTTTCGAGATCTAAGTAATCCCTGAGCGATAGCTGCACCTAGCAAGATAATCATTCCGCCAACCGGTTCATACCATTTGAGTTCTTCACCTAGGAAGAGTACGCCTAGGGTAACGGCAATCAAAGGTGTGATAAGTGTTACCGATGAAGAGATGGCAGAGCCGACTTGCTTTAGGAGTGGGTAGTAAAGGGTGTAGGCGATACCAGTTCCCATGACTCCAAGAATTGTGACAGCACCAGCTGACTGAAAAGTTAGTGGTGCTGTTAGTAGCGGAGTTGTGAAATAGAACGGAGCTAGCAGGATTGTTGCTCCTGCAATCTGACCAAAAGCTGCCACCTCTAGAGGGTGACCAAGTGGTGTGATGAATCTTCTAATGAATGGGCCTCCAAAACCATAGCAGCTGGCTGCTAAGACAACAGCCATTACCGCGTACCAAGAATCAGTTTCGATTCCTTGCCAAGCACCGATTAGAGTTAGCACTCCTAAAACACCAACACCTAGACCAATGATCTGATTTCTAGTTACCTTCTCGTGTCTAAAGACTGTGAGTAATGCGATGACGGTAGCAACTGGAGTAATCGCATTAGCCATACCGGCAAAGGCAGATGAGACGTGGTGCTCACCGAATGCGAAGAGAGCAAAGGGGATAGCAGTATTGAACGCTCCAACAATGAAGCTATAGAGGAAGAGCTTGCCGTCTTTACGCATATCTATCTTTCGCCATAAGACGATGGTTAGCAGGGTGAGTGAACCAAAGAGACAGCGCCAAAAGGCCAGTCCGATGGGGGATAGCGATTGGTTAGCAAATTCAATAAAGAAGAAAGATGAGCCCCAGATTAGACCTGCCCCGAAATAGTTGAACAGCCAGCTTCTGGACTTGCCGGGTCTGCCGACTTCATTGGTTGTGGACACCAGCCAAGCCTAACTAAAAGGGATTCGGTTTAGGCTTAGGACGTGTTGATTAGGTTTATCAAGGTAGAGCGCAATGCCGCACTGTTGTTAGTGCTGGCTGGGTTGGCTGGCTTTGTCCTTGCGAATAGCACTGGTGAGAGTTTTATAAGTGCTCAGGTTAGTGAACTGAGTCACTATCTACTCTGTCTATTTTTCTTCCTGGTGGGGTTAGAACTAAAACGAGAATTGGTATCTGGGGTATTCGTAAATAAGCGCAGTTTATTGGTCCCGCTATTTGCTGCTGTTCTAGGAGCTGTTCTTCCTGCCCTTATTTATCTAGCCGTTTCAGCTAATGATCCGATAGCCAGAGATGGTTGGGCCATACCGATGGCGACGGATATCACCTTCGCTCTAGCAGTATTTAGTTTCTTTGCAAGAAAGCTTCCCAGTGGAGCTCGTAGCTTCTTACTTGCCTTTGCCATCATTGATGACATCTTGGCAATTATTGTTATTGCGCTGTTCTTAGGGGTCCCGGTACTAACCGGAGCTTTGGTAACAGGATCTGCAGTTATCGGTTTAGTGGTCCCAATCAAATATGTTTCAAAACTAGAAACCTTCATTCATCCGGTGATTGCCTATTTAGTGCTACCGTTCTTCGCTTTCACCGCATTAGCCATCCCAGTTGGTCTCTCAGTTGGAGAAGTGGTTGTGAGTGTTGTTGGAGTGGGCATCTTGCTAAGAGTTGTCGGCAAGGTTATCGGAATCACACTGGGAGCTTGGTTAGGCGTTCGAGCATCGGGAATTCGCTCAGAACTAAGTCTCTTCGACTACCTAAAAATCTCTGTCTTGGGAGGTATTGGCTTTACTGTCTCCTTCCTGGTTACTGATTTAGTCTTTGCTAAGGGTTCTATTGAGCATTCCCAAGCGGTAATGGCAAGCCTTCTGGCTGCAGTAGTTTCGGTTGTTTTAGCCACGTTGGTATTTGGATTTAGGGCTAAGCCCCTTACCTAGAATCTCTGATTTCTGAGAGTAAAATCACCTTTGAACGAAGGGATAACGATGTCTGCTTTTGAATTGGACCTCTGGCTGTTAGCTGCTGTCTGCTTTCTAACTTGGTTGGTATCTGTAATTACCAAGGAGTATTCCTGGGTAGATCGCATTTGGTCAATTATCCCGATTGTCTACGCTTGGGTCTTTGCCTATGGTGCAGAGTTTGCTAACTCAAGAATCAATTTGATGGCAGTGCTGGTTACTCTCTGGGGAACAAGGTTGACTTTCAACTTCGCTCGTAAAGGCGGTTATGCACCTGGCGGTGAAGATTATCGTTGGGCTATTCTGCGTGAGAAGATGTCTCCGCTGGTCTATCAAATCTTCAACATCTTCTTCATTGTGATTTTCCAGAATGCACTTCTTCTCGCTATCGCTCTACCAATAGATATGGTGATGGACTCAAGTAATGAGCTAAGCACTGTTGACTTTGGCTTTGCAGCTCTATTTTTGGGCTTTTTAGCCTTTGAGTTCATCGCTGACCAGCAGCAGTGGAATTTCCACCAGGCTAAGAAGGCAGGTCACGCTAGTGGCTTCCTGCAAACTGGGCTATTTAGTACCTCTAGACATCCAAACTTCTTTGCCGAACAGGCACAGTGGTGGGTGCTGGCTTTCTGGTGCTTTGCAGTATCAGGTTCCACACAGTGGCAATACATTCTTGGAGCGGTTGTTCTTACTGCTCTGTTTATTGGCTCGGCTCGGTTCACAGAGCAGATTTCCAGTGGGAAGTATCCTGAGTATGCAAGTTACCAGAAGAGAGTCAGCATGATGATTCCCTGGTTTGCTAAGAAGTAATTTACCAAGGGGCGCAGTTGAAAGCTAAAGATCAGAGAAAAGATCCCCTCTTTGAGTTCCTAATTGTTGGTGCTCTTATAACTGGTGCGGTCTTTGCCTTTGGATCTTCTAGCGAACCGCAAAAAGAAATTTCTCAGCCGTTAATCAAACCGACCCCAACACCAACTAAAGAAGTTGTGAAGCCTAGCTATGTTGTTCCAACTGGTAAGACTGAAACTCTAATTACTGGTTTACGCGCTCCTTGGGAATTGTTATTCCTACCTGATGGTCAAGCGCTGCTTGATGAACGTGACTCTGGAACCATCGTTCAGATTGCTAAGGATTACAGCACTTCTAAAGTTGCATTCACCAGTACTACTCCGCCATGTGTGAAATTCTGCGAGGGCGGAACACTTGGTATGGCATACGCTGCCGATAGACCAGATGGAAAACTTTCACTCTTTGTGTTTCTAACCACAACAAAAGATAACCGCATTCTCAAATACGACTTAGATTCTCTAGATGGTAAGTGGTCACTATCCAATAAGCAGATCTTGCTTTCAGGAATTGACAGATCTGGTTTATCAACTACTCACAATGGTGGACGTTTAGCTATCGGTCCTGATGGGAAGCTGTGGGTTAGCTTAGGTGATGCTGGTATGCGTGCTGCTACCTCGCAAAACTGGAACAGACTGGGTGGTTCTATCCTTCGCTTGAATCTTGATGGAACTGTTCCAGAAGATAACCCGCACAAGGGTTCTTTTGTTTGGGCTAAGGGACTTAGAGATACTCAGGGCATGGCTTGGGATAATTACGGAAATATGTGGACCACTGAGTTTGGTCAAGATACCTGGGATGAACTGAACCTAATGCAAAAGGGTAAGAACTACGGTTGGCCAATCGTAGAGGGAAATTACAAGTTTGTTGAAACTCCACTTCCAGCTGGTAACCCTGGCTCAAACAATCAGGGAACTGCAGAATCTCCTGCACCAACTCCAAACATTCCAACTATGCCTTCGGATAAAGAGTTCTTCAAAGACCCTCGATACACGAACCCTTATTACACTTGGCATCCAATCGATGCAGCTTGCAGCGGTATTGCCTTCGTGAAAGGTTCGCTAATCTCTGCTTGTCTTCGTGGTGGCAAGCTCTGGGTAATGCCAGTGCTAGGGGATAAGCAATTAGGTGAACCGCAGGAATTCTTCACCGGTAAATTTGGTCGTATTCGTAAGGCAACTTTGGCACCTGATGGCAGTCTTTGGATCATCACCAGCAATAAAGATGGTCGCGGTGGCTGGTCTAAAGGTGGAGAGAACCCTAAGGATGACAGAGTCATCCGAGTGGAACTAAAGACTATCTATTACTAAAGATTCTTTAGGGCTTCTTCAATAATCTCTAGGCTAAATAACCTGCCGTGGCCAAAACCAGGAACAATCTTTAGTGTTGAACTCTTGATCTTTGAGTGCAACCAAACACTGCAAGAGACATCAACGTTGGTATCGGCATCACCGTGAATGATTTGAAGTGGCTTTGTAATGGTTGAAACATCGAAACCGTAATCAACTAGCACTGCGTATTCATCTAGCATCCAGCCATCAACGCCACTTTCAAAAGCGATTGCTCGTTGAGCAAATCTGAACTGGGCATCTGGAGAATTAGCCCACGCTTTTGTCTCCTCATCGGCATTGGCATACTCAGCCATCGGGTCATTTGCTAGAAAACCCGGAGCCCACTCGGTGAACTTCTCTTTTAGCTCTGGACCAAAAGCTTTTATGAGATCGAAGAACTCAAGTTCATCTTCTGGAGCATTTGCAAAAGGATTGAATTCAGGAGTGCTCGGTACTAATCCAGCAAAATCAATTCCCTGAGTCACGTTATCTAGTGTGGCTAGATCTGCTAGCGCTCTGGCTCCTCCAGCTGAGAAACCAGTAGTGATGAATTCTTTGAATCCGAGGTGCTCGACAACTGCTTTGGTAACTTGAGCATCTTCAGCGATAGGTCTTCTACCAACAACTGTTGATTTGGCATAGCCCTGTCTTAGGGGGACGGCTACTGTATAGCCATAGGAGTTGAATAGCTCAGCCATCTGCGGTGATAGTGGTCTAGGAGAAGGCATACCGTGATGCCAGATGATTAGTTTGTCGCCACCTTTGTGCAGGTAGGTCTGGGTGATAACTCCGGGAGCAGTTTCAATTAGCAATGTTTCCATTACTAAATGCTAGCCGTTGGTTTTATTTAGACCCATCCACAAAGAACGCACTCTGACGTTTTCTGCGTGCAGCGATGATGGAGATAACTAAGCCGATTACTCCGTAGATCGTGAGCGTAAAACCGATTCCAGCAACAATTATGTAGACAACTAAAGTCTTGATGCCTTGGCTGATTATGTCTATAAAGGTTTGGGTGGCGTTTACCATAACCGGATTACTGCAAACTGGCCCACCACAGGTTATTTGATTAGCGAGATCTCGGCTGAATACCAAAAGAAGTAGCCCAATAACGATAAAGATGCCTGATCCAATAAAACCTAATCTTTGCCAGATCCACTTCTTTTTAGCTGAACATTTAGGACAGACCCCGGTGGTTTCATTCTTGATGGTCCCACAATTTGCACAATTAGACATAAATTCCCCTATTCATGGTTAGTTCTCATTCTACTTACAAGCTTTACCTTGTTGAGGAAATCGTTACCTTATTGGCACTGGTTTCCCAATAGGGAAGGCAAATAGCCCCTAGTGTTGTATTACAACTACGTTTTGTGCGAAGCGTCTTAGCCTGAAAGGCACTCGATGCTTCGCAAACTCTTAATTTCTCTTATTTCCCTACCTCTACTAGTAGTTGGCATCTCCTCGGCTAGTGCCACAGCTCCCTTGGTAGTTACATTCGAAACTGGAGATACTTCAGGATTCGTGCACATCGACTTTGATGATGATGTTCTTCTACCGGGTCACGAAAAGTCAACAGTTGTTGACGGTGTTGATGGTGTCGGCGGTAAAGTCCTAAAGGTTGTTAGAGGAACTGCTTCTTGGGCTGGAACAACCATCATCAAGGATGGATCAAAGACTCTTCTAAAGACTGGCTCACTCTTTGTAACGGCTAACATCAAATCTCCTGCTGCTGGCAAGAAGATGCTGATGAAGATTGAAAACAAAGATGACGTAACCCAGTCTGTTGAAGCTTATGCAACCCAGTCTTCAGTCATTGGTTGGCACGAATACACATTCGACTTCTCCATTCAACGCCCTGGTACTGAAGCTTTTAGTACTAATAAGACATACAGCATGGCTAGCGTGTTCTTTGATTTCACTACAACACCTAACCCAACAACAGCTCTTCAGACCTATTACCTAGATGACGTAACCTTCGCTTCTGCAACTGCAGGATCAGGTGGTGGTGGCGGAGAAACCGTTGTGACAGCAACCCCTACTCTTCTTACCTACGAATCAGCAGATACCCTAGGTGCACTTGGAGCAGCAGAAGCTAGCCCAGCCCATCCAGTTGGAATCTTTGGTGGCGGAACTTCAGCAATTGTGGCTGCCCCTGGTGATGTCGGCGGAGCAGGCAACCATGTCTTGGCACTAACAAAGACTGGCGCTCAATGGACTGGCTATAACGCGATTGTCGACACTTTAGGAACTCTAAGAATCACCAATGCTGATTTCCCTAACGTGACTTTTAACTACCTATCCGCGAAGGACAACAGCCCAGTTGCAGTTCAGCTGTTCATTGGGGACACCATGGAAGTCCAGATGATTCAAAATGCTGCTTTGGGAACCAACTCAATGAAGTTTGATTTCTCAACTGCGGGGACTTGGTCAGCTTCGAAGATCTATACGAAACTAGTTATCTTCCCTGATTTTCAAATCCCGGTTAGCAATCCTGCCGATGTTTACTACTTCGACAACATTGCTATCAACGGTGCGGTTACTCCGGGAATTGCGGCGCAGCCTGCCAATGTGAAGGCATCAACAATTACCAATAAGACTTACAAAGTCGGAACTACACTGTCAGCAACTAAGGGAACTTGGGTTGGTTCTGGCTCAATTTCATACAAATACACTTGGTACCGTTGCTCAAATAAAGCAGCAGCTGCAGGAACTGGAAAACCAGTGAGCGCTACTAAGTGTGTTGCGATCGCTAAGCAGACTGCCGCTAAATACAAGCTCACTAAGGCTGACAAGGGAAAATACATCCGAGTCTTGGTAACTGCTACTAACTCAGTTGGCTCTTCATACTCACTGAGTAAGAGCAGTACCGCAAAGGTCAGCTAAGTATTTTTGTAACCTGAGGTTTAGATGGCTTTAACCTTCTGACTACGGCTGTGTTTACTCGATTAACTAGTCTTCGAGCATGAGAGTAGCCATAGTCACAGAGAGCTTTCCACCGGTATTTAATGGTGTTGCTAACTCGGTTGTGAGAGTACTGGAGACTCTAAAAGAGCAGGGTCATGAGGCAATCGTGATTGCTCCAACTACACCAGGCAAATACTTCAATGGCTTTAGAACATACCGTGTTCCGTCCCTTCCGCTGTTTCAATTTCAACTAGGACTTCCTAACCCTCTGGTGAGCATGATCCTCGATGATTTTGAACCAGATGTAGTTCATGCGGCCTCTCCAGTATTGCTTGGAGCACAGGCTGTTGCTTGGGCTTGGAAGAACGATGTTCCAGCTGTGGCTATCTTCCAAACTGATATTGCAGCCTATGCAGAGCGCTATGGGTTTAAGTTACTGAGACCACTCGTGGATAGAGCGATGGCAAACTTCCACGCTGGAGCAACAATTAACCTAGCTCCAACTGCAGAGGTAAAAGAGTACTTAGAAGACCTAGGTCTTGAGAACGTAGAGGTTTGGGGTAGAGGTGTTGACCTAGAACTGTTCCATCCAGATCGTAAGAACAGTGAAGTTGTCACTCAGATGCGTAAGCAGTTTGCTCCTAACGGTCAAAAGATTGTTGGTTTTGTTGGACGTCTAGCTGCTGAAAAGCAAGTTGATCGATTCAGTGAACTATTTGATATTCCTAACACCACTTTCGTGATTGTTGGAGATGGTCCAGAACGTCTCACTTTGGAACAGAAGTTTGCCGGAGCAGATGTGCACTTCGTTGGAAAGCGAAGCGGTGAGGACCTAGCGAATCACTATGCCAGCTTCGATGCGTTTGTTCACTTTGGCACTGAGGAGACTTTTGGTCAGACCATTCAAGAAGCACAGGCCGCAGGGGTTCCTGTTCTAGCACCATCAGCTGGTGGCCCAAAGTTCTTGATTGAATCAGGAGTATCTGGATACCTAATTGATCCAGACCTGACTAACGGCTTCACCCCGGTTCTTGCTCAGTTGTTAGCTGATGAGGCTCTTCAGGCTCAAATTGCTGAGGGTGGGCGACGAAGTGTCCAAGATAAGTCTTGGAGTGCGAACAACGCCAAGCTTTTGAAGTTCTATGCTAGTGCTATGGAAATGAACAAGCAGAACCTTCTTAGTGAGCTACTAGTTGCTTGATCCACAATCACTAATTGAATCATTTGGAGCACTTGCTGTAATTGGTGTTGCTCTAATTCTGTTTATAGAGACAGCGACAATCTTTGGTTCATTCTTACCAGGGGACTCGCTCATCTTCATCCTTGGTATTTCGCTGAGCACTACTTTGAACTTCCCAATTTGGATTGCATTACCAATCGTTATTGGTTCAGCTATAGCCGGTAGCCAGGTTGGTTACTGGGTAGGCACAAAAGTTGGTCCTGCTCTATTCAAACGTCGTAAGCGTAACTTCTTCTTCAATGAAGACACCATTACAAGATCACACGACATCATTGAACGCTATGGTCCTAGAGCTATTGTGCTAGCTAGATTCATTCCAGTTCTTAGAGCTCTTGTACCTATGCTGGTTGGAATCATGGGCATGGGTGCTAGAAAGTATCTTCGATACAACATCATCGGAGCAGTACTCTGGGGTGGAGTCTTGCTACTGCTCGGCTGGGGATTAGGAAACCTAGAGATCGTTAGACACAACTTAGAGACTTGGGTAATTGGGTTTGTGATACTAAGTTCACTACCATTCCCTATTGAGATTCTTAGAGATTATCTAAAGCGTAAAAAGGCTAAGAAGCTCTAACGTAACTCTCTTTACCGAAATCACCCGGTAGGAATTCGGCAGCAGGTTCTAGATCTAGAGAAAGACCGTAGTAACTGGTGAGTTCTGGAAGCTTTGGTTCTAGACCATCACCTGAAGAAACTCTTCTGATTCTTCGCCAAACAAATGGTACTACGTGAACAATGACCCAGCGAGCAGTTCCGTAGATACCTCGCTCTGGTACTGAGATCTCACAGTTGTCTAGTTCTGATAGTCGGTAGCTGAGGTTTAGTAGTGCTGCAGCTTCGTTTGCCACCTTGATGTGACCAGGACCAGAGAAGTGCACCATGTCTTCAGCCCAGTATGAAACATCAGCAAGAGATTGGATCCTGTGAACATCGTGCAGTGGAACATCCATGTCCTTGGCAACACGTTCAATCATTTCTGTCATGCGAACAGCCAATCGAGCAAGAGGTCTAAAGACCATCAGGTGAATTGGATGGATGGTGTTAGAAACAATTACCTGGCAACCAGCATCCTTTAGTTTTTGAATGCCAGCTCTAAGTGTTTGTTCAAGCTTTGGGAGGTTCTCTACCTTGCTGAATAAGTCATTCTGACCAGCCATGACTGTTACCAGATCAGGCTTTAGTTCTAGTGCTCGTTCTAGCTGGTGGCCCATGATTGCTTCAATCTTGGCTCCGCGAATAGCTAGATTCGCATAGTGGAATTCATGTCCCTTAAGCTCTGCTTCTCGAGCAAGAAGTGTTGCGAAACGA
>Ga0136644_10004719_pt1 | contig 10048 bp, 5 predicted proteins | sample C_130820_EF_Meta_FD_94780 | JGI IMG/M metagenome (GOLD analysis project Ga0136644, IMG submission 94780) | Freshwater microbial communities from Lake Croche, Canada to study carbon cycling - C_130820_EF_MetaG (v2) (version 2) | ecosystem: Environmental > Aquatic > Freshwater > Lake | place: Lake...
ACACCGGCACCCAGGGTTTCCATAGATAAAAGGGAACCGATAGAAAGCGGACTCTTAGTAAGAACTGCCGCTACTGCGGCAAGGGTGGCAAACACTCCCATTCGTAACCCCGTTTGTAAAATAACCGATACATCAACCAATTTAATCAACAACGGATACGCTGATAAAATTACTTCTGATAAAACCAGAAGTAATTCATTGATCATTCCTTATTTAGTATGAGATATAAAGCACGGCTAGATGTATTTAGTAAAGATGAGTTTTGAAAACCTATCTGCACTTCTTACAAAAGTCAATCGTCCGCGACTTTTCAATATGGACCTTCATATTTCCGTTATTGCCGATTTTAAAAACTTATTTCCCCAATTTGACATTACCGATGTATGTATGAGTGGTCATGCCTGGGTATTCAAAAAACCGACAATGGCAATGGAACATATCAATCCTAGCACCTGGGCACATCTGGATGAGGCAATGATTGCCGCGTTTCAGGCAAAGTACGACGATTTTTTATCAACCTTTGACGGATTTATTTGCGGACATCCCAACGGATTCATACCCATCTTTGAAAAGTACAACAAACCTATTATTATGATTAATTCGTGCCGTTACGACCTACCCTTCTGCTGGTCGCGCAATATGCGCATGCTTGAATCGTACAAGGCGTGTCTAGGTCGCCTAGCGGCGCGGGGATTACTTATTGCAGTTTCCAACAACAAGGCGGACCAACTCTACACCAAACTAGGATGTGGATTAATTACTACACATATCCCGTCGTTATGCGCATATACAGGAATCCAATATAAGCCGACGCGCCCTACATTTCTCTGCTATCATGGGGATTTGCCTGCGCATCCGCTTATTACGAATAAAAATCAGTTAGGCGGGCGGTTTATATGGAGCGACCTTGGCACATTCAAGGGTATTATTCATATTCCTTACGAAATCAGCACTATGAGTATGTTTGAGCATTTCTCTGCCGGTATTCCGCTGTTTTTTCCGTCCAAACGCTACATGCTTGAACATGTGGCGATTAATAGCGTCTCGGCATACTGGCAGAGCGATTTGCCTATGGAATTATCCTTGTTTTCTAACATGGCGTCATGGTTAGATTTGGCGGACTATTACGAAGTGTTCAAATCACCCAATGTGTACTTATTTGACTCATTTGAACATCTGGTGCGGCTTTTGGAGACCTTTGAATGGAAGGACGACCGTTCGGTGCTTGACGCTTACCGCAACGGGATTCGTACATCCTGGTCCAGCGTTTTGTCAAAACACTTTAGTATAACTCCGTAAGGGTTCGGGCAGACGGATCGGTTGCACCCTTTATCCACCGCGGCAGCCACATCTGTGGAATAAGTGTGGCGGCTTTATCACCGTAATTTTGGACAAAGAGTTGGCGGTACCAGCGCGCCTCATCCGTCTGTGGGGGGTTGTGGGTGTAGGTTGTCTGTTGGTCGGTAGTATTAAGGGTCTTAGCATAACTGCTTGTTTTGAGATACCACGAGTCGGTTGTTGCGCTAACGCCATCACTGAATGCCTCCTTTTTACGCATAAGCACATCCAACGGTAAGTAGTGGTCGTGGACAAATGTCTCGCGTAAGATAAACTTTTCCATCATTGCACCGCGTCCCTCCGCATTTGCAGTTTTAGGTCTGCGTAAGTAAGTCGCAATCGCGCGCCACGTCGCAACAACATTCTTATCTAGAAACGGGGTGCGGGCTTCTAAGCCGTGCGCTGCCATACACCGGTCCGATCTAAGAACATCGTATAGGTGGATTTCTTTAAGGAGTCGTTCAGACTCTGCCTCAAACATCTCGTCACTCGGCGCCCTGTAAAAATATAGATATCCTCCACCAATTTCATCACTACCGTCGCCATTAAAGACTACCTTAATATCCGTATGTTCTTTTATGTATTTTCCAATCAGCCAATTACCGACACTGGCTCTTACCGTTGTAATATCGTAAGACTCAATATCGTGGACTACTTGGGGAATTGCATTAAGAAAATCCTCAGGAGTCACAACCACCTCATGGTGCTTTGACTTAATAAATTCCGCTACCATTCGTGCATATACAAGATCCGTAGAACCAGGCATTCCAATGCTAAACGTATGGAGTTTCTTATTGTTTAGTTTGAGTTCTCGCGCCGCAATTGCGGCAATTAACGAACTATCCAAACCGCCGCTTAGCAGCGCACCAATAGGACGGTCGCTCAAAAGACGCTTCTTTACCGCCGATGTAATTGAATCGTGTAATGCAACCTTTGCCAACGATAGTCCGTTGGGAAATGCAAAAGCAGCAAGTTTCACATGGGGAATTTCGTGGTACTTGTATTCGCTGATTAAGTTGCCAGTAAGGGTATTGTAGAGTCTCCATGTTCCTGGCGGAAACGGCTGGATACTTGTATAGTCTGTTGGGAACGCCTTGATTTCTGAGGACCAAATCGTGGATCCATCGGCATACTGGGCTTCAAACAGTGGTCGTACGCCGTATGGGTCGCGGGCGATAAGCAGCGTATTTTCTGTGGTATTCACATGCGCAAAGGCAAATACCCCGTCCAGGGTGCGCACAAGCTCGGTTGGCGGAAGGCGGGTTGCCAGGTGGGGAATAATAGCACAGTCGCTTATACCCTCAGGCAGGTCAAGGTTCCAACGGGTGGCAAGTTCCTTATAGTTGTAAATCTCGCCGTTACAAACCGTTGCTTGATTGTTGGTAAGAAACGGCTGGTGACCCAGCGGCGTCAAGCCATTGATAGCAAGCCGAGTAAATCCTAGCAAGACACCGGATACATCATTGATGGCTGTGTACTCTGGACCACGCGGCTCTAGCTTCTTGACGTAAGCAAGCGCCTGCGTAGTTGTAAGCCCAGCGGCTTTTAGGGCTGCCCAAATCCCGCACATTTGCTCTAAAGTATGGGAATTCGTTAGTTTATATGTTTAAACGAGGACAGGGCAGCATTCAAAAATTTATTGGTTTTTGGGTTTTTTGAATTTTTATTGGTTTATTGGTTTATTGATTGTTTGGTCTAGGCGACGTTGTGTGCCGGCTGCGCCTCTTGAACAGACACCTCCGCAGCGCGAGGAACCGGCTCCTCCATCTGCGGCGCCGACACATCCACTGGCGCCGAATCTACTGCCGCCGCGTCCACCTGTGCTTCCAGCGGAATCGCTGACTGGCTCATCTGGCGCACCTCCCAGTTAATCGCGTAGAGTGCCTGTGCGGTATCGCGACCGTTCATGTACTGGAGCGCCGTCTTCCAGTCCACCGACTTGCTCTGCGGCTTGAGCTCGTTGATGTAGAGATTGTGGAGCCCAAAGACAAACGGGCGATACTTCGGCGGAATTGCCGCCTTTGGCATGCTGCGGACCTTGAACACATCCACATAGATGTGGTATACCGTGTTTGTAATCTGCTTCCACTTCTCCACAATGGCATTGGCAGACTGGCGCTCCTCAGGATAAAGAGAAAGGTAATTGCGCAGCGTACCCGAGCGCCACAGGCTCAGCCACAGATAGTCGCGACGCGCCGAGTTGCCACGCAACCGGCGAACACGGTTGTACGCCTCGCCGCGCACCTTCCAGCGCTCACCCGTCACATCATTCTTAATCACGTATCCCTGGAAGTTGTGCTTGAACTGGGCGTTTTCCAGCTGGAGCTTAGCGGTCAGCTCGCTCCACGATGCCACCGACACCTTTGCAACATCAAAGATCGTCGGCGCCGTCACAGACACAAACGTGCCGTCCAGATACGTCTGCTTCTGGACACAGACGACCGTTGGCGTAACGGCGTTGACCACAATACGGTTCTCAGGATGCTGGAGCACCCAGGTGTACTGCGTCGTCGGGTTGAGTGAGGCAAGAAAGTCAATCCATGCCATTGATGCGGACACCGCCGTCTCAAACATCTGGCGGAAGCTGTGCGTCTGGCTATAGAAGCGGCAGTTGGCGTTGAGCGTTGAGCGCGTGTGGAAGCGCCACACCTTATTATAGGTGTCAAAGAACCCGCAGATCATCACGCCGTCAATGAAGCGCTCAATCGTATAGCCCGTCGTGCTTTGGCTCTGGCTATTGGGCATTGACTCGCCGTCCTGGCTCTTCTGCGGGGCGACGCTTACCGGCAGATTCTTGATCACATCCCACACCACCGAGCGGAATGCGCGGACATGAGGCAGTGCCAGATTACTCTTTCCCTTCACATAGCGGATAAGAGCAAACGGCTGCTCGGGCGTAGAGTAGTCATCTACACGGAGGTAACCGCCTGCCTCGCTAGTAAGAAAGGTCTTGAGCGCCGCCCAAGTAGGATAAAGGGATGAAAGGGATGAAAAGACGGACATGATGAATGTAGGAGGAGGTAAGAAGAAGATGTGCTGCTTGCTGAACGGTGCCGGCACGCCGTCAATTTTTTTGTCTACCGTTGTGTTCCAGTTGGACAAGAAAAGAGACCCGCTCCTACAGTAGAGGAATGGAAGAGGAACTTGTGCCTGAATTGGGCGACTGGGTCACCATTATGAGTGATGCTTATAAGACCACTAGCGGTCGTATTATCTACCGCGACGGAGCACTTATTCGTGTTCGTCCTACACAATCCAGCAATACCGGTGTGGATTTCCCCCTAGTCCCTGAGACCGGTGCTTTTCAAGAGGCACTCGGTGTTCAAGAGATTCTTATCCACGAGAAGCGCAAAAATCCGCATTTCTCTATACAACTCTCAGTTGCTCCTGGCGAGATACTAGAGTTCTTTACGGTCGATGGTGTGGCGGCAGGAGAAGGCATTGTTGCCCAGACTATTTCCACCAGTGATGAAGACCGTATTGTGCTTGAAGATGGTACAATTCTCAATTTCCAATTTATCGGTGCTGCGCCGCCCCATGATATTATACGCCCTCGTGCCGCTCCTGCTCCACCCGAAAACAATAGCGAATCCAATGCGGAAACGGTTGAACCCGATGCTGCTGCTAATGAAGAAGTATTCCCGGAAATAGACTATGACTTATTGCCCGCTGCGCTTGTAGAAGAGATTCCTAGCGAAGAGCAGACGTTTAGCGATAGTGTTCAGCGTGAAGATATGTTTGTATCTTTGCTTGTGGATATACCCCTCAAGAAACAACGGGATCCCAAGGTGATGCAGAATCTCTACCGCACAACCGACTTAATGCTTGCAATGAAGAATTCTCTTGTAGTCCGTGATGAATCCGGTGCAGTCATACCAGACGCCGCACCTACTTCCTATGTTGTAGATTCCCTACAGGATATCCTAGACAAGTCCCGTAATGGTGATTCTTTACGTGCATTCCTACCCGTTATGGCGGTTAAGAAAGTACTCTACACCGACGACAGCGAACCGTTCAGTAGCGAAGATACCGAATCCCGCTCCGACATTGGAACGCTTATTGATGTTGCCGCGAGTGGATCCAAGTTTCAAGAGGAATCTGTAGACAACGCTTTTATTGCCTATATACACTCTGTACTTCAAACAATTCAGGCTTATGTGCCTGCGTCGGCAAGTACGGAACGCATTGCCTACGATATGGATGTGCTTCGTTCGCAGTTGCCGCCCAAGCCGGTGCGAGGATTCCCGTCGGTGCCGCCTGCTGTAAATAAAACCGACGGACCGTTGGCTCTTTACTCCGATTCGTTGGACACAATTAATAATCGCTATGTCCGCTTATTATCCTCATCATTGTTACGCAATGCAAAGACCGGTACAAATACTGTAGTGGCGCCCGCCGATTCCGGCAAAGTTCTACACCACATCCTACTTTCTACAAACATGCTACGCTATCGTACTCCTATTCGTTCTAGCGTACTTCTATGGGATATTGGTGCAAGTGAGGCGTCCCGCTCTAACACGAACCTTTTCTACCATGCTCTTATGAAAAACTGGAACCTACAAGAAGTGTACAATCCTGATACTGTTCTACCGCTTGCCGATTTTCTTGCTGACCGGCTTCCTACTGCGATCTCTTTTACCGACGAACAACTTATGGCGGTATTAGATTCGTTTGGTTTGCGCAACCTGGAAATTTCCACTACCGCATTTGAACCTATTGTGGATGTAGTTCGTACCGGTATCACTAAGTGGAACAACCAATATAAGGCACTTATTGCGGCGGCAACTGCGGCACGCGCCGTAAAGGAAGTAACCGCAGTCGCACCGTTAGTTGGTGCCGACTCCGCCCTTTTTGCGCAGCCGATTCAAGAATCCGCCGTACTTAAGCCGATTTTTGAAAAGCTCAATGCGCAGGAAGTCCTACTCAAAAACTATGATTTTATGATTGTAAATGGTATTCTTGGTATTGCAAACCAAACACTTTCTCCCTACTATTATGCATTAGCGGGTGGAGTGGATCCTACCCTTCTTGCGGTCATAAATAATACTTATAAAGCGGAATCACAGCGTATTGAACGGAATTTAACGGTACGCCGCGACGCGGCAAACGCTTTCCAGTCTGCGCCTGATATCAACCCCTGTAAACACGTCAAAGAGCTTGAAAAGGTGATGAATATTCGCAAAGACGATACACGCATGTTGCTTCTAGAGGAGACGCTCAATCGCTACCAGGCGGGACAGCGCGGTAACTTTGCGCTTTGTGGCAACTGCGGCGAAGATCTTATCTGTAAACACGAAATCCTACTACTCAACGAATTCCTACATCCTGGTCGCGCACAGGCGCTTCACAAGTCATTGCTTCTTGAGTACGCCGGTCCCGTGTTTGAGGGTGCCTATATATGTAAGAACTGCGGACAAAAGATTCAAGAACTTGAATACGATACACATTTAGAGTTTGATGATGAAGGGCGTCCGTTAGTAGGTCGCGGTGTACTTGAAAATAACGAAGACGACGATACATCTCCTGCAATTGTTTTACGCGAAGATGCGAAGGAAACGCTTCCGTTTACCGACGAGGCGGACCTCAAACTCTATTTTGTTGCACGAACCCTTTTTGAGCGCGCAGGCTATGCGGCACCGCCCGATACCTACAAACGCGTTATTGGTGCCACCCAAGATTACCTTAAAGAGCGTATTGCCAACCGCGATAAGTATGAGCGTGCAATTGCCGCGGCGGCGGCGGCAAAAGGTACCAAGAAGGGCACAGCACCACCGCCCTACGATACCTATTTTGCAAATGCGCAAATCAGCGCCATTGGTTGCTTCGCTCTTCTGGAGATTCAAACATCATCAATTAACGTCCCGTTTCCCGCCGCTGGTTGCCAGTTTTCGCGTAGCGGCTTCCCCTTGGACGGCGAAGATATTACGGTCGCCGGCAAGGATGCGCTTTCCTACGTCGCCTGTGTTATCGCCAACATTTTCCGCAACGATGCGCCTTGGAATCAAACAACATGGTCGCCCGAAACACAGATGCCAAAGCGTATCAAGGCGGTAGAAATGGTAGTAGCGCTGGCGGTAAATTCGGTCCTATGTTTTGCGCCGGCAGATAAGACACCGCCGCCACCGCTCAATGTCACCTTCAACGTCACAAATACGTACAAAGATATGCTTAAGAAGGCGAAAGAAGCGGAGACTGCCGAGGTTGTAAAGGCGTCGCAACGTGATGTGCTGCCACCGGCGTTCCGCCCTATACCGTCTATATCCGAAGAGACTATTACACGAGAAAATAGCATCCAAAATGTGAAGAAGTACGAGACAGATGTTGCAACAATGCCAGTTGCAAAGATTGGACCGTTTGTTCGTGCTCGTACAAATCAACTCAACGCGCAGTTAATGCAACAGTTTTACAAGGAAAGTTCTGCGACGGGTGTAGTCATAGAGAACTCGGTCCGCTCCGACTCGGTCTGCTGTTTCTCTAAACTCAGCGATGTTGGTCGTACCAGTCTTGGTGTTCAGTCGCTACAAATAGAGAATCTCAAGGCAGAGTTGGTATTACAGGCGGCAGCGGCGACCACTATAGAACACCGCGATTCTGCCAAGCCGAACGCCGGCTCGCACTTCTACGTCCCCTGGTCGGCAACAACAAATATTGCCGTTTTGCCCGAGTTGGACAGCAGCGGATATTACAAACTCTTCCTACAATATTGCTACCGTGGTATTCGTCATGGTGCGGTTCACGAATACAATGCAAGCGGGGTATGCCGTTGGTGCCGTTTTGCGTTGCCGCCTGAGTTAATGTCTATGACCGCCGCCGACATTTCTGCTACCGGTGGAAAGCGTGAGGTCGCGCTCAAACGGCTAGTAGCGGACCGTGAAGAACTTGCGTTGGACGCCCTGCGCCGCCAGAATATTCCGTTTGACGAAGCGGCGTTCCAAGTATTGGAGAACGCTATGAAAAATAAAAAGGGTATTACACCTGTGCCGCCACCGGTTACAGAAGATTTTATGTATATTCTTCAGTCGCTCGGCGGAACACTTGGTATCTTAGTTCCTTCCGCTGCCGATGGTTGGAGCGTGTTCATAAATACTATAAAGCAGATTGCCGAGAAGGGTGTGACCGATATTGAGCGTCGTCTTGAACTTGTAGAATTCTCCAGAGTCTACGATACCGCACTAAAGAATCTCTTAATGCAATTTACCGGCGCCCTTGGTGTCAAGGGATGTGAACGCATTCTCCGTCGTGTAGGCAAACAGTTCGGCGTAGATATGTCGTTCCGCGGTCCTGATGCCACAATCTCCGCTGCCAACGATCTACTTGTCAAACTTATGGACGCTATATCCGATAACGAAGATAGTACCACTGTAATACGTAATTACATTGATATCTTTGTGAAAGAAGGCTCGCAGATTCGCTACGAATTTGTAGTAGACAATCCAAATGCATCCAAGTGGTTCCCTAAGATTAGTCGTAATCACAAGCAACTGCTCAATAAGATTTGGGCAAAGTCATATGCGGTTGTTTCCGGTTCAGTTCATAACTTCAAGGAATACTCCGAGGAAACAATGGAGATTATTCACACTTCGTTGGATCGTTACACATCATGGTTTGGCGCCTGGTTGGCAGTCCTACGCACCAATGTTCGTGCCGGTGTCCAGCTAACACTTCAAGAGTTTCGTCTTATGTCGCAGTGGTCTTTATTCTTGGGTTTAACTACACTATTTAACGAGACCTCCCCCTTCTACGCGGATGCAACCAACTCTATCAAAAAGGTGGAAGCGATCAAATTCCATATCGGCTGGGTCTGCGAAGCGTTAATCGTGTCCGCTGAAACGGTGAAACAGTACCAGAAGACACCTGCGGAAATTGCGGAGGCAATTAATGCACGTGCCGAGCTTGAAAAGGCGTATTTCATTAAGAAGTTTGACGATTTGGACAAAGATTTACGCGATATTGAGAAACGCAAAAAGGCGCTCAAGATTGGTGACTGGGCAGTGGGCAATGTTAAGAATCTCTTTTCCTACGACGCCGATTTCTTTGAATTTGAGCGTGGACAGCGTGCGGCAATGGGACTGCCCGAATTTGCTGCCGATATTACAGGACTGGCGGAAATGGAAACATTAAATACAGCAATAGCGGAAGAGGGTTACGACCATAGAGCTCCCGTCGACGAAGATGTTGACTAAATATAGGAAGGATGGGATTTAAAACAGCGCTCATTTTTGCGCTTGTTGGCTTCTTTTTCTTACCGGCTTTCTTAATATTTGTTATATTTACTCCTACAGGATGGGGTGTTACAGCATTCGCGTCACTTGTCTTGTTATTTTATTTCATTTATAAAATATACAAAATGAAGTAGATGCCCGAGGTGATATGGATTTTTAAATCGGTCATACATGGCGGATTGATAGCAAGGCGGGAACCGCACTACTATCAATATATATTGGATCCAGCAACCGGCGAGGATACCATGATTCTAACAACTGGTGCTGAGTATTTGTGTCCTGTATGGGAATCCGTGCGGGTTGCTGAAGAACGGACTTACGGAATGGCTTGTGGTTTAACTTACGATATTACCGATTTAGCGACGGCGGGTGGCTCGGCGGGTGTGGCGACGGGCACGGCGTGATTTACCGCTTCGCTTACCACCTAATAGAACCTGTGCCGTATAAAGAGTAATCTGGTCCGGCGTGACCGGTACGCGATTTGCCGG
>Ga0136644_10004723_pt1 | contig 10045 bp, 9 predicted proteins | sample C_130820_EF_Meta_FD_94780 | JGI IMG/M metagenome (GOLD analysis project Ga0136644, IMG submission 94780) | Freshwater microbial communities from Lake Croche, Canada to study carbon cycling - C_130820_EF_MetaG (v2) (version 2) | ecosystem: Environmental > Aquatic > Freshwater > Lake | place: Lake...
GACCCGGAATGGCGTGACCATCCTTTGGATCGAAGCGGGTGAGACCTTCGAAGAGGGCCGCAGCGACCCGGCCATCCCCCTGCCCTGTCAGAACCTGGGGATCGATGGTCTCCACCTCCGGGCCATTGTGGACGACGAAATCGGCCCGCGGTTCAGGTCGACATCCGGCTAAAGCCAGAAAGGCCAGCGCAAGGGTGATGAAATAGAGCCGACCCGAGGGGCGGCATCCACTGGAGCCAGGAGCGAAGTCGGTTTTGAACGCCGGTTGCTCGAGTGGAGGCATGGGTGGAACTTTAAGGTCAGTGTCGTGTTTCCGAAATAGCTTTCAGTTTGTTGCGCCTAAAATGCCCCGGGGCGAGGCGCGAGGAGGAAGCATACCCGACAGGTCTGTGACCGACGAGCAACGAGGCCCTGGGGCTTTTTTTGCGCAACCCGAAGGGCCGCAGCTCTTTTCGGCTCCCGCATCGTTGCTCACTCCTCACAGACCACTGCGGGTAGGCTCGTCGCCTCGTCGCCTCGCGGGAGCCGAAAATCCCTCGGGTCAAACGGCAAGCCATTTCGGAAACACGACACGAGGCCCCCATTCCAAGGGCGCGAAGGGGGGCCGCTAATTCTTTAACGGAACCGGATTGGTGGATGGAGCCGCCGTCTTGGCTGCATTGGTCACGGCCTCCGCCACGCGTTGAACGATATTGCTTGCCGCCTTCGCCGTAGCGTTGGTTGCGTTTGGAGCCAGCAGGGAGGAAAACGGCTGAGCGGCGGAATTGGCCGGTGCAGTCGCAGCGGTCTTGGACAATTCCCGCTCAATGGCGGAACTGCGCGACCGGTTCTTGGCGGCGTTGAGGGCCGTCAGCAGGACGCACAGGACCAGAAAAATACCTGCGGTGTATTTGGTCATCCGGGTGAGGGCATTGCCGCTGCCCGCACCGAACATGGCCACGGCGGCGTCGCCACCGAATGCCGTTCCCATTCCTGCCTCCTTTTTAGGTAGCTGCACCAGGATCAAGAGACACAGTAACAGGCAGACCAGAAACAAAATGAACGTCAGAAATGCGATGACGAAGCTCATACCAGAAAATATCTATCGGCGAAGGTCGGGGGGCTGAGGCTGGTTCAGGCAGTTGCCTGAAGGGTGTTCTTGACGATGTCGGCGAAGTTGCGCACCTCGAGGCTGGCACCGCCGACCAAGGCTCCGTCCACGTCCGGTTGACCCAACAATTCGCGGGCATTGCCGGGTTTGACACTGCCACCGTACTGAATCCGGATACGCCGGGCGGTGGTTTCACCATGGAGGGAGGCCACCACGGACCGGATAAAAAAATGAACTTCCTGTGCCTGGGCGGTGGTGGCGGTTTTTCCAGTGCCGATGGCCCATACGGGCTCGTAGGCAAGGACGGTTTGTTCCACCTGTTCGACGGTCAAACCGGCAAGACTGCCCCGCACCTGGGTTCCGACCACTTTTTCTGTAATCGAAGCCTCGCGTTCAGCCAATGTCTCGCCCACACAAACGATGGGAACGAGGTTGTTGGCGTGGGCATTGGCGGCTTTTCGGGCCACCAAGGCGTCTGATTCCGCCTGATATTGCCGCCGCTCACTGTGTCCCAAAATCACATAACGGACCGAAAGGTCGCGCAGCATGCCGGGAGCAATTTCACCGGTGAAGGCTCCATAGCCTTGCTCGCTGAGGTTCTGCGCACCGAGACGCAACGGAGAATCAAAAATGGCTTTTGAAACCGCGTCCAATGCGGTAAACGGCGGACAAATCACGATGTCGGCCTCGGTCACCGCCACCAATTCGCGCTTCAATCCGTTCACCAAGTCGAGCGCTTCCGCGACCGTCTTGTTGCACTTCCAGTTCCCCGCAATGATAAGTCTCCGCTCTTTGTCCATGACTAACAGGTCGGGGAGCGTAGCGGTCTTCGGCCCCAGCTCCAAGCGGTTTTTGGAGGGCGTTTTGATCCACCGGACGGATGGGCACACGGGCAACGCCGGGTTCGTCAGCTTCCGACGTATCGAATGGCATGCAATGGACGCCCCTCCAATCGCTGCAATGCATCCCGAAAATGATTCAACCCCGCTTTCTCGGGCTCACCCAATCCGTAACGAATATACCCCCCGAGATACCGACGACGAAACCCTGCATCGAATTCCTTGGATTCAGCACTCCATCGGTCCAACTGCCGTACCCCTGAACGACCGGCAGCCGTCAGCGCCGCCCGAAGGGGTTCGCCGTGCCGACCGTGGTGCAGCACCCAAACCGCAAAGACAAATGGCAGGCCAGTGAGCGCCCACCACGCCGAGCCCAAATCCAAGACTCTATGGGGATGCGCCTGACGACGAAACTGAATGGCCGGATTTCCGATCAACAGGAAATTTCTCGCTGCCCCCGCGTTGGCGTAATCTGCCCACGGGACCAATTTTGGGCGGAGCCCCCACAGGTCCAAAAGAACGCGGAGCAAATTCACGCTGGTGCAGGAGGCGGTGTCGACGGCGATTTCCTGCATATCCTCCAAATTGTCCTGATGAGCGAGGATGACACTGTAGACCGGGCCATGACAGGCAATGGCAAATCCGTCGAGAACGTCGATGTCGGGCGACGTCAGGGCCTCTGTAACACTCAGTAACGCCGCAGCCAGGCGGTCCGCCCGGAATTCGGTGGCCAATTGGGAGGGTGGCAGACGAACCAGCGGCTCCTCCAGGCCGTTGGTCAAGGGAACCGCGTTCAAATACGGGACGGTTCCAATCGGAAGCCCATCAAAAAGCACTGGAGAGGGTAATCGAAGACGAGAATGACGCCAACACGTAGAGCAGGATTGACAGAAACGTTCCTTGTCTCAAGGGTTCCGCCTTGCAGCCGAGCGAAGGCCGGGTGGCCGACGGCGGGGGACCCAACACTTTCAACCTTTAGTCGTTGAAACGGGGCGCAAGACCAACCGCGTAACGAATTTCGCGGCGTCGAGGGCACTTTCCAGCCCGAGCCCGACAGCTAACCTCGCAGGCCGTGGAAGGGCAGTTTTTACCGGTCGACCTCCAAGGGATCGGGTACGACGCCCCAAGAGACAGTCATGGTCGCGGGTGTACGTTGTACTCATGGTCAAAAAGACATCGTGTTGGGCGGTCATGGGCGATTTACGGTCGCTCCGTCGAACGGTTTTCGGCTGTTCCGCTGACCCGGTGCGGCTACCGCAACGCGTGGTGCCGTTTCTCAACAACCAGTTCTTTCCCAGGTTTCATCATCGACCATGAGCGCTCCCGGCCACTCTTCGCGGATTTCACATCTTACGCTTGCCGCCCTTGGGGTCGTCTATGGCGATATCGGGACCAGCCCATTGTATGCGCTCAAAGAGTGCTTCTCGACTGAACTGGGACTGTCCGTTCGCCCGGATAATCTTTTGGGCGTCCTTTCGCTGATCATCTGGTCACTCCTGATGATCGTGTCGATCAAGTACATCATGTTTGTCATGCGGGCCGACAACCGCGGCGAAGGAGGAATCCTGGCATTGCTTTCACTGGCCTTTCCCGAGCGAAGAGATTCTGGCAAACGAAACCGGACGGCAGTGATCATGGTGGCCCTCGGTGTATTCGGTGCCGCCCTGCTCTACGGAGACGGCATGATTACTCCAGCGGTGTCGGTGCTCGGCGCCGTGGAGGGGCTTGAGGTTGCCGCACCCAAACTCCATCCCTTCATCGTACCGCTGTCCGCCCTGATTCTGGTTGGCTTGTTCTCCGCGCAATATCAGGGAACGGGTGCCGTGGGTCGGGTGTTTGGTCCCATCATGGTTGTTTGGTTTATTGCGATTGCGATCCTCGGGGTACGAGGGATCATTCGACATCCGCAGGTGCTGGCCTCGTTCAACCCCATTCAGGGCATCGAATTCCTTCTGAAACATGGCTTTCTCGGATTCAAGGTGATGGGCTCTGTTTTCCTTGCTGTCACCGGGGGCGAGGCGCTTTATGCCGACATGGGACACTTTGGAGCCCGGCCCATTCGCTATGCCTGGTTTGGCATGGTTCTGCCAGCCCTGCTCCTGAATTATCTGGGTCAGGGGGCATTGATGATCGGAGACCCCACCGCCAACGACAACCCCTTCTTCAAGCTGGCACCCCATTGGTCCATTTATCCTCTGATTGGTCTGGCGACCATCGCGGCGGTGATTGCCTCACAGGCCCTGATCAGCGGTGCCTTTTCGCTAACCATGCAATCCATCCAAATGGGCTTTCTGCCACGGATGACCATCGACCACACCAGCGAACGGGAACGTGGTCAGATTTACATGCCGCAGGTCAATTGGGCCCTCGCGATCGCTTCCATCACCTTGGTGCTGACCTTTAAATCCTCGTCCAACCTCGCGGCAGCGTATGGCATCGCGGTCACCCTGACGATGTTGGCGACCACCCTCCTCTTCTACTTCGCCGCCCGGCGCTTGTGGAATTGGAATCCGTGGCTGGCCGGTGGCATCTGCGGCGTCTTTTTCGTTATCGAACTGTCCTTCTTCGGTGCCAATGCCCTGAAAATTCTCAACGGAGGTTGGTTCCCGCTGGCCATCGGAGTCATTTTGTTCACCTTGATGAGCACTTGGAAAACCGGACGACGTCTGCTCTGGCAGCGGGTTCGGGAGTCAGCCCTGCCGATTGAAACTTTTCTCCAGAGTCTCGACCGGCGGGAACCGGCCCGGGTCCGCGGGACTGCGGTCTATCTCGCGGGGAACGCAGAGGCCACCCCGTTGGCTCTGCTGCATAACCTGAAGCACAACAAGGTGTTGCACGAGAGGGTCATATTTTTAACGGTCATTATTGACGAAACCCCGCGGCTGGAGGAATGCAACCGAATCCAGGTGGAACCGCTGCGCAAAGGCTGCTGGCGCGTGCGGACCCACTACGGCTTCATGGAGGAACCCAACGTGGTCGATGTCCTCAAAAAGTGTGGCGACCACGGCCTGGTATATCAGGAAGGCGAAACCACCTTTTTCCTCAGCCGCGAAACCATCGTCTCATCCAGGGACCCCGGGATGGCCCGCTGGCGGGAGCGCATTTTCTCCCTCATGTCCCGGAATGCCCAAAGCGCCACGACCTTCTTTCGCATCCCGCCCAGCCGCGTGGTCGAACTGGGCATGCAGGTGGAGATTTAGGTCTCCCCCGCTCTTGTCCTGCATGGAGTGCGGGCTTGGGGCTACAGTTTAGGTCCCGGGCACCGCTTTCACGAACACTTCCCGAATGGGTCGCAGGTACTGCAGCCCCCTTCGGACCCGTCGAAAGCCCGCTTCACTCAACCCGAAACGGTCAGCAAGAATGGCGGCGCGTCGGTCGTATCCATACCGCCGAACTCCTGCCTTCTCCACCCGCCATCCACAGACAGTGACCAGCGCCGCTAAAGTCTGCACCGTCCACGAGTAGAGGTGATGATTGGGCTCCTGGGGGTCAAACCGCCGATATCGGGCTTCCCGTTCCTCCGGAACGGCAAGGAGCAAAAGTCCGTCCGGGCGGACGATTCGTCGGAGTTCATCGAGCACCCGGGCTGGCTCCAGCACATGTTCGAGGGCGTGATGGCAGAGGATGCGGTCACAACTGGCGTCGGGCAAAAGCTCCGGGCGCTCAACAAATTCGATTCCCAGAAGCGACAGCGCCGGGGAAATCATCGGCGCCAGGTCGTGTCCGATCCGGCGAGCGCACCGGAGCGCGCCGAGATTCCATCCCCAGCCGCAGCCAAATTCAAAAACCACGCTGTTTGGTTCGATCAGGGGTTGGAATAACTCGGCACGTGCCCGGCACACCCACGGCAATGCCACCTCCGGGATGGATCGCTTCCCCTGATGATAAACCATGGCCGCATCTCCCCGGTAGGGACCTTCGGCACCACTCGCAAATCGCACAGGCAAATTTTGCCTGAATGGTGACAAAGTGCGTACGGGAATTCAGCGAATGCTCAAAAAAAAGTGACTGCCAGGTAGAGTCAAAACTCTGCTTTTTAATCTTTTTTCCTGCCACCAACCACCCGACTCTTCAGCCTCATGAGCAAGGAATCCGCCCGCCCGTTGACCGGAAAATTCGCCGCCTACCCACGACTCAATCCCTTGGGGATTGGTCGGGACATATCTGCCGCCGATTTGCTGGACCAATGTTACCTGGCTTACAACGGCGGTCGACTGCGCGAAGCGGCCCGGCTCCTGACCCTCAAGATGTTGCCGGATGACGGCTACATCGGGGTCAGCCTCACGGGTGCCCTGACGCCGGCCGGGTTGGGCAGGAGCTGCCTCATTCCGCTGATGAAGGCAGGATTCGTGGACTGGGTGGTCTCCACCGGTGCCAACCTGTATCACGACCTCCACTATGGACTCGACCTGGCCCTTTACCAGGGAAGCCCGTTTCTCAATGACGTCACGCTGCATCAGGATGGCGTGATTCGTATCTACGACGTGCTGTTCGATTACAACGTCCTGCTCGATACCGACGCCTTCGTTCGCCAGGTCATCCAGGCACCGGAGTTCCAGCGTCCCATGGGGACCGACGAGTTCCACTACTTGCTCGGGGGATATGTGGCCGAGCGGGGACGAAAACTGGGAATTAGCGATGCGTCCGTGCTGGCGGTCGCCCATGACCTTGGCATCCCAATTTTCACCAGCAGTCCCGGTGATTCCAGCATCGGCATGAACGTTGCAGCGATGGCCCTTCGCGATTCCAAGTTGATGTTTGATGTCAATCGCGACGTCAATCAAACGGCCGCCATCGTCTATGAAGCCAAAAAGTCGAAGCACACCAGCAGTGTCTTTATTCTCGGTGGCGGTTCACCCAAGAATTTCATGCTGCAAACCGAACCTCAAATTCAGGAGGTGATGGGCATTCAGGAAAAGGGCCATGATTATTTCCTTCAAATTACTGATGCCCGCCCGGATACCGGCGGATTGAGCGGGGCGACACCAGCGGAGGCGGTCAGCTGGGGAAAAGTGGACCCGGACAAACTCCCAGACTCCGTGGTATGCTACACCGACACCACCATCGCCCTGCCGCTCTTGACCGCCTACATGCTGACCCGGGTTGCACCCCGTCCCCCCAAGCGGCTCTACGACCAGCGTGAAAAACTCCTGAACTCGATTCGGGACACCTATTTGAAGTTGGGCACGGTTGAGAAAATCAAAACCAGCCGGAAGATCGCCAAGCGGAGCAGTTCCGTCGGCCTGAAGAAATCCGTCAAACCGCTGCGGACTGGGCAAAAGTCGTAAGGCGGGCAACCGCCTCATAAAATTGCCACACAGCGAAGCCAGCCCACACCAAGCCCGCCGCCGCAATCACCGCACCGGCGGTAACTGCCAGGCAACGGGTGGTTAACAGAGAGTTCCGAACCTCTTGGGCGTGGTCCGTGTCTCGGGTCAGGAGGCGGGATTGAAACGTGGGAGGAGGAGTCGGCTTCTCCCGGAATACCTGGAGAATCGGACTGGTGCCCCGAGCGGTGAGCCGCGGGGAGGAGACAGGCCCCGCACTGGTCACCGGGGTCCATCGGGATTGAAAAATCGCATTCATCTCGCCCATTGATACGCGGCAGGGCGGTGAAAAGTTTCAACAATCCTCCGCTCGCCTATGGAAGGGATGCCGCGAGGCGTCCGTCCGCCAGCAACACGGTTCGTTCGGCACGCCCGGCCACCCGGGCGTCGTGGGTGGCGATGCTCAAGGTCAGCTGGGTCTCAGTCCTCAGGTCCAAAAGGACACGCAAGATCTCATCGCCGGTTTTGGAATCCAGATTTCCAGTCGGCTCATCGGCCAGAAGCAACGGCGGTCGATTCATCAAACTTCGGGCGATGGCAACGCGCTGTTGCTCGCCACCGGACAATTCGTAGGGTCGATGGTCCAAACGATCTCCCAAACCGACTCTTTTCAACAACTCTATCGCCCGCGCCCGCGCCACACCGGTGGCCATCCGAGCCATTCGAGCTGGTAAAGCCACATTCTCCACGGCATCGAGCTCCGGGAGCAAATGGTAGGCCTGAAAAATGAAACCGACCTGACGATTGCGGAAATCGGTCAGCCGCGCGGTCCCCGCACCGGTCAACGGTTGTCCAGCCACTGTCAACTCGCCGTCATCTGGACGATCAAGAGCCCCTACCAAATGAAGCAGGGTGCTCTTTCCAGCCCCGGAGGCCCCACGCAAGGCGACAAATTCGCCACGCCTCACTTCGAGGTCCACCCCACAGAGGACCTCCAGCTGACGTCGCCCCAAGGTATAGGCCTTGCGCAGACCCTTCGCTTGAACCGCCCAATCACTCATTGCGCAGGGCTTTCACGGGTTGCAACCAGGCAGCCCGCACGGCGGGGAGAACCCCCGCCAACAGGCAAAACAACAGGGAAAAGGAACAGATGACCAAGACATCACTCGACACCGTCTTGGAGGGAAGTTCGCGAAACAGATAAACCGAAGGCGGGAACAGATTGAACCCAAGCCGTTCATTCATGAAGCGGAGGAACTCATTTCGAAAATGTAGCGCGGTGAGTCCCACCACCAACCCGCTCGCCACCCCTAACACCCCCACGACCAGGCTTTGTCCCAAAAACAACGTGGCGATGGAGAAAGGCCCCGCCCCCAAAGCCTTGAGCATTCCGATTTCCCGGGTTTTTTGAACCACAAAGGTGATCAATGCGCTCATGATGCCAAAGGCTGCCACGATCACGATGAAGAAAAGCAGGTAGAACATCATGCTTCGCTCGGTGCCTAGGGCATCCAGGTAGTCCCGATTATCTGACATCCAGGTCCCGACGCCGAAATTAGTCCCCAATTGGCGCTGAAGTTCTTTCTGGGTCAGCGCCGTGTTCTCCGGCGACGCGTCCGTCAGCATAACCGACAAGCCCTGGATGGTATCCCCGTATCCGGCGAGATCCTGGGCGTCTTCCAGCGAAGTGAGCACGACGCCGACATTTAAATCGTTGAGCCCCAGATCAAACAGCCCGCGGATTTTGTAGTCCTCAGCCAGCGGCAGTTCATCCAACTCGCCGTTCTTTGAAGTTTTGGCCCTGTCCAATGAGGCTTCCAACCGCTCGAATGCACGCGGAGAATAAACAGATATTCTGTCACCCGGGCGGAGGTGGTAGTTATCGGCAAGGACATATCCCACCAGCAGGCTGCGCGGGGTCAGACGGAATTCCCCCTCGATCACCGCATTGGTGACCTTGTTGATGCGGCTCTCGAGTTCCGGTTGAATGCCACGAACCAAGGCACCAAAGGTATGGGTTTCACCGCTTGAAAGCTGGGTCTTGAGCAAAACCTGCGTGTTGATGTACGGAGCAGCACCCCGAACAGCGGGCAAATGGGTCACCAAATTGTAAACCTTTCGCCAGTCCCCCATGGGACGACGTTGCTCAATCTGGAGATGGGCCTTGGTTCCGATAAGTCGTTCACGGAATTGCAGGTCAAAGCCGGTCATCACCGACAGGACGATAACCAACACCGCCACGCCGAGCATCACCCCGGCGATACAGATCAGGGTGATGATGGAAACAAATGTGCGCTTGGGCCGCAGGTAACGCAACGCCAGCGCCAGTTCGTACGGTACCGGCAGCATTCGACCCGAACCCTAACCCGAAGGACGGTCGGGCCGAAGAAATTTTCTGCGATGCAACTTACCGGGAGAAGCCTTCATGGTTGAACGCCCCTCGATGAGGCGCCCGCCACCTTTACCGGCTCCAGCCGCAGGTCCCTCAACCCAAAGATTTCGGACTCATTCAGAAACTTAAACCGCCTGGCCCCATCCTTGCGCTTGGATCCAAACCGCTGGCGATGGTCTTCAAACACCTGATTCACCCATCCCCGACTCCCAATCACCGCGCCATCGGTAAAGTACCGCACCCGACACCGCACATAATCCCCCCATCCCAACTTCCCCTTCTGGGCAAACACCTCCTGGACCTTTTCCGGTGAGATTCCCGCCCGAATGGCGGGTCCATCCGGTCCCTGAACCCCCTCGGTCATCCCTTCTCCAAATACAAACAACCGATACCGGGCCATCGACTCGGTCAGATTGCCTTCTTCCCGGTCACTCGGGTTGATAATGCCCCGAATCCC
>Ga0136644_10004724_pt1 | contig 10044 bp, 7 predicted proteins | sample C_130820_EF_Meta_FD_94780 | JGI IMG/M metagenome (GOLD analysis project Ga0136644, IMG submission 94780) | Freshwater microbial communities from Lake Croche, Canada to study carbon cycling - C_130820_EF_MetaG (v2) (version 2) | ecosystem: Environmental > Aquatic > Freshwater > Lake | place: Lake...
CTCGAGTACGCCCTGCTCGTCGAGCGGAACCGGCGCACTGCCGTCGCGCGTCATGGTGTTCACGACGACACACTGCGGATCGACCAGTTGCGCCAAATCTTTGTCGCCGGTCGCGATCACCGTGCGCATCCCGCCCTGCTTCGCGCGCGCACTCAGGGTGCCGATTACGTCATCCGCTTCAACGCCGCCAACAACCAGTACCGACCAACCGAGCGCAGCGACGAGCTCGCGCAAGGGTTCAACCTGGCGGGCAAGATCTTCCGGCATCGACGCCCGATTGGCCTTGTACTGATCAAAGAGCGCGTCGCGAAAGGTGGGCCCCGAGGCATCGAACACCACCGCGCCGTAGCGCGCGCCCCCGTGCAACTCACGCTGCGCGCGCAGGCGCCGCAGCATGGCGGCTACGCCGTAGAGGGCACCGGTCGGTTCGCCGGCCGCGTTACGCAGATCCGGCAACGCGTGATACGCGCGGTACAAGTACCCCGAGCCGTCAACGAGAAGCAGCGTTTCACCCGCAAGGTCCGACATGGCAGAGCCCACAAAAGGGTCGATTATCACCGACCCCAGACGGCTTCCCCAGGCTCGGCGCGGCGCCGCGACCCGCCGCGCCCCTAAGGAGCGAGGTTTGGTAGAATTCGGGTGCGACGTGCGTCACCGCTGCAGCCCCCCCACCACCCGAGAACAACAGCGCAGTCGAGTCGATGGCCGTCTTTACCGCCGTTACCGAATCCGAACTCGAAGCTTGGCTGGAGCCGCTCGAGCTGGGCTCTTTGGTCGCGCTCGAGGGAATCGTGGCGGGGATCGAGAACACCAACTACCGCGTCACCATTCAACACGAGGGCGGGCAACGTCGCTTTGTGTTGACGCTCTTTGAGCGCCTGCATTTCGACCAACTACCCTTTTATTTAGGGCTGATGCATCACCTGGCGCAGGCCGGCATCCCCTGCCCTCAACCGATGCCGGATCGCAGCGGACAGACTCTGCGAGCGCTGGCAGGAAAACCGGCCACGCTGGTCACTTGGCTCCAAGGCAGCGAACTCAGCACCCCAGACGCTGATGCCTGCACGCGCATCGGCGCGCTGTTGGCACGGATGCATCTGGCGGCACGCGACTACCCGGGCCAGCAAATCAATCTGCGCGGTCTGTCGTGGTGGCGCGAAGTGGCCCCACAACTGATGCAGTGGCTATCGCCGAGCCAGCGCGCGTTACTTGCCGACGAACTTGCCTACCAAAATGCCTGTGCCGCCAGCGCCGCGACGGCAAGCTTGCCGCGCAGCGCGGTCCACGCCGATCTATTCCGTAACAACGTTCTATTCGACGGAAAAGAAGTGGGGGGGGTCATCGATTTCTATTTCGCCGGCGTCGATACCTGGGTATTCGACCTTGCGGTCACCGCCAACGACTGGTGTATCGACCTCGCGAGCGGTCAATGGGACCCGGCCCGGGTCGCCGCGCTCGTGCAGTCGTATCAATCGGTGCGACCGTTAAGCGCGGCAGAACGCGAGGCGTGGCCGGCGGCGCAGCGGGCGGGCGCGCTGCGTTTCTGGTTATCGCGTTTGTTTGACTACCACCTGCCGCGCCCCGCGGAAATGGTCGTCCCCCACGATCCGGCCCACTTCGAACGCATCCTCTGCGCACGGCGCGAGCAACCCCACCGTTTCGCGATCAGCGACCACCATGCAAGTTGAGCGACGACCGGCCGCCGCCGGTTGGCAATGGGTCCGTGAAGGCTTTGGATTGCTGCGTAAGCAGCCACTTCCGCTGTTATCGATCACGCTGCTTTATCTCTTGCTCCTGACCCTGCCGTCGATCCTGCCCGAGGTCGGGGGGTTCTTGCCATTGCTGCTCACGCCGATCCTTGCCGTGGGGTTGATGTCGGCACTGATGGCGGCCGAGCAAGGGCGCGTACCGCCGCCGCGTCTGCTCCTGCAGGGCTTTCGAGCGGACCAGCGTCGTGCCCTCAAGCCGCTGCTGGTACTGGGCGGACTCAACCTCATCGCCACCCTGGGCGCGTTGTTGATCGCCTCGCTGATCGACGACGGCACCCTCATGCGTCTGGTTACCGGTCGTCTTGAACGCGACGACCCAGGCCTCGGGGAAGTCGACCTGCTGCTCGCGGCCGGCGGTTTTCTGGTTCTCTACACCCCGCTGCAGATGGCCTTGTGGTTCGCACCGCTCTTTGTCGCGTGGCATCGACTCGCGCCCGTGCAGGCGATGTTCTACAGCCTCGTGGCCGTCTGGCGCAACCGCGCCGCGTTTGCCGTCTACGCGTTGGCCTGGCTCGGCATCGGCTTGGCGATCTCGCTAGCGATCCAATTGATCGCCCGCACCCTGGATCCGGGGCCGTTGTTGCTCTCACTGGTGCTGAGCCCGCTCTCGCTGGCGATGCTGGCCGCGCTCTATGCATCGACCTGGATCAGCTATCGCGACACCATCCGCGAAGCGCCCCGAGACCACTCGCGAACCGGCTCACGCGAGAGCCCCCAGGACGGCCTCGGCTAACTACGCAACCGGCGTCAATTTGGCGATCGCCAGCGCTAACCATTTAAGACCGGCAGGCCCGAAGTTAATCTGGACTCGGGCGTCGCTCGCGCTGCCCTCAAAGGCCACGACGACCCCTTCGCCGAACTTGCCGTGCGCGACCCTCTGACCGATTCGAAACGGCGCCGAGACGCCGGGCTCGCGGCCCTCACTCCCAAAACCACCACGCCACGGTGGCGGCGCGCCGCCGGTCGAAGCCCGCTGCGCGTTTGCGGGCGCCCCAGCACCGCGCTCCCAAGCGCCGCCCCATCCTTCGCGCACCGCGCGTAGTCCGCTGGGGGGGCTTAACCACTTCAACGCGCCCGGCGGCAGTTCATCGAGGAAGCGCGAGCGCAAGTGGTAACGCGTTTGCCCGTGCAACAGTCGCGTTTGCGCGAGAGAAAGGTAAAGGCGCTCGCGCGCACGCGTGATCGCCACGTACATCAAGCGGCGTTCCTCTTCCAACCCAGAAGGGTCTTGCGCCGAATTCTCGTGGGGAAATAAACCCTCTTCCAGGCCAGTCACAAAGACGACGCCAAATTCAAGGCCTTTCGCCGAATGCACGGTCATCAATTGCAGGGCGTCGGTCCCTTCGCTCGCCTGGTTTTCCCCCGATTCCAAGGCCGCGTGCGCCAGAAAACCGGCCAGCCGTGAGACTGGGGCGGGCGCCTCCAAGCCGGCCTCGGGATTCATCGCGCCCTCGGCCAGATCCGCTAAATAAGCGTGCGCGGCGTTCACCAGTTCGCGCAGGTTTTCAATCCGCTCCTCGCCGTCGCGCTCGGCCGTGTAGTGCGCGATCAACTGCGTCGAATCCGTCACCTGTTCGACCAGTTCGGGCAACTCCAGCTCGGTCGCTACCGCGCGTAAACGCTCCATCAAGCCAACAAAAGCCGCCAGGCGGCCACCGAGCGATTGTGCCGCCTCGTAGAGCGACGAACCACGCGCACGCGCGGTGTCCTGCAGTTGTTCGAGTGACCGGGCCCCGATGCCGCGGGTTGGGAAATTCACGACGCGCAAAAATGCGCCGTCGTCTGCCGGATTTTCCAGCAAGCGCAGGTAGGCGAGCGCGTGCTTGATCTCAGCGCGCTCAAAAAAGCGCAAACCGCCGTAGACCCGGTAAGGGATTCCTGCTGCAAAGAGGGCGTGCTCGAGAACACGCGACTGCGCGTTCGAGCGATAGAGGACGGCGGCGTCGGCGCGCATCCAGCCGTCGCGCACGAGCGCACGAACTTCTTCGACGATCCACTGCGCTTCATCCTGGTCACTAAAAGCCTCGCGCACCCGCACCGGTTCGCCCACACCCGCATCGGTCCAGAGCTGCTTACCCAAACGATTGGCGTTGCGCTGGATCAAGGTATTGGCGCAATCCAGGATATGGCCGTGTGAGCGATAGTTTTGTTCGAGACGAATCAGGTTCGGCGACTGAAAATCGCGCTCAAATGCGGCCATGTTGCCTACATTTGCGCCCCGAAACGCGTAAATCGACTGGTCGTCGTCGCCGACTGCAAAGACGGCGGTCGCCGGCCCCGCCAGCAAGCGAATCCACCGGTACTGCAAGTCATTTGTATCCTGGAACTCGTCGACCAACAGATGCCGAAAGCGCATCTGGTAATGGGTACGAAGCGCCTCGTGGTGACGCAGCAACTCGAACGAACGCAAGAGCAACTCGGCAAAATCCACCACGCCCTCGCGCCGGCATTGGTCATCGTAGGCCTCATACAGTTGCGCCATCCGTTGCTCGAAGGCGGTCGAGGTCTCGAGCTCACCCGCACGCAAGCCCTGTTCTTTGGCACTGTTGATGTAGGACTGGACCTGTCGGGGCGGGTATTTCTCGTCGTCCACGTTGAGCGCGCGCAAGGTTCGCTTGACCGCCGCGAGCTGGTCTTGCGAATCGAGAATTTGAAAACTCGCCGGCAAGCCCGTTTCCTGATGGTGCGCCCGCAGCATACGGTTGCACAGACCGTGGAAGGTCCCGATCCAAATCCGCCGGGCATCGACCGGCAGCATCGCCGTCAAGCGCGCGATCATCTCGCGCGCCGCCTTGTTGGTGAACGTTACGGCCAGAATACCGGCTGGACCCACCTGACCCGTCGACAGTAGCCACGCCACCCGGGTTGTCAAAACACGGGTCTTGCCGCTCCCAGCCCCAGCGAGAATCAGCGCCGGCTGCGCCGGGAGCGTAACGGCCGCCAGTTGGCGCTCATTCAAGTTCGCGAGAAGGTCAGCCATGCACCGGATTCTACTCGGCCGCTGGACCCCGTTAATGCTCGGTGCTCGCGCCGCCGCCGGCACGAAACCAGGCAAAGCGTTTACGCCCCAGCTTCTTCGCGGTGTAAACCGCCGTATCCGCTGCCTTGATCAAGGCCTCTGCCTCAAGCGCATCGCCCGGGTAGAGGCTAATCCCAATCGAGGCGCTGACGGCCAGATCGTTGCCGTCAATAGAATAGGACTGCACCAAGCTATCGAGTAATTTTTGAGCGGTCCTTTGCGCGTCCTCGCTGTGCTCGATCTGGGTTAATACAGCGACAAATTCGTCCCCACCGAGCCGGCAAACAAAATCCGATCGGCGGATACACGCCAGTAGGCGCTGCGCAACCGCTTGCAGCAATTGGTCGCCGATCGCGTGGCCAAAATGGTCATTGATGCCCTTGAAATCATCCAAATCGATGAACAACACAGCAACCTGAATGTCCGCGTCCTGCGCGCGAGCCATCGCGTTGCGGAGTTGTTCCAGCAGCAAGCTGCGATTCGGCAAGCCTGTGAGGACGTCGTGGTGGGCCATAAAGTCAAGGGCTTCTTTGAGCTTTTTCTCGCGCTCAACCATCGTTTGTGCTTGGAAGGTTGCCTGCACGAGTTGCGCGTTCGCTGCTTGAATCATCGCGATCCGGTCTTGCAGGGCCTTGAGCGAATCGGCAACGGCGTCCAAGGCTCGTTCGCGCTGAATCAAGGCGATCTCGCGACCGCGAAGGGCCTGCTCGCGGTGTTGCAGCGCGAGCTGCGATGGGTTCGAGCGCCGCCGCATCGTTCGACCTTGCGTGAAGCCCAGGACGCGCAGGGTGAGCCTGGCCGCCTAATGACTGAGCGTCTGCAGAGAGGGCTCGCGCCTGGGGTGCCCCGTGAGAATGCCGCGATAGTCGCGCAAGGCTGCTCCCAACTGGATCCCGGTCGCATCGATTTCGTAGAGGAATATGTCTTTGCTGTGCGCGCTGTTGCGTACTTTCACGACCGACAACACGCGCCGCAATTGCCCCTGGAGCTCGACGTAGCGCTGCGTGAGGATGGCATCGGCCATAAAGGCGCTGCCGAAAGGACTGAAGCGCAAATCGGTGTAGCGGTCCTCGAGCTCGGACGTCATCAGAATGGTCACCCCCATGGACGTCAACTGGGCCACCATCCGATAGAGAGAACTGCGAAAATCTTCGCTGAATTCGGGCGCTAAGGAGAGCTCAAAACCCGAGAGCGAATCGATCACGACGCGAGTCGCCTTCAGGCCGCGGATTCTATCCGCCAAGTCGTGCAGTACTTCATCCAAGGACAGATCGAGCGCCCGCGACTCAATTACGCCGACGCTACCGGTCGCGATCAACGCGCGCAGCGCTTCGTTGGTGCGCGATTGCTGCGGGCTTTTCTCGAATACCGCCAAAACGCCGGGCTCACCCTGGCGCGCGCCCTCAGCCAAAAAAGCCGTCGACAACACCGTCTTGCCGGAACCCGAAGGGCCAACGACCAACAGCGAAAAGCCCACGGGGATTCCACCACCGAGAAGGGCGTCGAGCTCGGGTACGCCGACCGAGATGCGCGTGTTGTGCCGCTCGGGTGCGCTTTCGGACAGCTCGCGTGCGACCACGGCGCGAGCAAAGACTTCGATACCCGCGCGCCCGATGCGAAAGGAATGAAGCCCCGAGGCTTGCGAGAGACCTCGCATCTTGAGTACCTGCACCTTGCGTACCATCGAACTGCGGTGCAGGTTTTGACTCAGTTGGATCACGCCATCCGCAATCGTAAAAACGGCGCAAGTGCCGACCTGCGGGTCAGAAAATTCACCGAGCAAAAAGGATGTGACCCCCGCGCTTGCCAGTTCCACGTTCAGTTGCTGGACAAAACGCATGAAAGCGAGCGGTTTCAAGTCGAGTTGGGCGGAGAGCTCGAGCAGCGAACGCATCGAGTCGATGAAAATCAGCCCTGGCCCGTGGACTTCGACAGCGCTGCGAATACGGTCCAGCACTTCAGCGAAATCGCCGCTCAGGCTCAGGTTACCCAGGCTGATGTAAAAGATTGAATCGTTAACTTTTGAAGCATCAAAAAACGAGAACTGCTGCTGATAGCGCAGCATTTTGAGCGTGGGCTCCCCGAGTGTTGAGAAGTACAAGGCTTTACGCGACGGGCTCGCCATGCCAAACATCAATTGCTGCGCGAGCGTGGTCTTGCCGCTCCCGGGTTCGCCTGCAATGACGTTCATCGACAGTTCCGGCACCCCGCCGCCGAAAAGTTTGTCCAGTCCACTGCTGCCCGTGGGCAGGGACGTGATGCTGAGCTTCCTATCCATGCCGTTTCCTTGAGGAAGGGGATTGAAGATCATGCGGGGGACCGACGGTCTGCGAGGCTTCCCCCGGCCACGCGTGCTGGAGGATCTGAACCGTCAAATCCTCACCGATCAGGCCCTCGAGCGTTGCGCTGTATTCGAGCAGCACCGCGAATGCGTGCGCTCTGGCGGTGACGGAATTGGCGCCATCAAGGTCGCCGGGCCACAGCGACGACGGCGTTACGCGCAGGCTAGCCACGCGGGCGTGGCCTGCGTCTCGGGCATGGGACCGGCTCGCGCGACCGATGCGCTCACAAATGGCTTGCACGCTGACGGCCCCGAGGACGTCGCTCGTCTCCTGCGTTAGAGCGAGCCAAAGGCGTTCGACCCCTTGCACAAACTCCGCAGGCGAAATCTCGTCGATCTTGCGCGCGATCAGAAGCGCGCTCGCATGGGAGGGAGCTTGCGTCATCCGCTTGGTTTCCCAGGAAGGAACAACACGAGGTCGGCCACGAGCACCGCGATGACGGGCGAATCAGCAACTGGCGTGCGCGCTACCGACCGGGGCACTCTCCGAATACGAGCGCGCTGGCGCACGGGGCGCGAGGAGCGCCCGCTGGCCGGGTCAGGTTGCCGTAAAAACGAGCTTTTGCTCGATCTCGGTCAGGCTTAGCGTGCAGTCCTGAAAATGCCCGTCCACCTTGCGCGCGAGGACACCGCGCCCAGCGACCGGCGCCTCGGTGGCAAACTTGAAACGGCCCGCACCGGGCGTATTGCGGATAAAACACCGCTCGTCAAAAAAAAGGCGATCGCCGGCTGCGTTGATCTCGTCGGAATCGACCGTCGAAAAGCCAATCCACTCGCAAATTTGTTCCAGGCCCCCCGACAATTCAACGGCGGAAACCGTTTGGCTGGCCGGATCGATTAAAAATGCTTTCATTCTTTGCGGGCTCCTGGTGCGATGTTCGTGCGTCTGGGCGAGCAGTATGATGGAAGGCTAAGCCGATCAAACCCTTCGCCGAGCGCCGCCCGCGTTCGCCCGCCCAGCCCATGCAAGAAAAATATCTCCCGCAGCAAGTCGAGCGCGACGCTCAGGCCCACTGGAGCGCGCTCGATGTCTGGCGCGCCCAAGAAAACGACCCACGTTTCCCGCGCGGAAAGTATTACGCCTGTTCGATGCTGCCCTACCCATCGGGCAAATTGCACATGGGTCACGTGCGCAACTACACCATCAACGATGTGATGGCGCGTCACCTGCGCATGAACGGATTTAACGTGTTGATGCCCATGGGCTGGGATGCATTTGGTCTACCGGCTGAAAACGCGGCGATGGCCAACGGCGTCGCGCCCGCTGCGTGGACGTGGTCGAACATCGCCCACATGAAGGCGCAGATGCAATCGATGGGCTTGGCCATCGACTGGTCGCGCGAAGTCGCGACCTGTTCGCCGTCCTACTACCGATGGAATCAATGGTTGTTTCTGCGCATGCTGGAGCGCGGTATCGCGTACTTGCGCACCGGCAGCGTCAACTGGGACCCGATCGATCAAACCGTATTGGCCAACGAACAAGTGATCGACGGCCGTGGGTGGCGCAGCGGCGCACTCGTCGAAAAGCGCGAAATCCCGATGTACTACCTGGCGATTTCGAACTACGCCGATGAGCTCATCGCCGGGCTCGACCAACTCGGCTGGCCCGAACGAGTGAAAACGATGCAGGCGAATTGGATCGGGCGCTCCGAGGGGGTCCGCTTTGCCTTCCCCCACCAGCTGCGTGGCGCCGACGGCGAGCTCCTGGGCGAAGGCCGTTTGTACGTATTCACCACGCGCGCCGACACCATCATGGGCGTCAGTTTCGTCGCCGTGGCGCCTGAGCACCACGTGGCTGCGCTCGCGGCGCAGGGGCGCCCCGACATCGCCGCTTTCATCGAGCGCTGCCGAGCGGGCGGCGTCGCCGAGGCAGACCTCGCCACGCGCGAGAAAGAGGGCGTGGCAACTGGGCTTTTCGTTGAGCACCCGCTGACCCACGAGCCGATTCCGGTCTGGGTCGGAAACTACGTCCTGATGAGCTACGGAGACGGCGCGGTCATGGGGGTCCCCGCACACGACGAGCGCGATTTTGCCTTTGCGCGCACGTACGGGCTTCCCATTCAACAAGTCATCGCGGTCGGGGGCGAGACCTTCGACCCTGAGCGCTGGGCCGACTGGTACGCCGACAAGACGCGTGGTGTCTGCGTTCAAAGCGGCGAACTCGACGGCCTTGGCCATCCGGCCGCGGTTGAGCGGGTGCTTGCGCGTCTGCGCGAGCGCGGCCTGGGCGAGACTCGCGCTACCTTGCGTCTGCGCGACTGGGGTGTGTCGCGCCAGCGTTATTGGGGTACGCCAATCCCAATCATCCACTGTGCGGCCTGCGGGGCGGTGCCCGTCCCTGACGATCAATTGCCCGTCGTGTTACCCGAAGACCTGGTTCCCGATGGCAGCGGCAACCCGCTCGCCAAAGACGAGCGTTTCTGGCGCACGACCTGTCCACGCTGCCAGGCACCGGCGCGTCGCGAAACCGACACCATGGATACCTTTGTCGATTCATCCTGGTACTTCATGCGCTACTGCTCGCCCGACGCGAAGAGCGCCATGGTCGACACCCGCAACGACTACTGGATGCCGATGGATCAGTACATCGGTGGCATCGAACACGCGGTGCTGCACTTGCTGTACGCGCGCTTCTGGACTCGGGTCATGCGCGACCTGGGTCTGGTGCAATTCGACGAACCCTTCAGCAACCTGCTCACACAGGGCATGGTGCTCAACGACACCTTCTACCGCGAAGACGCTGCCGGGCGCAAAACCTGGTTTAACCCGGCCGAGGTGGAGGTTAGCCACGATGAAAAGGGCCGCAGTCGCGGTGCGACTTTGAAGGCCGACGGCGCCCCGGTTCAGGTCGGGGGCATCGAAAAAATGTCGAAGTCAACAAACAATGGCATCGACCCCCAGGCCCAGATTGACCA
>Ga0136644_10004725_pt1 | contig 10044 bp, 5 predicted proteins | sample C_130820_EF_Meta_FD_94780 | JGI IMG/M metagenome (GOLD analysis project Ga0136644, IMG submission 94780) | Freshwater microbial communities from Lake Croche, Canada to study carbon cycling - C_130820_EF_MetaG (v2) (version 2) | ecosystem: Environmental > Aquatic > Freshwater > Lake | place: Lake...
TCCCTCGTTCACACTGGTTTGCGATACCGCACGACTCGATCCATCAATCGGACTCGTCCCAAATGCGAATTCGACATTGTTATTCATCCCATCCGCGTCTGGATCCGCATCTCCCAAGGCATCCGATCCGGTTAGATTAAATCCGGCCAAATAGTTGCTCAAAGGAGTTGCAAAGACACCATCCACCCCCGTCACCGTGACCATATCATACTTCACTGTCCCAACCGTCGAATAAGCTGCGCTCGTGCCGTCTGCCCTCGCGATGGCACTGGTTCCTGGTGCATAAGCCGTGATCACCCGAAAGCCAAACTTTGCATTATTCTCAACTCCAGATACCAAACTTAAGTCTGCCGATCGTTGGAGCAGGGTCGAATCGGCTACGTCCAAGACATACAAACCACCTGCAGGCGTCACCCCAGGAGAATCTTGCAATGCAGGATTGTAATCCACCCACACGGGTGCCGTTGCTGTCACATCCAGAGTGTACTGGAATCGTGTAAACTTCGATGCCGATCCACTCGCCGCAATATCCCAGAAAACCTTCACCTCCTTTTTGCCCGCCGTGCTTAGTGCAAACTGCAATCCAGTGAACTGCCCCGTCGCACCCTTCACACTCACCGCCTTGTTGATCGTCGCACGATCAGAGGAGCCGGCCACTCCATTCACAAGCCCAGCAGCTACTCCCCCAACAGCTTGCACCGCACCGCTTCCCGTACTGGGACTCAGATCACTATTGTTAAAATTCCACCGTGTGATCACCCCACTTGTGATATCGGCATAGGGCATGACCCGAATCTCCTTTCCAGCACTCACAACATTCGCACTTAGATTCCGATTAAAGATTTTAAAGTAGTAGAACTGATTGTTTTTGAGTCCCGTTACGACTGTGTTGGATACCGAACTATCAAGACCCGAAAAGATTGTGGTAGAAGAGCCAACCTGAGTCCCCAAACCAAAGCTGCTGTTTCCTGTGTAACTCCCCGAAGCCGACGGCACATCCGCCACCGAACTTCCCTCCTTACCCAATAAAACCAAATCGTAACTTGGGTCCGACCCCCAATACAGAGACGCTCGCCCATTCTGTCCATACCCGGCGAAATACGTTGGCTGAGTCAACCCGGTTCCCGTCCCTGTGAAGGTGTATTTTCCAATCAGGATTCCTCCGGAAGTCACGGTCAATACCGCCGTTTTCGTTCCCGTCACGGTTGGGGTAAAACGTAATAGCGGGAAAACATAACTCACCGACCCATTCACCAGTGGGACCGACAAAGTCGACGCAAAGAAAGATCCATCTTCCGAAATCGAAAATTCAGGCTGATCAAATACAAACTCCAGCGTCGGCCCAGGAAGAACTCCCCCATCCAGCCGGAACTGCAAAGTAGAGGCCGTACCTAATGTTGAATTGCCAAAGTCGCTTCCACTCAGCGTTGGGTTTCCGCGGAAATTCCCGACCACAAAAGCCGTCTCACTCGATACTGCCCCTGCCCCCTCTCCAACCATGATGTACCCCGTCGTTGCTTCCTCCGGGACCGTCACCGCCAGCTCGGTCGGGCTAATGACGCTCACCAATGTCGCCGCTGTTCCATTAAACCTTACGGGAATCCCATCGCTAAAATTCGATCCCCGAATCGTCACCTGTGTGCCTACCAGCCCCACTGCAGGGGAAAACGAACTCAACACCACCGCCCGATCCACCTCGTAACTCAGGGTGAAGTTATCCATCCCAATTCCCGCATCGAGGCCGGTATTATCTTTATCCTGCCAACGAACGAATGCCATCTCCCCTGACGCGAGACTCAAGGGGACAGCCACATTCGAAAATGCGACCTGATTCGATGGGAGGCTTCCGTCCAAATTCACCGGAGATGTTCCCCAAGGCACAGGGGCAGGTCCCGTGATATTTAGATTCGTTTGACTGAGGGCATTGGAAGAAATCAGGAAGTTACTGGTCGAATTGGATGTTCCGTCTATTTTTCCATAACCAAAAACCAAAACATTGGTTTCTGCCGAACTCCCCGAGGAGGACGGGATCGCATTTCTCCAAAACTCCGCCGTGAAGGAAACTTTTACATTCGTGATCGTTCCCCCCGTATCGTTTTTAATTAAAGCCCCGAACGCCATGGTGGTCGTCCCTGTTGCAATCGTCCCCAAAGCCCGGTTCGCATCATTTGTATTTCCAAAGCTGTACAGTGTTCCCGTACTTGTTGTTCCCGCGTTGGCCAGAAGATCGGTCGCCGTTGTTCCAGACCCCGCAATCCTCGCCCCATACCAGCCGTTTACCGTATTCGCTGTAATCGCCCCCAAACTGACCTGAACTCCATTACTCGCCGGAAAAATGCTTGGAACACTGTTCGTCCCCAGCCCGTTAAAATTCTGGCTGTAGCTACCGCTGTTGGTGCCGTTCAACGAGATGGGATTGATCGGTGCGGGCGTAGAATTGTTGACGGTCAGCATGACCGAGGCACCGGTCACCCCTGCAGCACTGACAGAGATGCTGCTGGAGGTTTCCGAGTAACTGGATGGATTATCCACAGCCGTGGCTTGAAAGGTCGCACTCGTAGATCCAGTCGGAATGGTGACACTCAAGGGCACTGTGACCGCACTGGTATTGGCGCTAAAGAGTGAGACAACAAGATCCGAAATGCGAGGCTGGGGAATGGAAACCGTACCCGTGGAAGACGCTCCCTCGTTGACTGGGTTCGGGCTGAGCGAGAAGCCAAAGGAGGGTGTCGACACGGTTCCACTGCCCGAAACGTTCACTACAGGGGAACCACTACTCGAGACGGAGGCAGCATTTCCCGAAAGCGCACCGACCGAGGCCGTGCCCGCTACCCGAACATACACGGGCGTGCCGGCTAAGATTCCCCCGCTCTGAGTGATCGAGACGAAGGAACTAAAAATGATGTTATCGGAGGAAACTTCATAACCAGATGCCGCCGCCACGACAACAGAATCGGTCAGATAAGCGCCAGAAACAGTGATGGTTTGGGCGGAGGAGACGGAGCCTGCGTAAGTAGTGAAGCCGATCAAAGCCGTAGGATAGCAACTCACAGCCGGGGAATTGCCAGCCGTTACCGCACCGGAAACAGCGACCGTGCGGCTCAATGCGGGGGAGCTGGCCAAAGTGATGTTTCCGCTGGGAGAACTTCCACTCGTAGCGGAGGCAGGGATTCGCACAGAAACTGTTCCGCCCCCTGCGGGAAGGCTTAGCGAAGCGGAGTAGTTGATGCCGTTGGAGGATATTTCAAAGCCAGCCGGGGGCGTAACTGCAATGGTGGTCGAAAGACCAAACCCAAGAACCGTGAAGCTTTGCGTACCAGATGCAGTACCTGCGGTCGCAGAAAATTGATTCAAGGAAGTCGCGCTAGTGGCGATCGAAGGATTAATCGCAGAGGCGGAATTGCGGGGGTTGGCAGCCGCCGCAACAAAGTCTGCAGCATTATCATTCGACTCAGTTTCCCCGTTATTTTTACGAAACGCAGCATTACTTGTACTTGGGGCAGCAGCAGGCCCCGAACCCTCGTAACCTGTCGTGCCTGTCCCAAAACCAACTAGATCCACAACAGTTGTTCCACTCGATGGATTTGCCCCACTCAAAGCTGTTGTGTTCGACACAAGCGCAACCTTTCCTGCAGTTGCAGCCAAATTTAAACTCCCAGTTACATCTGCGGTAGGAATACTAGCACCATTCGCGCCGGCAGTAGAGGCCACAAGAAAGTAGCCCTTTGCTTGTATATTCCCGCTTAAATTAATTACGGTCCATGTACTCCCAGTGCTACTCGCGAATTGAATAGAATACCCACTAAGCAAAACCGAATTAGAGCCTGCATTGTAAAGTTCTACATAATCATTTTTATAAGCAGCACCGGAATTGCCTCCAGCCCCATATGCTTGACTGATTCGGACCTGCGCAAAGCCATAATTTCCGAAGCCCATCCCTACCCAAACCATCGCGATCCAAATCGAAATCCACTTCTTTTTTCCTGCACCACCACTTTCGAAAAATCGATTTTTGTACACCCCAACTCTCATAGATACAACCTGCTCCCCATTCGCCCAAAAGCTAGGCCTATTTTGTTACAATATGATGCCACTTATTTCGAAATAAAAAATATATATACCTAATCATAAGTGCTTTAAATATATATATGACACTAATACATTTATCGCGCAATTAGAAAATAATTTGACTCACCCGGCACGTATCCATCGCTATACCTTTGTTCTAAGTCTCTTAGCCCCCCTAAATCCCTTACGCCCCCCGAACCCCTACTACTTAAACGTGCCAACAGGTTTGTTCGAGTTTTTTGGATCCACCACCCAAACCGCCACACTGGAAGCGACCACGTAATTACTCGAACCGACTTTGTTTGTTAAAACACCTGTACCGTTTGTATCAATCGCTAGAAAAAAATTGGACTGCGTTTTATAAAAGCCACTGGGGGTAACTAATCCTAAAGATGAATTCGTAAACTTTGGGGGCACCTCCAGAAAGGCTATTCCGCGCGTATTTTGTGCACTCGCCCCGTTGGTGTTGGTTGTGCTCATCAAAGCCAAAAAGTCGGCGTCCGTTTTCCCGCTCGAGTTTGAGGGATACGCCGAATACTCCGCATAAAATGCATTCACCGCCGTCTTGATCGATTCCGCCATCGCAGAAACCTCCGCCTTCTTCCCAGCCTGCATCGCACCGCTGATTGCCGGCAAACCCAACCCTGCCAGCAACCCAATGATCGATATCACCACCAGCAACTCCACCAACGTGAACGAGTCGCTTTTTGCCTTTGGAAATTTGCGATCTGAAGTTATGGTCATAACTATGAATACACCCACTCTCTCTCCTTTCCACCAGAAAAATCCTCCCAAAAAAGCCTTTCCTACAGTTTCGAGACCTAAATCCAAAGCCGAAAATCAAGAATCCAAAATCTTAAACTCTCCTTCCTCCATTCATCCCTTAACCCCTCGCTGCCTTAGTGCGGCGTTCACCCTCATCGAACTCCTCGCCGTCATCACCATCATCGGCATTCTCGCAGGTCTCACACTCGGCGCCGCAGGAGCCGTACGCCGCCACGGTGCCACCTCTACCGCCAAAGCCGAAGTCGCCGCCCTCCAAGCCGCCTGCGACCGCTACTTCGCCGATAACAACAGTTACCCTTCAAATACCTCTACAGCCCCTACTGCTGTTAACCCAACCACCACTACTTACACCGGAGCAGGACAGGTTCTTTTTAGTAAACTTGTCGGATCGGCAAAACTTTCAGTAGCCCCCACAAGCAAGCGTTACTTCGAACCAAAACCCTCCATGGTCTATACCAACGCCACCGTATCCACCAACTACTTCATCGACCCTTGGGGCTACGCCTACGGCTATAACTCCGACGGCACAAACGCCCCACTCATCTGGTCCACCTCAGGCCAGACAACATCAGGCGGGACAAATAAATGGATAACCAGCTGGCCAAAGATGTAATTCCATATAAAATAACAGTTTATAGATTTAATTTACTTTTCTAATATTTGCTTTTTAAGCTACTATTGACATTGTAAATCCGAGGTATATATACCTTAATCGTGATCTCCTTAATTTTCAAAGCCGCTAAGCCCGCCACGGTTTCCTCAAAACAACATTCGCACTTTCCAACATTGCCACTTTCAAACCTTTACAACCCTTTCCGACCTTTGCGTCCTTTGCTTGAGCAATCTGCCTTCACCCTCGTCGAACTCCTCGCCGTCGTTGGAATTATGGGTCTTCTCGCCGCAGTCGCTGTACCCGCCCTCAAAGGCCTAACTGGAAGCGGAGGTCGTAAGCAAGCCCTTAGCCAAGTTATGGGTGCCCTCGAAATCGCTCGTAACACTGCCATCTCCACTGGTACCAACGCCGCCGTTATTTTTCCCGATAGCGGCTTCGCTTCAGGCGATGCTTACAAATACCGTTCGATGGCAGTTGTTTCCTATAAGGACTCAACCATCGCCACAAACACCAACACCTCCACTCCTTTTGATAAGCTCGTCTCTAGTTGGATCGTCCTCCCTCAAGGCATCTCCTTTCTTCCAAAATATTTAAAAGTTAATACTACCTCCAATATGATTTCAGTAACCGCATCGATCACAATTCCTCCAGCAACAACTAATACCGCCATCACCTGCCCCGGGATCGTTTTTCAATCCGATGGGGGTCTTTTCGAAACCAATTCTATCATCCCAGTCGAAGGAGTTGCCTTTTTCGAGGGAACCGTCACCGGAACCGACACTACGAACCCTACCTCAAAAATGAACAAGTTCGAAACCATTCGCCTAACGAGGTATACTGGCCGGACTCGCCCCACCCTCGCCCCCGCCCCATGAACCTTTTTCCTCACGCTAAGTCCGCGAAGAATTTTTCTGACCAAAAAAACAACCCTTTGCGACCTTTGCGTGAGCAATCTGCCTTCAGCCTGACCGAAGTCGTCATCGCCATGGGGGTTGCCGCCGTTGCCTTCACCTCCATCATTGCCCTCTTCCCTCTCGGCCTCAACATGAGCAAGGAAAGTTACGAGGAAACCCAAGCCGCCCTTCTCGCTCGCACCATCTTAGCCGATTTAAAGGACGAGCAAACCGGAAAAGGAGGCGAAGGCGCGGACGCTACTGTAAATACGGCAGGAAATATGATTCAAATAAGGCGCAAGAATTCCCCGCTAACATTTTCTTCTGATAACAACTACGTGATAGTTACCAACGACCAGTACACGATCTATATCGCTTACCAGCAAAGCCCCCAAGACGACACCCCGACCCCGCAGGGCGAATCGGTTCTTCGTCCCTTTACAAGTTCAACAAGCTCATCCGCTTTTTACGACAAGGGAATTTCTGAAGCTCGTTTGATCGCAAAGATCCAGATCCAGAACTGCTTTTCCATTACAAACACAGGTGACGGCCCTCACCGCGTCGATGTCACGATCGAATATCCAGGAACTGTGCCCACCGAAAAACGTAAACAGTTTGTATTCACTGGAGCAGTAGGTGAATAAAGAACAGCGCATCTCCACGCACCTTTCTCTGGAGGCCCCTCTCCAGACAGATCCAAAATCCCGATTTGATTGCTCTGCATCTTTGAACCCGCAAGCAAGGCGGTGCACCGCTACCCTTACCGCAATCCATCCATCCATACTTTCAACTCCTTCTGGAACTTTCTGCCATCGCTCCATCCCATTGGCGCGCACTGGGTGCGAACGAAATGCATTCACCCTAATCGAGCTCATGGCTGCCACTACCGTTCTTTCCGTCATTCTCCTCATGATGGTCGGGATGCAGGATCAGATGTCGAAAGCTTGGTCCAATAGCAACCTCAGAACCGATGCAACCCGAGAAGCCCGTGCCGCAGCAGACGTGATTTCCGCCGATATTTCTTCCCTTATTTATCGACCCAACCAGTTTCTCGATGACAGGATGCGCCTGGCAGGTTGCCTTTCCAATAAAGGCCTACCTTTTCTATATTCTAGTAACGGCTTGGGCTTGGGATTTAGCATTTCAAATCAACAAATTGCCTCCTCTTGCCTCTTTTTTGCCGCCACTCAACCTGCCCGTGGAAGCAATAATTCCGACTTTGCTTTAGTGGGATACTACGCGGCAGCCACTGCCCGCACGAACATCAACGGCTTTGTAACCACCAACTTTAACCTTCACCGTTACTACAGACCAGCCTCCAACTCATATACGAACCTCAACAACTGGTTTGCCCAAGCAAATATAGAAAGCCTCTTTACCGGGGTTGACCCCGAAAAGGACGAGATTTTGGCATGTAATGTTGCGAACGTAAGTTTTCTTTTTTTTAATTCTGACACAGCGCCAGTAAAAAATGGCCTCAACTTTTCAAATCGTAGCAGCGGTACCATATACCAGGGAAATAAATTACAGCTTTCCTTGACCATCTATCCCACGGATGTTGTCCAGAAGTTTTCAAAAACAAACAGTTGGACCCAAATCGGAAATATTCAAAGGTTCGCACGAGCCTTCGAATTTCGTATCGATTGCCCACGGAATTAGTACGATGAGCACCCTCCGTTCTAAAACTTTCCTAAAACCCGGCTTCGCCCTAATTAGCGTTCTTGCCCTTGTTTCTTTAGCCGCTCTTACCGCCACCGCTTTTCTAGCCTCCGCACGTCTCGAACGCACTGCTACACGCTCGATTGGCGACACCACTCGCTTGAATATGGCCCTAAACGTAGGGATGGAATCCGCAACCAAGTCACTCAAGTTTATCGTCGGCGATCCCCCCAGGCCTTGGAACTTCGTCACCACCTACTGGCGTACAAATAGCACTAATGAAGTCGGTTACCTCTTCGTCGGTAAGGCCGTAGCCAGTACCACTTTAAATTGGACCTATGTTTGTGGATTCACCCCGTCCTCTTGGACAAACTTGAGCGCCAATTTGATGAGTTCAAATATTATTTTTACGAATACAGTCTGTCAGGCGACTTTCTCGAACGATGCCTCAACTTTCATGAGCACAAAAGGCAACTTGAACTTCAGCACAAACCCGCCAAACAGTGATCTAAAATGCACCAGAATTGATATGGTCGGTGGCCGTAAATCCGAACCCGTAGGATGGGTTTATATCAAACAAGATATCCGCACCAACCCCTCCAGCACCAATACTGCCAACCTTCCTGTCGCACGCTTTGCCTACTTCACCGAAGACCTATCAGGCCTAATTGACGCCGATCGAATGGGAGGTTCTTCAGCGCGCTCTTCTGGCACAAACGCAGAAGAGATATCACTGGCTAATTTAACTGGAAGTTCTGCCACAAACATTAGTCTAAATAGTTACACCAATAAACGCCCTCAATATCTAACTCCCGGCATGCTTCTCGCCAAGAATGGCGGGGTTCTGACAAATACAAACGATCTTCGATATTTTACATCTCGTTTGCCAAAATGTCTCTGGACGGCAAATTACACCAACTACGATCGTATTCCTTATGTTCCGATTTCCTCGACAGCTCCCTACTACCCTACAAATCAGAATGTGAATGTTTCAGGTAAAAAAATTGGTGCTGGTGCTCTAAAATATCCTTTAACTGACCTGACTCTGGGGGGCCAGAGCGAGATAGCGGCTGCGATCACCAACAGTTTCCCTATGTTTACCAGTCGCGCTGGCGGCATGAATGGCAATCTCTACGTCAACGCTCTCGCTGCTAACATCGTTGATTACGCGGATGCCGACTCGGCTCCAACCATCGTCAACGTCGGCGGGGTCAACGCAGTCGGCTACGACAGCTATCCTTTGCTCACCCATTTGTATGATCAGTTTTTGTATAGTAGTGCTAACCTAACGATCACTCACACCACCTGGATGCAGTTTTGGAACCCTTCGACACAGCCTACCATAGCTGCAAACGTCACCGTGAATTTCACTAACAACGATATTGTTAGGTATACTAACAGTGCTACTCCCCCTGTTCCAGTTACTAACAGACTTTATGCATCCGGAATGACGACGACAAGTTTCAATCTACCCATTATCTCCCCAAATGCAGGATTTGTAACAAACTTTACCCGTCCAAACATTCCTTTGAATACGTTCCCCTTGTTCCCATTAGTAGGACCTCCGACGGTTTGGCTTAACTCTCAAGCCGCTACGGTAGCTCCCTTGCCCGCTGCTAGTTCAATTTCTAATTCATTTAGTTATAGAATCGGCGCAGCAGGAGCATTCATCGCCCCCGCAATGACCCTAAAGAGGCAAGATGATGCTCTGACCAATCTAACTCCGAAGTTCTGCGCAGGCTTCCTTGCCGGAAACAAATACGGGATAGCAAATTATCTTCCGATCCATGACCCCCGTATGACTCCCTATTTGGGCCAAGGATCAGCCAATCAATATTATGAATCAGCATATACTAATACATATTGGAGAGGTTACGTATCGCAAACCACCATTCCTCCTAATCCCTTAAGCATAGCCGATCCCGCGTTCTGGCCAGACGGTGTTAGAACGAATACAACTGTTGCAAGCCATGGAAGTCTAGGATCCTCAACTCCTAATGGCCCTTCTCTAGGTCTATTTACTAA
>Ga0136644_10004727_pt1 | contig 10041 bp, 6 predicted proteins | sample C_130820_EF_Meta_FD_94780 | JGI IMG/M metagenome (GOLD analysis project Ga0136644, IMG submission 94780) | Freshwater microbial communities from Lake Croche, Canada to study carbon cycling - C_130820_EF_MetaG (v2) (version 2) | ecosystem: Environmental > Aquatic > Freshwater > Lake | place: Lake...
CCCTTTTTTCTTTTTTAAGCAAGTCACGTATTCCTTCTGCTTCTGCATTATTTATTGCTTGTTCTGCTGCTTCAAGTATTTCTTGGTCTTCTTCTGTTGGGTTTTTTGAGATTTGTCCTTTTTCATCTACAAGCGTAGATAATATGGCTTTTTTCATTATTATTCCTTCACCTTCTGTTAGTACTTTTGTACCGTTTGATGCAACAAATGAAGCACGTATGGGTTCTGCCAATTTTAATATACGTTCGTATTCTTTAAATATTTCATTTATATTCGCTTTTTCTGCTGCTTCTTCTGCTACTGCTTTTCTTGCTAGACGTTGGGTTTTTGCTTCTTTTTCTGCTGCTATTCTTGCTATAAGTTGGTTTTCTGCTTCTATTCTGTCTTGTTCCTCTTTTTTTTTCCGTTTATACTCTTCATCATTTGCTGTTATCTTTGTAAGATTTTTGCTAAGAAAATCATTAAGATTTTGGTTGCTTAGAAAGACATAACCTAAACTTTCTATCTCTTCTTTTTCGGCATTACTACCAATTTTAACTTCTTTATTGTCATCAACTCTAAATAAGTTTCCATTTTCATTAAATGAATAATCAATGCCGACAGTTCCCATTAGTGAATTAAGATCATTCTGTAATTCATCTGGCGCTAAAAATCGTAAATAATCAATATCATAAGATTTTTCCTGTTTATACCATTGTACTTTATAAGACACGTAAGTACTCATTACTATCTATATACAATGGTTAGAAATAATTTAAGGTATTAATCTCCTGTATATAATTTTCAATTATCCACTTGACTAATTGAAAATTATCATTCTATAGACCTTAAAGGACAATGATTTTACTATAATAGGCCCATAATCCTAACCCTATCATACATTTGGCAATGCTATCCAGGATATTCATACAAATATTTTTGTATTCTTCTTTCAACAAATAGACCAAGCCATACAGCCCCCAAACAACGAAATAAATACCATACATCACATAGTTAGCAAACACGTATTTGGGTCCTACATAATTAGAAAATACCATATAAAACATGATCGTAAACGGAATAAATCCTGTAAAACTAGCTGTCCACATATCCAATACTTTTGTCTCACCTAAATAGCCAATAAACAACATAATATAATTCAAAATGACTACTGTAACTATGATGAAAAAATCCACTTTTTTACCGATATTATCTCCTAGTACAATGCATAGAGTCAGCAACATAAGGGGTGTGGTAATCGTCCAATCTACATAACGCGTTTTCGTAATATCTGTCCAATCCACGGGTTTCTGTTCTTTACTGAAATTCTCTATTTGTGCTAAAAAAATGGAGTAGAAATATCCAGCAACAACCGATATACATGTTTCTAAATTGAGAACATGGCGTACTTCTGGAACTTGGGTTCTCATGGCTTCAATAAATGTGATTGTCGCAGTGGTCAGTAGTAGGATATAAGTGATCATAAAAGATGCTTTCACATAGTATTGAACTGGGTTTATTTTAGCCTCTATTTTGTCCTGTGTTTTAGTAGGACTAATTGTATTGGCCGAAGGATTCACATTTTCGGGTGGCCTTGGTACTAAAGGTACTGTATTTGTTATTACGGGTCCAGAGAATGTAGGTGATGTATCAGTTGTATTAAAATTAGACATGGACTATTTTATTGGTGTATTTCTTATATATTATAGATACAAAAATCTAGGGGGGTAATTTCCTGTTATTAGGTATCACCAACTTTTAAAAAAACTCCATGAATATTACCGATAGCAGCATCAGGAATCTCTTTTCTAGATCCATCCATAGCATTCTCAAATAAATAGACAATACTACCGTTCTCTTTTGTTTCTTTACCTCTGTATATACCACGTACTATTACTTTATTAAATTCTGTGTTAGATAAGTCTAAAATATCGCTTAATAGTATCTGAAAATATACTTTACCTTCAATTAACCCATCCTCATATACAAAATCATCATCAGTAAATTCATCTTGCTGGTCTTTTGGAAATTTTGGCAAAACCCATGATTTTGCTGTATGAATTATATCTGATTTATGTTCTTCTTTATAAATTTCCATTTGGGTAAACAGAAGTAGTTCATTATCATACGCTCCTGCAGGAACTCGCAGACCTCTTTCTTCGTCTCCCTTTTTTGTTAACCTTTTTACGTAAAGATTACGGTTTGCTAATGTTGCTTCCGCGAGTGATGTACCTTTTGGAAAACTTAGTTTTTCTGGATCAGGATTTTTTGAGATAGGTTTATCAGTAGGTACAGGTAAAATACTCATCGACTGAGCTTCTCGGAATTCGCCATTCTTAGTTTTATGAACTTTTCGGTAATGATGTATTGCACTGACTTCTGAATGTTCATCATCCCGGGCAGCGTTAAACACTTTAATAGCAGTTGCATCTTCTTCTAGAAGTGGTGTGTCAGAACCATTACCTAAAGTATAAAACGTTTTGTCTAGAAGTTTAGATCTTGGTCCGGTAGTCCAACTGTCATCCGAAGTACCCTTTGTCGGAAGGGTTGATCCTGATATTTGTAAAGAAAAATTGGTTTTTTTACCATACTTACCTTTCAAGAATCGGACAAGTGTACTTTTTTCTTCCAAATCTCCTTCTATTGGTTCATTGCCAAAAGATGAAATTGTACTTCCTGGTAAAAGTGCAGTACTTGGTGAAACCATACTATTAAAAATGCTTCTACAGTAATTATATTCCTCAATCTGTTGAGAAGTAGGATTTGCCGGTGTATGATATAATGCATGGAAATTAAGACTGACCCCTTTAATACTAGGAAATATGACATCTTCGTTTATACTTATAAATGTTCCATGAGGTAGAAGGTAACCTAGTGTTGCATGTCCTGCTCCTCCACTACTATCACTAAATACAAAAGTCAATATTTCTCCTGGCAAAAGTTCATTATTTCTGAGCATTTGTTCTTGTATTCCACGTAGTGATTTATAAAATATGTCAATTGATTCATCTATATCTTCCTCAGTCAACCCCGTTTGTCGTTCTGTAAACATCTCAAATTTATGTCTCTCTTTACCTGTCTCTTGTACCATAGCTACTAAATGTGATGCTTGTTTTCCTTCTTTCCTTTTTCCATCTGTAACATACTCTATTTGTCTTTGTGATGCTTTCTTATATTCGGAGAGACCTATCTCTCCTGATAAAAATTCAGAATTCTGTAAACACGTATCCCCTTTGTTCTGTGTATAAACCATAATATCATCTGATACTCCTTTGGGTAAGGTTACTAATGATTCTAATTCTTGAAGCGTAGGTCGGAGTGGAGAAAACTGAGTAGTTACCATCTGTGTAAATAGAAGGATACACATACCAACCAACTTAAAAAATCCCCCCCCCCCACTATACTTTTTACTGGTTCGTCTTTTTTTATGACTCCTACCACCTTTTTTAGAAAATGTACTACGTCTTTTTTTATAAGTCCTACCACCGTTCTTTCTATCTGAACACTTTTTATATTGTTGTAATAATTTTTCTGCTTTTTTTGCTATTTTTTTAGAATCAGATTCACTTTTATTTAAATATTTTTCTGCGATTTGTTCAAGTAGCTTAAGTCTATTATTAAAAGAGAAAACTACAGTATTCGTTTTTATTTTATATCTAACACCTAATCCACTAGGCGTTGTATAATTGTTTTCAGAGTTTTCTAATTTTTGTTTGGGATGCAGTATGGGTTGTTGGTGATGCAGTATGGATGTTCTGTATTGCATTTTGTGTCTTGGTATTCTTAACATCAATATCAGTATATAGTAATATTGATACTAAATTTTGAATATAACCAGAAAAATTGATCTTTAAAACTTCTAACTATTCATTATACTACTTATCTTTATGTTTGACTATGATTCTGATAACGAAAGTTCCGAATCCGATTCTGTTATTATTCTTCTAAATGAGGATATTTCTGAAAGTGAAAGTGAAAGTGAAAGTGACGAAGAACAAGAACCAGAAGTACATCATCGTCATCGCGATAATAACAACAATGATGATGATGAGATCTATCAAGAAGACTCTGCACATTTGTATAGTGAAAAGATAGATGGTTGTTATTATATTGGACTTGCCAAACGATTATATTGTAATAATTTACTCATGGTAAATTCTGTTTCGCCTACCGTGTTTTTTAGGTATCCATTTCAACAAGTCCGTTCTTATTTAGTAAAGTATAGCAGTCTTCGCGTAGAAACTCCAAAAATACATATTATGAAATTATGTATTACTGATGACGAAATATTTACAGTTGTACTTAAAACTCACTGGTTGCGTCTTATACAGAGACATTGGAAAAAAGTATATAGCGAAAAGAAGCGGTTCATGAGTTGTAGATGTAATGTAAGAAATTTGCATACTAGAGAACTATGTGGTAAATTTCCTGTTGGGTTGCGAAATTTACCTGGATTAGGTGGAATGTTGGAATGTTATAAATAAGGTATTTCAGTTGGTTTATAATCCCATAGAAATAACGAATAAAACCTATCATAATAACTAGGTTGTGATGGTGGTGGTGGTGGAGGCGGTGGTATCAGAACATACTTTTTATCCATTTTTTTATTATTATCTATGAGTGTTTCAATTGTATTGCCATTTTCATCTATTTTCTCAAAAACAAATACATCTTTTAAAGAAAGAGATCCAGGATATAGTGGCACTTTCCTTTTCTCTTTAAGTTCTCCTAGAATATTGCCATACAATTCGTACGTACTACCTATTTTTAAATCACTGTCTCTAAAATTTGGCAACTGCGGATTTTGTATTCTCTCAGCTATTTCCTTATTCGGACCTAATTTTCCTGGATATTTTACTGGACCGTGCGGAGTATTTGTTTTGGCAATCGCTTGTTCTAGTCTTGTTCTGTTTGTATTTTCACCATAACGAGGGTTAGTTACAGGTTTAGGGTTGAATACTCTAAATGCACCATCTGTACGCAAACCAGGTACGGGTGAAGTAGTAGACATTTTAAGCTTTGGATCAATAAATAAATCTACTTGACGACCATCAGAGTTTGAAGCTTTTGTCAATTGTTCATAATCGTACGATGTATCTCTATCCAATCTATATGTATGAGGATTACCATGATTTCCGAATGAACTCCATGTTCCAAAACTTTTCGTGTTTTTAGGCATACTTTTTACACCTGCATCATAGTTTCCTGCTATAGTAAAACGTAAACTTTCTTTAGAGTAATATTCTATTATTTGGTCGTAAATAGCTTCGTCCAATGTGTTACGAGGTGAACCATCGTGATTGTATGGATTTTCTGGTCCAAATCCACCAGTTGTCCATTGCGTTAAATCATTCATATGTTCCAGTAATTCTCTATATTCTTCTACTATTTCAGGTGAGTAACTTTCACCAAGTTCCAATCTAGGTAGTCGCCATTGAGCATAAAATTTATTATTACTATCATATCTAGCTTCACCAGTTAAACTTAAAAAAAGATTATCTCTATGAAATAATACCATAATTCCATGTGGAAACAAAACACCTGTCATCGCGTGACCAGGCAAAGAAAACATAAAATACATCACATGACCTTTTGGAATATTAGAGTTTGCTCGTAGTAAAAATAAATGATCGTGAACAATATCCATTGCGTCTTTTACAATCTGTTTTGTGTATGTTATTTCTGATTTATGCGGTAAAGTAAGAGTTGCAAAATAAATATTCTGATTAGTATGAGTGGCAACATAAGATAAATGCCCTGGATGAAATACGTCGCTTGACCTTGTTTTATTGAATACATCATATGCATGTTGTCTAGATTCCAAATGATGATTGGAATCTTCAAGATATGACCCATAGGTTGCGTCTGTTCCACATGTACCCATACTATTTACTTGTGATCTTGCTGCTACATCAATAGTACTAGTATTATCTGCTAATTTAAATGGATTTTTTATCAGATTAGCCGTTGCTTGTTGACCTTCGTAGAATTTCTCAGTTTCTTCTGTATATCGTGATATTTGACTATCAACAAGTGTAAGTGTTGAAAATAGAGCCATTGCTGACGTAATTATTAGTTTCCAATTTATACCTCCCGTGTATTTTTTTATAGTCTGTCGTTTTCTTGACTTTCGTACAGTCCTGTAGCGTTTTTTACGATATTTCTGGGTTTTATTTATCTTTATTGTTCCACCTTTTGATTCACAAACTTGAGCAATAGACGCGATATAACGATCAAATTCTTTTTCTATAGTTCTAGGACTTGCTTCTTTGCCATTTTTGTATATGTAAAATATATTAATCAGTTTGATGATAAAAGGAACTGAAGGATGTCCTGTTATTAAATTAGATGTAGTCGGAATATCTACCTCTCTAACTTCAATCGTACTATGTGGAATATCTCTTAAAAAAATTCCCTCTCTCCAATTTTGATTAGAAAATTTAGGTTGTTTTACTATTGTAATACCTGTATTTGGTAAATCTAATAAAGGATTGCGTTTTTGTAAATATCCATTTGGTCTAACTAGACTCCTTATCATGTAATTATTTTATATAAATATATGAGAAAGTATTGCGCTGGTTTACCATCCTGTAGGATATGGGTCTTCTGCGCATAATTTACAATTAGCCATGGATAGAATTTAACCCTTTCCTTGCGTAGGTTCAATTTTTATAAACATTTTTTGTTTTTGGTTTTGTACAGGAACATCATAATTACTAAATATAAAGTCCCCTTCCTTTTCTCCAAGGTATTCCCCTAGTACTGTTCTATCTTCATTAAATAATGCATAAGAGGTTCCTTTTTCTAAGGTTGCTGCAGAATGTAGTGGATTCTTTTTATGTTCTTCGTAAAATTCTCTGTTCTGTACATCTTCCATTGGAAAAAGTTTATGTGTAAGTGTTTTTTTAAATTCTACTGCATTTTCCTCATGTTTTAGGTATTCATCCTCAGGTCTATTACTTTTATGGTAGATGTTAGGTGATTGTTTATTATGAGGAGACATAGGATGAGTTGTTTTCATAGAAAGAAAACCTATGGCAGTGTTAGGATTGTGCTTCATTACTCTAAATTCATGGTCTGTATCTGAAAATAGTTTTGCTTTTGCCTTCTCTCTTTGTGCTAAATTTAGTAAATATTGGTTACGTGGGGAATTAACGTATCCATTCTGTGCCCCAAACACTGTATCCAAAATTTTATTATTATCCGGCACTTGATAATTTCCCGAGATCACGAATCTTATTTCTGAGCCATTCGGTATTCCATTTACAACGTCAAACATTTCTTTATCAATTGTATTTGGTGGTAATATTGTATCTTGTCTACTTATGGTAGGTCCAAATGCTTCAGCTGTAAATTCCGTAATCCTATTATAAAACCCAGATAATTCAATATATTTATTTATTACTTTTTGTGGATACCGTGTTTCATGTGGTTTAAGAGGACGTACTCTCCATATTGTATTATAAGATTCACTTGTTCCGTAACCACTATATCCATTAAGATTCGCAAAAAGTCTATCCTTATCTGATAATGTGATAAAATCTTCATATGCAGCTCCCCACAATGAGTGTCCTGGTCTACTAAACTCAAATAACATTACATGGTCGGCTGGAACGCCCATACTTCTTCTGAACGAAATTAATGTTGTATGAATTAAATCCATAAATTCAGTTATATCGCTTTGTGTACGTCCATTTGCTTTAGGCTCTAAAATAAACATAACAGAGTGCATATCCGCATTCATTACATACGAATATAGAGCTGTATTATCTACATTGTAATTACGATCTAATAAACCATTATTTACGCCAACCGAATAAGTAGATAAAGTTCTATGTTGATCCTCATTTACTATATGTGCATAATAATTTGAATTTAATTTACACCACCCTCCTGAATTTCCAGCAGATTCAACTAATAGGTCTCCATATCCATCTTTTAACATTTCTCCCCATTGTCCTTGTTGATCATGCCAGGCGCTCTCACTTGGTACATAATTTGATGTTTGTCCATTTGATCCTAAAATTGCCATATTAAGAAGACATAGTCCTCCTACTATTAATTGACGTAACCATTTAAATCCACCCTTATATCTTTTTGTTGTTCTTCTCATTCTCATTCTTTCTCTTCGTGTTTTTATTCTTTTATTAGTTCTTTTCTTCGTACCAGCTTTTTGTCCTTGCGTAGATTTACAACCATTTACAAAATAGTTCCTTATTTCATTTATAATATCAGTACGGTAATTGGTGTTACCATATTGTAGTATATAATATAACTCAATAAAATGAATAATCATTGTAAACGTTTCGTTTTCTTGTTTATTTCTTGTAACATGATATTGTTTACCCGTAAATACACTTCTTAACAGTTTGGGTGGTATACTTGATACTTCAACCAGTACAGTAGTATCTGTAAGATCTTTAGAATATGTGTTTTTTTGTATTACTGGACTTGTTGTTCGTATTTTACTACGTCCTAATTTATGGTGCGAATACATTGGTACAACACTCCTTAACATCTATTGTTTCTTCCTTATAGTACAGTGATAATTTATTATTTTACAATTGGGCTAAATACATCAGTACATCATTACATAAATTATAAAATTATCTATTTAGTATATATATATTGAAATGACACCTTCTCCTACATTCAAAACCTTTATCCTGATTATGATATTTTATATTTTCTTAGCACATCTCTTTTTTCCTATGGTTTTCTATTACATCATGGGTAAAACATTGAGTAGTGCAGGTCATGGATTTGTATTTGGCTCTATCGTTTCTATTCTCTTGTGGTATGGGTTTGGCTCTAAGATGATAAAATAAAGGGAACCCATGGTTCCCTTTAGAACCCTCCTTTAATGAGTGGTATTGGTTTTTGGTTTACTCTTTTTTATTTACTCAATTTCATCACAAAATATAGTATGTAATAATATACTATGTTTTTTCAAGATATTTCAAAATTCTCCCATACATCGGATTACGTCCCCCTCTTTATCGGTGCCATTATTACAGATATCATCGGATTATTACTCATCAATCAAAAATATTTTACTGCCAAAAGTCTTGTTTCTTGGTATAAAACATTCAGATTATCCGCTGTTCTCGCCGACGTTTTTAGTATTGTCATTGGTATTGCAATTGCCCGATACATCTATTCCTATTTCTTTAGCCAATTTTCTATTCTATCATTTTGCTTTGTCGTTGTCGCAGTTCAATGTGTTCATGATGTATTATTTTCTTTCATTATACAAGCCATTCCAAAAGGGAATAGTGAAATGATTGACTTATTTAAAGACTACGCCAAAGAACTAGGACTCTTGATTTTAGGAGGTGATGCGATCATGATGATTTCTGCTACTCTCATTGCATCTCTTGTAGGTTCATTAGATTATAATACTGCAATATTCATATTACTATTTGTTTCTTATTTGGTACCCTATTTTTTGTATAGTATCTAAAATTTATCTATCAGTAAAAAATTGAAGTTTTTTCTTATTATACATGAAAAATAATAAGAAACTATAAACTACTTGTTATTTTCTACCATGAACGATCTCATTTTCACCCGCTACCTATATCCTAAAATGGATGTCATGCAATCTCTTCTTCTCGCAATGTTGGATGGCTACCATAATGAAGCTCTATTTTGGGCATATGAGCTGTATTATAGCGGGTTTGAAGAAGAGACCTACCGATATTTGTATTCTATTTATGAGAGCTATTATCGTGATGAAAATCCCGAATTAGAATCGGGTTTGTTTGCTATGGAAGCTTGTGATATTACTAGTGATCCTTGTCATATCGGAACTATTGTTAGCACAATGACCTCGCGAAATTATCAAGTATCTACCTTCCTTTCTATGTATAAAAGTATAAAAATCCCGTTTCTCGTTCATGAACCACGCAAATTCCGATTTGTGATTACGTTAAAAGAAAAAGATATTGTGGATTATCAAACCGTTTTACCTGAACCAGAAAAATCCCGGCACTATTTGAAGAGAGTTTGTAAATATCCTATACGACGCCAATACAATCGGTTCTTTGAAAGCTGTGAGGA
>Ga0136644_10004729_pt1 | contig 10041 bp, 11 predicted proteins | sample C_130820_EF_Meta_FD_94780 | JGI IMG/M metagenome (GOLD analysis project Ga0136644, IMG submission 94780) | Freshwater microbial communities from Lake Croche, Canada to study carbon cycling - C_130820_EF_MetaG (v2) (version 2) | ecosystem: Environmental > Aquatic > Freshwater > Lake | place...
GTGTATGGGTGACTTTGACAGCATTTTTAGAAAGCAAATGCGGATCGATACGATGCACTCTTTTAGCAATCCGCTTTGGCGCTCTAGACTGATTTGCCTGCGTATTTCTGACCATGGGGTCACGACGCAAGATGCGCTTGATAAATTTAGTGATCATGCAAACAATTCAAGAATAGGCCAGCCGCGTTGTTGAGCCTCATGACGTAGACGATCATCAGGGTTGGTGGCAACTGGGTGACTGACTCGCTCAAGCAGCGGTAAGTCATTCATCGAGTCGGAGTAAAAATAGCTGTGTGGCAATTGGTCAAGAGAAAGATGTTGACTCGCCAGCCAATCCTGGAGATTTTGGATCTTGCCTTCACGGAAATTGGGAATGCCCTTGACTGCACCGGTGTAATTGGCGAAAGGGGTGTTATCAATTGTCGCCGGTTCGGTAGCAATTAAGTGCTCAATACCAAAGCGCTCCACAATTGGACGCGTTACAAAGCTATTGGTAGCAGTTATCACGCAGCAAAGATCCCCCGCATCTTGATGACGCTTTACAAGATCTAGTGCTTGCTGACGGAGTTGCCCATGAATAACCTCTTCCATAAAAGCATCATGCCACTCTTTGAGTTGTGCACGCGAGTGTTCAGAGAGGGGCTTCAAAGCGAAGCGCAAAAACTCATGAATATCTAGCTTGCCCTCTTTGTAGTCTTGATAGAAGCGTTCATTCTGCTTTGCGTAGTACTCGCTATCTACTACGCCAATGCGCGCTAAAAATTGACCCCACTCATAATCACTATCGCATGGCAATAGAGTGTGGTCTAAGTCGAAGAGGGCTAATTGGGTCACAAATTCAATCTTTAATCAATTATTTTGCTTGCAGGAGTTCGCGTACTAGAGGCAAGGTTACTGCACGTTTAGTTTCCAATGAGTACGCATCCAAAGCATCTATTAAGGCCATCAGGTTAGGCATATCTCGATAGAAGCGATTTAATAGCCAGGGTAGTACATCAGGCGATAAGACGAGCCCCCGAGCTTTGGCTGCTTGTTCTAACGCTTGTATTTTCTCATCCTCGCCCAAAAGCTGGGTCTGAAAGACCAAGCCCCATCCTAGGCGGGTGCGCAGGTCTTCACGCAGTGCTAGGTTAGCTGGGGCTGATTTGCCGGCCATCAAAATATGGATGTTCTTACTAGCTTGCACGCCATTCAGAATACGAAATAATGCAGCGACTGAGCGTTCATCCAAACTATCAACATCGTCCACAGTAATGAGTGAGGGGGCATCACTTTGGGCCAGGGTAGACATTTTTTCTTCAAGACGAACCCAAGTGGTTGGCTCTTTGGGATAAAGAGAAAAATATTCAAGGCCTGAATTTTGTGCAGCATTTGCCATCGCTTGAAGCAAATGGGTGCGCCCCGATCCCTCTGGACCCCACCAATAAATCCAGCGATGATTCAGTGGATTGCTCGCTTGGGGTTGAGGCGTTTCCTGCCAATTTTTTTGCAGCGTCTGCAATGCAGAAACTAAAGCTAGATCTTTGCCTGGTAAGTAGTTTTCTAAACTGGCTTTAGGGGAGTGACTAAGATCTAGGGCAAATTGTCTAGGAAGTGGACTTGTATTCATTACCGCGAAATTATTTTTGGTACCAAGAGCTTTGCGTATAAACGGACCAGAGGTATTGGACCAAGACTAAGGCGATTGCACTTATCGGCAATGCTAAAAGCACTCCAAAGAAGCCAAAGAGATTGCCGAAGAAGAGCAAGGCAAATAGTACGGCTACTGGATGTAAGCCAATACGCTCGCCGACTAGGCGCGGTGTTAGAAAAAAGCCCTCAAGAATTTGTCCCAATCCATACACGCCCAGAACGCCAAGAAGTTGTGGACCAAGACCAAATTGCAAAATTACAGAGATCACCGAAAGACTTAGGCCGAGTGCGATACCAATATAAGGGATAACAATCATGAGTGCCGTGAATACGCCTAAAGCAACCGCTCCCTTTACTCCGACAATACTGAGACCTACGCTGTAGAAAACGGACATGATAGAGATCACAATAATCATGCCGCGCAAATATTGAGATAGCAAGCCATCGGTATGCATTGCAAGGTGACGAAGGGTGGCCTGAGCACGACGCGGTGCAATCTGTTGCATGTATTGAAAGAATTGAGTCCAATCAATCAACAGATAAAACATGACAAATACAATCAGTACCGAGTTTACAAAGCCTGTGATTACAGAGGTACCAGACGTTAAGACGGTCTCAAACGTGGTGCTCATCAAAGTTTCGGCATTTTCACTAATGTGTTCCGTAATCTTTTGGGTTGCACTATCTCTTAGAGTGTCCCAATTGATGCGGATATGCAATTCAGCTAACTTTGGCCCAAGCCATGTTTGGGTATTCTGAATCCAGCCAGGCAGTTGCTCTTTAACCAGAGGTAATTCTGTTTTTAGTAAGGTTATAAACAGAGTCAAAATTGCCAGTAACACCCCTAGACCAAACAGAACGGTTAGCGCAGCGGCCAATATGGGGTGCAAATGGCGTCTTTCCAGCCATAGAAAAGCGGGCCTTAGGATGTAGGCCAGAATAAAAGCAGCAAGAAAAGGGGTAAAAATTTCAGCCATGTTGAGTAATCCTCTAGAATTCAATGATTCTACTGACCAAGTGACATTTTTCACCAATATTCCATCTCTGATATGACATCTTCTAGTAATTCTTCTGCAAAAGGCCTTTCCTACCGCGATGCTGGCGTTGATATTGACGCTGGAGACGCCTTGGTTGATCGGATTAAGCCCCTGGCTAAGAAAACGATGCGGGAAGGTGTTTTGGCAGGAATTGGTGGATTTGGAGCGCTTTTTGAGGTTCCCAAGCGTTATAAAGAGCCAGTATTGGTTTCCGGAACTGATGGTGTGGGCACCAAGCTGAGATTGGCCTTTGAATGGAATCGCCATGACACCATTGGTCAAGACTTGGTGGCCATGAGCGTCAATGACATCTTGGTTCAAGGTGCTGAGCCGCTCTTCTTCCTCGATTATTTTGCTTGCGGCAAGTTGACTGTGGATACTGCCGCTACTGTAGTAGGCGGCATTGCTAAAGGTTGTGAATTGTCTGGTTGCGCATTAATTGGTGGTGAGACTGCTGAGATGCCGGGCATGTATCCACCGGGTGAATATGATCTGGCCGGCTTTGCAGTGGGCGCGGTGGAGAAATCCAAAATTATTACCGGCAATACGATTGTTCCTGGTGATGTTGTATTGGCGATCGGCTCTAGTGGTGCACATTCCAATGGATATTCATTAGTACGCAAAATTATTGAGCGTGCCGGCGCCAAACCAAGCGATGACCTTGGTGGTCGTTCATTAGGCGATGTAGTGATGGCTCCGACCGAGATTTACGTTAAGCCACTCCTCAAGTTGATTTCTGAAATTGATGTGAAGGGTATGGCTCACATTACTGGCGGCGGTTTGGTAGATAACGTTCCTCGTGTTCTCCCAGAAAATACACAAGCAGTTTTGCATCGCAGTAGCTGGCAAATGCCGGAGCTCTTCCGTTGGCTGCAAATGAAGGGCGGCGTTGCGGATGCGGAAATGGTGCGGGTATTTAATTGCGGTATTGGTATGGTTGTGATCGTTGCTCCAGACCAGGCGGATACTGCTATCAAATCCTTGACTGCACAAGGCCTAAAAGCGTGGACTGTTGGTGAGGTAGTAGAGCGTCCCAAGGATGCGCCACAAACCATCGTGATCTAATGATCGCCCTGCAATCACTCTTGAATTAGTTCTTTAAATTTCTTTTGCAGTACTCTAAAGCTGCCTTCAACTCTACTGGGTTAAAGGGGTCAAATGTATTTCTACCCGCAATCGCTCTGAGCCAGGTAAGTTGACGCTTCCCCAGTTGCCTAGTCGCTGCTAATGCTTTGTAGCGCATCTGCTCAGCATCAATTTCCCCATTCAGAAATTCCCAGGCTTGGCGGTAACCCACTGATCGAATCGCTGGCAAATCAGCATGCAATGCGGGATTGGTGCGTAGAGCTCTCACCTCATCTAAAAAACCAGCTAGCAGCATTTCATCAAACCGTTTTTCTAAATTTTGATGTAATCGTTTGCGGTCATTGGGCTCCAGCGATACCAATCTAATCCAATTCGGAATTGCAGACCCCTCTCTACCGTCCTCACTTGGGGAGTCAGCCAAGAGTGTGGACATGGGGTTACCAGTAATTTCATAAACCTCAAGCGCACGTTGCACGCGTTGAGAGTCATTGGGCTTTAAACGTGCAGCAGTCTCTGGATCTAGTTTGGTTAGCTTAGCGTGCATTGCAGGCCATCCTAAGGCTTTGCCTTCTTCATCAAGTCTTGCCCGAATCACAGGGTTAGCTGGTGGTAGTGATGAGAGTCCAAAGGCCCAAGCACGCCAATACAGCATGGTGCCCCCAACAACGAGTGGAATATTTCCCCTGCTTTGAATTTCTTCGCAAAGGCGTTTGGCATCCTTTGCAAAGCGCGCCGCTGAGTACACTTCTGTCGGTTCAAGAATATCAATTAGGTGATGAATGATAGCCGCTTGTTCAGTCTTGCTGGGTTTTGCACTGCCGATATCGAGACCTTTGTAAACAAGCGCAGAGTCCATGCTAATGATCTCGATGGTGGAGCCTATGGATTTAGCGTGCTCAGCCAAAGACATAGCGAGATGAGTTTTGCCTGCGCCAGTAGGGCCAACAATACACAGTATTGGTGGGGTCTCGAGGGCATGCATAGGCTGAATGTCGGGTTCAGTAGGCATGCCTGATTATAAGAGCCTGTTAATATCCGCATCAAGCCAAAATTTGGAGTGCAAGTAGATGGACACCCTTTTACAACTTAGTGACATGTTGCTACATATTGATCGTCACCTCGATGTGGTGATTTCTCAATATGGTCCTTGGGCCTATGGTCTGCTCTTCGCTATCGTATTTGCAGAAACAGGTTTGGTAGTTGCCCCATTCTTGCCTGGCGACTCACTCTTATTTATTGCCGGTGCTTACTGTGCAACTGAACATTTCAATATCTGGACTTTATGTATTGGCTTATTGCTATCTGCCATCGCTGGCAATACCGTGAATTACTTCATTGGCCGCTGGATTGGCAAAAGAGTCTTTAGCAGTAAATCACGCTGGATCGATCAAGGCGCTTTGTTGAAAACTCATGCCTTTTATGAAAAGCATGGCGGCAAGACCATTATCTTGGCCCGCTTCTTGCCGATTATTCGGACGTTTGCCCCATTCATTGCGGGCGTATCGGAGATGAACTTTTCACGCTTCCAACTTTTCAACATTACCGGTGCCGCGCTTTGGGTATTTGGCTTGGTAATTGCGGGTTATTTCTTTGGAAATATTCCCATCATTCGGCAAAACTTAAATGTGATTGTTCTGGTTGGTGTTGGTGCCGCTGCTGTACCAGTAGTGTTGGCTGCACTCTACAAAATTTTTAAAGGCAAGAAAAACTAATTACTATGCTCTAGTGAAATTTTGTTTGACTCTCGAGGGTCGCAATATGTTCACGAATATCTCCAGCATCTTCTGCCTCTGGCGATTCGCTGAGATAACGGTGCATATCTTCTAAGGCGGGACGTAAATATTCGAGTTGGGCAAAGATAAGTCCGCGATCTCGAACTTCTTCAATGGAATCTGGGAGCAAAATCACTAGGCGCTCTTGGATGCCTAATAGACGCTCCCAGCGCTCATGCTCTGAGTAGATCATCTTTAGGTTGCGCAGGAAGCGGGAAAGTATTTCACGAGAATTTGAAGCTCGCAAAAATACATTAAGCGGCAGGCTCAAATCGCCCCGGTAGCCTTTAGCATCAAGGTAAGGGTCTAGCATTTCTTGTAATTGATTTTTGGAGAGTGATTCACCAGTCAATGGATCCATCATGACTTCGCCCTGTTGCAAAGAGATGCGCATCATAAAGTGATTTGGGAATGAAACACCGCGAATCTTTAGGCCAATTTGTTGACCTAACTCCATCATCAGAATTGCTAAAGAGATAGGAATGCCTCTGCGATTCTCAAGCACATAGTGCAAATAAGAATTTTCAGGGGCATAGAAATCATTTGGATTAGGACCAAAACCTAATTCGGTATAAAAGAAATGTTTCAGAATTTGCAGACGTTGTACTGGCGAGGTATCTGGTGTGATGCGGGCTTTTAATTTATTGCCCATCTCATCGAGTTGATCAAGCACGCCCTGCACATCTAAATCTGGATATGCATGTTGCGCAACCGCGATTGCAGCCTCCGTTAAGGGGAAGTGCTCGTCTTCAGCAACTAAGGAGGTGAAATAGTCGAGTTGTTGTGTTGGCATACCTTCTATTTTGCATGACGTAAGAATTTTTGCCAGCGAATTCCAACTAAAGCCAGGGACCCAAAATAAACTAGGGCGCTAGCACCAAGCCACAGGGCTACGAGGCCAATGCGGATCCAAGGTTCCGCCTGCAATGCGATCCAATTATGAGCACTTGCAGCATAGAAAAGGACAGCTGAGAAAGGAATGAGGGCCAAAAAGAGTTGACCGAGATATTTCGCCCAAGAGGCGTTCGGCAGCGCGCCCCGTCGGCGAAGTCCAATCCACAAGAGGGCTGCATTGAGGCAGGCGCCCGTGCCAACCGATAGGGCGAGCCCTGCATGCCCAAGCCAGGGCACAAAGACTAGGTTGGCAAGCTGAGTGACAGCGAGCACTAACAGACCAATTTTCACAGGAGTGCGAATATCTTGGCGCGAGTAAAAACCAGGCGCCAAAATTTTTACCAAGATCAGACCAATAAGACCAACCCCGTAAGCTGCTAGTGCACGTTGTGTCATCAGTACGTCCAAGGCATTGAATTTGCCGTAGTGATACAACACTGCCGCCAAGGGTTCACCAAATATAAAGAGTGCAATTGCACATGGAGCTGCCAACAAGAAAGTGAGTTGCAATCCCCAGATCAACAATTCGCCCGCGTGCGCTAAATCATTTTTGGCATTTGCTTTGCTCAAGCTTGGAAGAAGCACGGTGCCCAATGCAACGCCCAGCAGGGCTGTTGGAAACTCCATCAAACGATCGGCATAAGAAAGCCATGACACGCTACCAGCCTGTAAGCGAGAGGCAATATTGGTATTTATGATGAGCGAGATCTGTGCAACTGATACTGCAAAGACTGCAGGCCCCATGAGTCTTAAAACGCGTCTGGCATCAGGATTAGTCAAGACTGATTTAATGGCGCTTGGCAACAAAGCAATTCTAGGCAACAGCCCAAGGCGTCCAAGGACTGGAACCTGAATAGCTAATTGCAAAACGCCGCCGAGTAAAACACCAATGCTCAATGCGTAAATGGGTTGTTGTAAGTGGGGCGCCAAAAAAATTGCACTGACAATTAAGGCAAGATTGAGTAAAACAGGGGTGAATGCTGGAATCGCAAAGCGATGGTATGTATTCAAAATGCCGGCTGAGAGCGAGACCATGGAGATCAAGCCGATATAAGGGAACATGATCCTGGTCATCACCACGCTCGCTTCATATGCAGGCCCACCAGCAAATCCCGTAGCAATCACCAAAATCAGCAAGGGGGCGCCAATGACTCCCAGAAGTACCGTGATCAGCAAAGCCCAAAATAAGAGGGTAGCGACGGCATTAATGAGGATTTTTGACTTACTCTGATCCTCATTAGTGGCGATTTCCCCCAAAATTGGCACAAAAGCTTGAGAAAAGGCCCCTTCGGCAAAAAGCCGGCGGAGCAAATTGGGCAGTCTGAAAGCCACATTGAAGGCGTCTGTCCACTCTGAAGCCCCGAAGCTACGGGCAATCAGCGTTTCCCGAAGGAGGCCCGTAATACGGGATAGCATCGTGAGGGAACTGACCTTGGCGGCGGCAGAAAGCAGGTTCATGAGCCGATTTTCACCTATTTATGGGTGGACTGGGCTTTTTTGCCCCTTTCGGGTAAAATCTTGGGTTTTGGCGAGCTTGCTTAGGAATTGGCAAGTCCGCGAGATTTTTAACTAATCGCATTTTGCAATTTATAGAGGCAAGGTTTAAAGATGGCTAATACAGCACAGGCGCGTAAGCGCGCACGCCAGGCAGTAAAACAAAACGAGCACAACTCCAGTTTGCGTTCAAAGCTCCGCACTTCCATTAAGGCAGTTCGTAAAGCTATCGAGACTGGTGACAAAGCTGCTGCTGCAAAGGTGTTCGCAGCAACTCAATCGACAATCGACAAGATTGCTGACAAAAAGATTGCTCACAAAAATACCGCAGCACGTCAGAAGTCACGTTTGTCTGCAGCTATTAAGGCGATGGCAGCGTAATACAGAACTAGTTTTAGGCTGGTCGAAGTAGATTCGACCTAAGCCCGCTCCTCATCAGAGCGGGTTTTTGTTTTTAGGACTGGGCTTGGGGTTTGGGTTCAAACTCACAAGCTTCTTCGATTGGTAGATCGTTGTCTTTGGCAAAGTTGCATACAAAGTCGAGCGCTCTAGGATCAAGATCACCCAGTCTGGCATCAACAACAACGCATTTCACTGTAGCAATCACGACGGGTATCACGTAGGGTGAGTAGGTGAAGCGGGGATCTCCAGAATCCCCGGGTGGGCGAAAAGTAGCCATCACTCCGCATAGACGCTCCGCCCAATCACTGGGTCGAAATGGTTTGCCAGAGCTTGTAATGCCTTGAATGAAAAGCTTTTTGTGGTTCAAGTTCGCGTAAAGAAGGTGGTAGGAATCGGTATTAGTAAGTCTTCTAGCTTAACAGCCTGAGTTGGCCGTAAGATGACTTTAGGTTCTATTTTCGTGCAGTCGAATGGTTTAATAAAAAAATGCAAGCCAAAACTTTAGTAGAAAGCTCAACTATGACATCCCTGGCGAAGCCTCAAGTGCCGGGTCAGGTCAAGCACTATCTGCAGTTTGCCGACCTCACTCGTGAAGAATATGACTACTTGCTCACAAGAGCGGCGTGGTTGAAAGCGAAATTCAAGAGCTATGAGACTTGGCATCCACTGCATGACCGCACCTTGGCCATGATTTTCGAGAAACATTCCACGCGTACTCGCCTCTCCTTCGAGGCGGGCATCCATCAGCTTGGTGGGCACGCCGTATACCTGAACACCCGTGATACCCAATTAGGCCGTGGCGAGCCTGTAGAGGACGCTGCGCAAGTGATTTCACGGATGACAGACATCATCATGATTCGGACCTTTGGTCAGGAGATCATTGAGCGCTTTGCTGCAAACTCCCGGGTTCCAGTGATCAATGGCCTCACGAATGAATTTCATCCCTGCCAAGTCTTGGCGGATATCTTCACTTTTGTAGAGGCACGCGGCCCCATTCAGGGCAAGACGATCGCTTGGGTGGGTGATGCCAATAATATGGCGTATACCTGGATACAGGCTGCCATCTGTTTAGATTTTCAAATTCGCTTCTCAGCGCCTGAGGGCTATCAACTCGATACCTCTCGCCTGACAGCTGCAGCAGCAAAACACTTGACGATTTGTGCTGATCCAAAAGACGCCTGTAAAGACGCTGATTTAGTCACGACCGATGTTTGGACGAGCATGGGCTATGAGGCTGAAAATGCTTCACGCATGAATGCTTTTAAAGAGTGGATGGTTGATGAGGAATTGATGTCTGTGGCCAAGCCAGATGCTTTATTTATGCACTGCTTGCCAGCCCATCGTGGCGAAGAAGTATCTGCTGGTGTGATTGATGGCCCACAAAGTATCGTGTGGGAAGAGGCGGAAAATCGTTTGCATGTCCAGAAGGCCTTGATGGAGTATTTACTCTGTGGTCGTTTGGACTAAGTAATAAAACGTAAGCAATAAAATATTGAGTAATTCGGTTTCATTAATTTTGATTGAATAAAAATGTCTGATATTAAAAAAGCAGTGCTCGCGTATTCCGGTGGTCTTGACACTAGCGTGATCTTGAAATGGCTTCAAGATACCTACGGGTGTGAAATTGTTACCTTTACAGCAGATCTTGGTCAGGGCGAAGAACTTGAGCCAGCGCGTGCGAAGGCATTGCAATTCGGTATCAAACCAGAAAATATTTTTATTGA
>Ga0136644_10004730_pt1 | contig 10040 bp, 5 predicted proteins | sample C_130820_EF_Meta_FD_94780 | JGI IMG/M metagenome (GOLD analysis project Ga0136644, IMG submission 94780) | Freshwater microbial communities from Lake Croche, Canada to study carbon cycling - C_130820_EF_MetaG (v2) (version 2) | ecosystem: Environmental > Aquatic > Freshwater > Lake | place: Lake...
CGACAAAGGAATGCGGTTGGGACATGGGACGGAAATTTGTGGAGTAACGGTGGAGTTGGGATAGCCGGGCGGACGGGGAGAAAATTGATAGAGACAGGGTCGGTGGTTCTTACCAGGGACGACGCGATGGGGGACGGAGCCCGGAAGCGGAACTTCCGGGGACCGTCTTCGCCCGCGAGTCTGGTGGAGTCAGGCGCAGGGAAGACGGTGAAACGCAGCTGCGGCAGCTCGAGCCACGAGGGCCAAGGCTGCGAACGGCAGGGCGGGCATTGCGCGTTTCATGTCGTCGAGAGAATGCCCTCAAGTAGACCGCAAAAGTCAAGCAATCCCGTCAGCCCCGCTGACCCCGCCACCGAAACCGGGCAAAGCCAACCAGGGTCAGATCAGTTCGACTTCATCGGCGATCACGCGAAACGCCGCCGCCTGGCCGATGAAATCCAGGCGGAGCAGGACCTCGAGGGGTTTCGACCGCTCAATCACAAGCCCCTCCACTCCCCGAAGTGGGCCGCCAATCAATCGCACCCGTCGGCCCTCGGTCACTTCCGGGGCAATTCGAACCTCCAATTGACCGCTCAATCCGGAGAGGATCGCGCTCAACTGGGCGGAGAATTCCTCCGGATCGGGTGGAACCAAAAGGCTGGCGATGTGCTGATGCTGGCGCGCGGCAGGAATTTGCTCGGGATTCAGCCGAACAAAGACATAGCCGGGGAAAAGCGTTTTATGGAAGGTCAACCGTTTCCCGCGATACCGTTTGACGCTGAGGTACAGCGGCAGTTCGGTCGCCCATCCTTCGCGTCGGAAAAATTCAGCGACCTTTTTTTCCGCCCTTGGCCGGGTGTGGGCGACATGCCATGGCGAATCCATCGAACTCAGGCGGACACCCCTGCGGCGTGAAGTTTTCGATAGTTTTCCGCCAACCGTTCAAATCGGGTGATCATCAAGGACAGGAGGACCAGACCAATCGCGGTAAATGCCAGCACACTCCACCCGGCTGTGTCGTGGACCTTCTTCAGCTGATCGGGTCCCCCGAGGTAGGCACTATAAGCGAGGAACAGTGACCGGAAGAAATTGCCTGCCATGGCCAGGAAAATGCCCGCGAAGAAAAAGGTCACCTTCCATCTGTTCGAACGCAACGTCAGGTCGCCGACAAACAGGGCGGCCATGATGCTCGACTGAAGGCTCCGGATCCCGCTGCACGCCTCATTGACCCCCACCTGGCAATTCGGGAGATTGATGATGCTCCCCTGTCGATCCGCCGCGATACCCATGATTCGGAGGGCCTCGACATCCATCCACGTCACCAGTTGCTGCAATCCAAAAACCACCGGATTCCAAATGGATTTAGGCAACGGAACGGCCACAAAGAAAAAGAGCAGCGGAAACAGGAAATGCCGGAGCGTCCGGCGTCCGCACACCAGCAGAAGATTGGCCACCAGAAACAAGCAGCATCCCAGGCTGAGGGTGAAGGCCGTGGAAGGAACGCGGGCCACTGAATTTTTATAGAGTTCCGATGCGGCGACCAGGGGAGCCGCCATCAGACACAACAGGAAACAGAACCAAAACGGGGCAGGAATGTCTGTTTTCGGACGGGTGGGCCATCGTTCCCAGGCCAGATAGGCCGTCAACATGAGCACGATCCATCCAAATTGGTATTCGATCAGCGTTGCCCACTGAAACGAAAGGTCATTCACCCACCACAACGTCACGATGCCCGCAGGGATCAACCATGGAAGGCAGGCCGAGTTGACCGGAACGCCCGGGGCGGTTCCGGTCATCGCCGGATCAGGTCCTGACACCGGGGTAGGTTGAGCGGGAAGGGAGGCCGAAACACTCACCAGTGTACTTTGAGCCGGACCGACTGACGGAAGCAAGCGGAAATGGCTGGCCGGAAGGGGGCCGATGGCTTGCGGACCCCGTGCGGAAACTTCAAGATTTTCGTGGACGCTGGAGGATTGCGGTGATTGGTTGACACAGAGCCTGTGAATATTCCGATGCCATCGACGGCCAGCATCGCCGGGGGATTCATCCTGGGGTTGGTGTGGATAGGCCTGACCTTCTTGCTGGTGCGGCAACTGGCCTCCCGAAGGTGGTCCTCCACCACGGCATCGGTGGCCCGACAGTTCATCATCGCCTTGCTGGTCGTGACCGGGATTTTGATGGTCCTCCGGTTCTTCATTCCTGCTGTTCTTCGGGACACCTGGGTGCTCGTTTTTTTCCTGGCTCCATGTGTCATCGGCATCATGATCATGATGCCATGGTGGCTGCCTCGATTGGTGGGCCGGGGCATGTCACCGCTCCTGGGGGCCTATACCGGGGGTGACGAAACGGAGGAACCGAAACCGTTCTACGCCCGGGCGGTGGCCTATCGGAAGCGGGGCAACGCCACGGAGGCCCTCGCGGAGGTCGAAGCCCAGTTGAGCCGGTTTCCCGACGACGCACCGGGTCTGATGCTAATGGCCGAGCTCAAGGCCAATGAATTGAACGACGTCCCGGGTGCCCTCTCCATTCTGGACCATCTCGTGGAGCGCCCCGCCTGTTCGCCCGAGGAGGCCGCTCTGGCCTTGCAGCAAAAATCCGCTTGGGAACTGGAACGGCTCAAGGACGTGGATGCCGCAAGACACTCTCTGGAACGACTGATTGAGCGCTGTCCGGGAACCCAGGCGGCACTGACCGCCCGCCAGCAATTGGCCCGACTGCCTTCCGAGGCCACCCTCGAATCGAGGGAAACGCCGCGCAAGATTGTCGTGGTGCATCATCCCGAACGGGTGGGCCTGCTGCCCGAAGGCAACACAAACGCCGCATCGCAACCATCGACCGGCCCCGAGGACGATGGCGGTGAAGCCGAACGCCTGGTCCGGCACCTGGAACAGTTCCCGGACGACTGGACGGCGCTGGAACAATTGGCGGACATCTACGAGCGGAAATGGAATCGACGGGATCTGGCAACCGATGTCTGGGAGAAATTGATTCAACTCACCACGGCCACACCCCGACAAACAGCCCAGTGGTTGAATCTTTTGGCCGATCTTCAACTTCGTTCTCCCAATGGCGCCGGTGCCGCCCGATTGACCTTGGAGCGGATTGGACAACGGTTTCCCGGGACCCCTTGGGCCGAACAGGCCGAATCCCGCATCCGGCTGCTGGGGCTGGATCAGCGCGCCAAAGCCGCACCCCGGGTCATCCGGCTTGGAACCTACGAGCAGAATATCGGGCTTAAGAGAGGGGATGCTTCCATCCCTGACCCGTCGAAGAGCGTGTCGTGAACCCCCACCGTCCGCCGTCCTCCGCTCGAAACGCGGCCGACGGGTCGACGGTCGACCGTTTCCCCACCGGGCCGATGCCATCGGCCACCCCTGCCCTGAATCGAAGCCTGTATGTCGACTGGCTCCGACGTTCGCGTCCGAACGTGACGTTCCAGGAGGCATCAGCGGGACCGGTTCCCGAACGATGGTTGCAACAAATTTGGCGACACCAACGCCTCCGGCGCGACGCCCTTCACCTCGCCGACGGACGGGCCCTTCAGGTGTTGCATCCCGGATTTTGGAATCGGGAACCGGGTCCCGATTTCCGCGGGGCCGTCGTCCAGTTCGAGGGGAACCCACCCGTCACCGGCGACGTGGAGATTGATCGGACGGAGAGCGGCTGGCGTTCGCACCGGCACATGGGCAATCCCGCCTACGCCCGGGTGATTCTCCACGTGGTGTGGCAGGCCATCCCCCAACCCCGGAACCCTCCCCTCCTCGCACTGGAACCACATCTGGATACCGCCCTGGCCGAACTTTCCGTCTGGTTGGAGGACGAGGCACCCGGGTTGCTGCCCGTGTCGGTGCCGGGTCGATGTTCCCGCCCCCTGGCCACCATCCCCATCGACACCTCGGTCGAACTCCTCGAACAGGCGGCCTCGCTCCGCCTGCACCGAAAAACGACCGAGTTCGGCATCCGGGCCCGTCATGTCGGCTGGGAGGGTGCCTTGTGGGAGGGACTGATGGCCGGACTCGGGTACCGGCACAACGTCTGGCCCATGCGACGTCTGGCAGAACTCCTGGTTCCGGGCCGCACCATGGAATCGGGTCCGGAACACCCCAGTCGCGTCGTGGGATGGGAGGCTCGTCTCCTCGGTGTGGCCGGAATGCTCTCCGAGCCTGGACGCGCGACTTCCGACTCGGACCATCTCCGGACCCTCTGGGACGCCTGGTGGCATGAACGGGACGCCTGGGCCGGGCACACCCTGCCCGGCAGCGTTTGGAAGCTCTCCGGGGTCCGACCCGCCAACCATCCCCAACGACGTCTCGCATTGGCGGCACGATGGATGGCGGGCGGAATGATCGCCGACGATCTGACCCGCTGGCTTCAGAGCAATTTCGCCCCGTCGGCGGGTGCCGGCCAATTAAGGACCATCCTCGAACCACCGGAAGAGGAGGATGCGTTCTGGAGATGGCATTGGACACTTCGTTCCCGCCGGTGCGGTCAACCTCAGCCGCTGCTTGGCGATGGTCGGGTCACCGACCTGGCGGTTAATATCGTCCTTCCGTGGTTGCTTGCCCGGGCATGGGCGGGCGAAAACCAGGCGCTCGCTGCCGAAATCCAGCGTCGCTACTTCACCTGGCCCGCCGCCGAGGAAAACGCGGTCCTTCGAAAAATCCGGCAGCGCCTGATGGGACATTCCAGTCGCCACCTTCCCCAACGTGCCGCCCTGCAACAGGGTCTCATGCGGATCAGTGGCGATTTCTGCGAGCCTTCCGGAGCCTTGTGCACCGGCTGCACCTTCCCGGAATTGGTGTCCGCCACACAGCGGCATCCCGCGCGTGGCACCTCGGGCGACGCTTGAGGAATCGTTTACGAGGCGGAGGCCGTTTGGTCCGCCCTGCAAACGAAACGTCCGCGTTCCCGGGAGGAATGTTTGGACTTCCTCCAAGTCGGCGACAGCCACCAGCGAAAGGATGGACCTTCTCCTTCGGAATGCAGACTCCCGATCGGTCAGGGCCGGCTCACGTCCGGCGGCTACGACATCGGGCAACACCGACGGTCCTGTGGATGGTCAACGTTATTTTCCTTTGCTTATTTATTTTCCCCACTACAAACCATCCGGTTTGACCGACGGGTCGGACGGAGACGAGGAGGGTGTCGGACTCCGCTCCACCGGCACGGCATTGGTGGACCGATTCTTATCCCCCGGAAACAGCTCCTTCAACGTTTCCAAAGGCCGGAACGGGGCCAGCATGAAGCCCGGGATGTGACGGGGTGTCATTTCCGGATGATCGAGGCGTCCTTTGACGTCGTATTCGAGTAGCTTGGCGACCGGTTTCAGGACCAGGTTGACGATTGGCCCCAAAACCGGAACGTCCCGAAGGACGGCCGCTTCAAACCGACCATCCAGCTGGGTATCGAAAAGGACGCTCCCGTTGAGATACAGATGCACCGTGGGCGAATGCAATTCGAGGTCGCGGGTGACCACCGCCCGGTTGGTCAAAACAAATGTGGCCGATCCGGAGCTAAACCGGGTCTGGCCCAATCCTGGAATGGCACGGTCCAACACTTTTGAAACCCCGCCAAACAGGGGCAGGTCCCAGAGAAAGCCATCCTTCAGTCGGGCGCTTCCCAGCCCCTGCCAGTCGCCATTGGTTCGCGTGTGCGCCTCGGTGACGGTCAACCGACCGTCGAGCCACCCTTCCAAACGATTGGTCTGGGGGGTGATGTCATTCAACAGGCTCCTCAACTGACTGTCAGCCACCACCGTGTCAAAGCGGAGCACCGTGTCGTTGGTATCCCGGATATCGGCGCTGAAGTTACCGGAAATCCGGCCCCCGTGAAACCCGCCCACCAGGTTGGTGACAATGATGAATCCATCATGCCACCAGAGCGAGGCCGACACGTTGGTACCGGCGAGAAAACGCCAGCGGAAACTCGGAATCTCCGCATCGAATCGAACGTCGGCTCCAGTCCGGGTCTCGAGCGTGGGAATGGTTCCATTCATCATCACCCGGGGTGGCAGGGGAAACTCAAACGGTTTGAAGGAAAGGAATGTGCGCGGACCCAGGGCGGCGAACACTCCGACCGGATCAATCGTGGTCAGCGTGTTGGTGAAAGAGAGGAGGCCGCTGGCAACCTCATATTGAATCCCCTCGGCATTCACCGTGTTGGTTCCCTGCCGTGCCCAGACCGGTCCCGCGCGCAACCGTCCGCGGCCAAAGCTGAAATCGGTGGTCAGGGCATCCGCCTGTTCTTCGCGGTACGAGGCCACACCTGTTTCCAGGTGTCCTGTCACCTGAAGGCTTTGGCGGTCCGCCCATTGCCCCTGAAGCGTGGCGTTCAAACGGGGTGGCTCACCCAATTTAAAACGTTGGAGAGAATTTGACGCTGCGGGAAGCCAGGCCATCAACGCTGGCAAAGGGTTCATCGCACTCTGCAGGGCCACCTGGTAGGATTCGCGGTCGGCTTGTCCCGACAGCGAAAGCGGCCCCTCCCCCGACTCCAGGCGGACATCCGTCCATTCCCAACGGGATTGGGTCCATCGGGCCGGAATGGCCAGTGAACGGATCGTCAGCCCTCGGAGGGTGGCATTGGTGACCTGGAATTCACTGTCAAGCGACAGGCGCGGGGCAAGTTCCCGGCTCCAATCATCCGGGGTCCACTCCGGCCTCATGACAGGAAGGATTCCCTCGGTCTTCAACCGAAAGGACAAGGGATGTTCTGGATCCCATTTCAGTTCATCCAACCAGGGGCGGGCGAACGCGGTCCATTCGTCCGGCAGGTTGGGAACCTGCACTCGGCCCGACACCGAGGCATGAAGTTCGCGCGTGGCAGGCTGAAAGTCGCCCTGAACGGCGATTCGCTCCCCATAAATCGGGAATTGGAGCTGTGACAGGCTGATCAACCCGCCGGCCCAGCGCAAGGCACCGTCCACGGAACGAATCGACAGGGAACGAACGTTGGCTCCCTCGCCCCGAAACATGGCCTGCACTGACCAATCGTCCGCCTCAAACCCAGGCTCCCACGGGTATGACGCCATCGGACCCGGATTCGCCTCAACCGTGACGGACAGTCCGTCCAGGGTTGCATGCGGAGATTCGATGCCGGAAAGGCTCACCCGTCCAGCCATGGAACGGCTGCCCTGAACCCGCCCGGTATGGGTTCCCCCGTGAGGAATGGTCCAGTCCATGACCACGTTCTGCGCGCGGCCCCACGACGTGACCGGACGGTCCGCCTCCACCGTCCCATGCGTCATCCATTGCCCCTCTTCGGTGGTGGACGTGAGGCCCCGAATCATCACCCCCCGGGCCGAAGCCAGGGCACTGCCCGGGTCGGTGGCTTGGACGCTCCAACGGATGGGTCCGGTGCTGGCCTGCGTCAGGGATTGGGCGGTATCAACATCGAATCGGACGATGGGTGCCCCGGCCCAACGGGTGGCCAGATTCGTCACCCCGCCTTCGAGGGCAACCCACATCATTCCGTTGGTTCCCGGCGGTTGGTTCAGGGTCAAATCCGCCCGGAACGGCCCCGCCTGACCCCAGGGAGCTCCAAACCCATTGCCTTCGATCCGAACATCGGCAGTCGCCAATTCCGGATGGCGAAGATCAAAATGGAAGGCCAGCTGGAGCGTTGGAACTCCGCGGATGGAAAGTTGATCCCGATGTTGCAGGACGGCCACCAGGTCCTCCTTCCAGGCGGTGCTGGTCGAAGGTCCGGGACGAACACTTCGGAGTCTTGAGGCATTGGTCAGTGACCCGGCAGCCCGGAATGAGGCCCCCAGACAACGCCCTTGAAGGTCCTCCAATTCCCAGGATTCGGGACTCAAAAACCGGAGCCGGGCCTGAATGTTGGTGACCTCCAGCCAGGTTACAGGCGTCTGCCCCGGCGGACTGACGGGAATCCGCAAATCCCCATTGCGCAGCACCAGCCCGCGGACGGCCGGCCCCTGCCCCCATCCCACCTGCGTCCAGTCCAATTCCAACTGGGCCTCCTCCACCCTCAATTCTTCGCGGCCCGTTGCCTCCAAATGACGAAACCGGAGGTCCTCCGCCACCAACCCACGATGAAGTCGCCACCGAAGCCGACCAAACTCCGCGGCGAGGCTGTTCTCCCTCAGTTGATCCAGAACCGGTCGCCGAATCCAACCCGGGAAACCGATCTCATGGATGTAGGTGACCGCGAGGGTCAGGCCCAGGAACGAGCCGACCACGCATCGGACCGACCATCGAAAACAGCGTCGACGCCAGCCGCGCGCCCCCGGCTTGACCGTCGGTCCCGATACGGACGGATCATGGGATGCCGAACTCACGACGAAAGTCCTCGTAGAGACCGATGGGAATCTCGCGACCCACCGGGTGGGTGTCGTCGTCGAGGTAGATCAAGGCCACGGCAGCGGCGTCGTTGACGGAAAGAATCCGCCATCGAAGGGTCTGAAGCGGAGCCCCGGGGGAAAACTGGAAGACCACCTCGTGGGCCAGTTCCCGGGCAGAGGGAAGATTGGTCATCTGTGCCTCGTTGAACACCGGCCACCGGCGTGTTGCCAGATGCCCCAGCCGATAAGCCAGTTCGTCCAGCGCCGGTGCCAGGAGGTTTCCCGGTTCGCCACGGGTCACCTTCCAACCGCCATCGGCACTGCGGTCCAGCACCCGCTCATGCCCGGCCTGACGAATGGTGACCTGAAGCACCTGCGTCGGGGAGAAGGTCACCGTTCTCAACTGCCCCACCGTCCGGGGCAGCGCCTCCACCTCCGGCCACGATAAATTGTAAACCCCCGGCTCGTCCCCCCGCCGGGCATAGACCGTGTCGCCACTGGTCGGGGCACTGAATTGGAGCTCGAGGGGACTGTTGGTTCCCGACGACAATCGGACGAGAAACGCAGGCGGATTCAGGCCGTAGCGCCCGTAATCGGCCACTCCGGCACTGGGAAAATCGCGGATTCGCAGGGCCGATAAACCGCCCAGCAGGTATCCCACCTCGACCGGGTCCGCCTCGTGGGGTCCGGGCTGCACGACGGTCCAGTTGGTTCCCTTCCGCTCCGCCAGGGCCTGGTTGGTCCCGGATTGAAACTCGATCCGGGTCACATCCAACTCGCTGGAAATCAGGCGTCGGTCTCGAAATTCGGCCAGGGGGGCTTGAAGCAGGACGGAGATGGGGGTGGGCACCAACACCACGTTGGTGTGGGAAAGCCTTCGAACGAACATCTGGCCGGGCGCATTGGTTGCAACCCGTCCGAATTGAAGCTGCGCCACGGAGCGCTCCCCGGACCCCAGCAGGACCTCGGCCTCAGGCGACTGGAATCCAAAGGTTTCCAGATCGACAAACGGGGAATCGGTGATGAACGCCGTCACCGGTGTCATCTGAAGGGTCGTGATCAGTCCATTGATTCGGTCCGAGTTGGCTCGTCCGGCCAGCGGTTTCACGAGACGCCATTGCCGCGTCACCGGATCCCGAACGGCTTCGATGGTCGTCTTCCGACGAAGTTCAAAGCGGTCGACGGCCAGGTCGCGAAGGTCCACCAGATTGCGGTCCCGCCAGGCGGCGGCACTGGTCGGAATCAGGTTGAAGACCTTTCCGTCCCCGGTGAATACCCCATCCAACCCGACGCGCTGAAAATAGAACTGGTCCCCCAGAGGCGTCGGGGACCCGATACGCAGCAGCCAGGGTCCCTGGGCCGACTCCAGGGTGAGGGTCGCTGCCGAGGCATCGAGCCCGAATCCTTTGAGGGCCTCGGGTCCGCCCACTTCCCGCAAAGGCATCCAACGCCGGGGCTGAAGTTTCTCCAGGGCGGACAGAAGCGCCTCGATGGCGGTGGCCTGGGCGGGATAAGTCACCGGCTCCCGCATCCGCCAGGCATCGGCGCTGCGCTCGACGCGGACCACCGAGTTGCTGCGGATGAATTCGACTGCCGTCACGTCGGACGCCTTCATCGGCACATACGGCGCCGCGCCACTGGAGCCGGTCACGCGCACGCCACCCTTCGGTTCGGTGAGGAACGCAAACAAACCGAGCCCCAAAGCCCCGGTGATCAACAGCCAGGTCCAGCGAACATTCATGCGCGTCGACGAAACCAC
>Ga0136644_10004732_pt1 | contig 10038 bp, 10 predicted proteins | sample C_130820_EF_Meta_FD_94780 | JGI IMG/M metagenome (GOLD analysis project Ga0136644, IMG submission 94780) | Freshwater microbial communities from Lake Croche, Canada to study carbon cycling - C_130820_EF_MetaG (v2) (version 2) | ecosystem: Environmental > Aquatic > Freshwater > Lake | place...
AAGGCCAGAAAGGCGCACGACAGCATGAACATGGCAAAACGCGAACGCCCCGCCGGCAGCTGAACTTTGAGCAACGGATTGGGCGTGAAGGCATGAATGCGCGGTTTTCTCACGGCTGCCCCCGCACCGCTCGATCAACGTCCCGAATATTCGCGACGCCGCCATCGGCGCCCACCGCGAGGTACAAGGTACTTCCAGGGACTACGCCTTGCATTTTTAAATCGCGCGCTGCGGCCTCGGCGATCAACGACGCCTTGGTCAGACGCGATTGCTCGAGCTGAAGCTGATTCCATTGCACCTGCAGCTTCGCTTCGGCTTGCTGGGCACGTTCGAGTTCGATGTAAGAGCGCCGATGGCGGTGCTGAGATTCAACGAGAACGAGCGAACTCAAGACCAACACGATCGTCAACAGGATATCGACGCGCGTCATGCGGACACCCCGGCAAGCCGCTCGGCGCCGCGCAAGACTGCGGAGCGCGCCCGCGGATTCGCTGCCGCCTCTTGGGCGTCGGGGAGCACGCGCGCGAGCAAACGCAGGCGCGGTATTGGCCGGGCCTGCTCGGGGCTCGCAGGGGGCAGGCCGCGCAGGCTCGAGGAGCGCGGCAAGCGCACGCTGTCAGCCGGATCCCCCTTCCCCGACTCGCGCGCGAAAAAGCGCTTGACGATGCGGTCCTCAAGCGAATGAAACGCGATCACGACCAGACGTCCGCCAGGATTCAGTCGGTCGGTCGCGCTCTGGAGGACGGTCGCAACTTCTTCGAGTTCGGAATTGACCAGAATCCGAATGGCCTGAAAGGTGCGGGTCGCGGGGTCCTTACCCAGCGGCGCACGCCCGGCGCGACGACGCAAGACCCCGGCGACCAGCGCGGCCAGTTCGGCGGTCCCACGTAGGGCCTCGTTACCGGCCTCATGGCGGCGAGCCGCAATCGCCCGCGCAATCGGAACAGCAGCCCGTTCTTCTCCATAGATTTTTAACACCTCTGCAATTTCGACCTCGTCGGCCGACAACAGCCACTCCCGCGCCGAAAAGCCACGCGTGGGGTCCATCCGCATATCCAAGGGGCCGTCCTGACGAAAGCTAAAGCCGCGCGCCGGATCGTCGAGTTGCGGGCTGGAGACGCCCAGGTCAATCAAAACGCCGTCGATACCCTGCGCACCTTGCGCCGCAAGCACCGCCTCCAACTCGGAAAAGGGCGCGTGATCAATCGAAAAGCGCGGGTCGTTGATCGCCCGGCCCGCAGCCACCGCTTGCGGATCACGGTCGATAGCAATCAGGCGACCCGCAGGCCCGAGACGCTCAAGCACCCCCCGTGCGTGCCCGCCGCGGCCAAAGGTGGCGTCGACGTAGGTCCCACCGGCGCGCACCGCGAGCAAGGCGAGCGTTTGCTCGAACAAAACCGGCCGGTGCGCCGACACGGGCCCCCCGATGGGCGCCAAGGGTTGTAGGGAGGCGGGCGACATGAACCAATCAGAAGGCGAACGAGGCAACCGCATCGGGCGCCGGGCCGGCGAGCGCCTGCGCCTCGCGCGCTTGCAGGGTGGCGGCGTCCCAAAGTTCGAACCGATTGCCCAAACCCAGCAGCATGACGTCGCGCGTCAGCGCCGCCGACGCGCGCAACTCGGGAGAGACCAGAATCCGGCCCGCACCGTCCATCTCCACGTCGGTCGCGCTACCCAACAGGATGCGCTGCCAGGCACGCGCCTCGGCCGGCCAAGCGGCGATGCGCTCGCGTTGCTGCTCCCAAGCCGGGCGCGGATACATCACCAGACAGCCGTCCGGGTGTCGCACCAGGGTTAAAGCCCCCGCGCACAGAGCGACCAGCGAATCGCGGTGGCGTGACGGCACCGTCATCCGACCCTTCGGATCCAGGCTGAGTGCGGAGCTTCCTTGGAACACGATTATCACGCTGGGAGCGAGAGGATATTCCCCTCAACGCCCCACAAACCACCACGTTTTGACACTGTCCCCCACTTTAAGGCAAAAAGTCCTCCAGGGTCAAGCCTGAAAAGCCCATTTTTTCAATGACGACAAGGACTTACGATCGATTCGAAGAACCAATCGCAAGATAAAAATCGCGTTGAATCAGAGCTTTGGCGATTGCTCTGCAAGTGGGTTGTGAGCAGATCGTGGGGGATGCGGGCCGATAGGCCGGGTTCTGTGCGTCGGTTGCCCGACGTGACGATCATTCCTCTGGGCGACGCATTACTGCGCCGCTCTAGCCACCTACCCGCACGCTCGAACGAGCCGCCCTCCAGCGCCGGTTCGAAAACCGGCCGTGCACGTGCCTATTCGGTGTTGCTCCGGGTGGGGTTTTGCCTGCCAGGTCTGTCACCAAACCCGCGGTGAGCTCTTACCTCACCTTTTCACCCTTGCCAGCCTCGCGGCTTCGGCGGTTTGTTTTCTGTGCCACTTTCCGTCGCAGGGCGACCGCAGCCACCCCACGCCTGGCCGTTAGCCAGCACCCTGCCCTGTGGAGCCCGGACCTTCCTCCCCCGGCCACCGGCAACAACCGATGACCGACAGCGATCGCCTGGCCCGCATCCCAGCTGCAGTCTACCCGCAGCGAGCGGCAAACACACGCCGTGCGCTCAGGCCGCGCCGACCGCCACCACGCTCCAAGCGAGTTGCTCGCCAGCGGCCAAGGGCACCAGAGTCGACCCGCCCACAAACGGTAATTCGTCGGCGATGCGCTGTGGCTGGCGAGCCAGGGTGACAAAGTCGCGATTGCGCGCCAGACCATAGAAATCAGCGCCATAGTGGGCGGCAAATCCCTCCAAGCGATCGAGCGCGCCGACCGCATCGAACGCGCTCGCGTAAAGCTCAATCGCGTGCGGCGCGGTGTAACAACCCGCGCAACCACAGGCGTGCTCTTTCAGATGACGGGCGTGGGGTGCGCTATCGGTACCCAGAAAGAAACGGGGATCGCCCGAGGTTGCCGCGGCCAGCAACGCCTGGCGATGGGAAGCCCGTTTGAGCACCGGCAAACAATACCAATGCGGCCGCAGCCCACCCCGAAACAAGGCGTTGCGGTCGTACAGCAAATGCTGCGGCGTGATCGTCGCTGCCACGCCAGGACCATGCGCCTGCACCCACTGCACGGCTTCGCGCGTGGTGGCATGCTCGAAAACGATCCGCAAACTGGGGAAGTCGTGCCGCAGCGGCTCCAGCACGCGATCAATGAACACCGCCTCGCGGTCGAACACATCGACCTCAGCGTCGGTCACCTCGCCATGCACCAGCAAAGGCAACGCGTGCGACTGCATCGCCTCCAGCACCGGCGCCAATGCGCTCAGCCGACGCACGCCGGCATCGCTATGCGTGGTGGCTCCAGCCGGATAGAGCTTTACCCCATGCACGATACCGCTCGCCTTGGCCGCAGCGATTTCGGCTGGCGCCGTGGCATCGGTGAGGTAGAGCGTCATGAGGGGCTCAAAGGTCGCCATCGCGGTGGCGGTGCTCAAGTCCCCGGCAATCCGCGCAGACGCGACGGCCGCGTCGCGGGCGGCGAGAATTCGCTCCCGATAGTCGCGCGCCTGCGCCACCGTGGTGATGGGCGGCTGCAAGTTGGGCATCACCACCGCGCGCCCAAAGCGGCTTGCCGTCGCGGGAAGCACCGCCTGCAGCGCCTCGCCGTCACGCAGGTGCAAGTGCCAATCGTCCGGCCGCGTGATGCGAATACGCTCCACCCTCGACGCCACAGGTATAGAACTCGGCGCGTGATTCGGCGCGTCGTTCCGCACGGGATTCGGCACGTGATTCGGCGCCTTCATCACGGCTGCGCCAGAGCGTCGGCAATCGCGCGCGCAACGTCCTCCGTGCGCGCTTGACCCCCCATGTCGGGCGTGCGCGGGCCGTGCGCCGTCACGGTCTCGATCGCGCGCACGATGGCGTCGTGCGCACTGCGATAACCCAGGTGCTCGAGCATCATGGCGCCGCACCAGATTTGCCCAATCGGGTTGGCGATACCCTGCCCCGCGATGTCGGGTGCCGAACCGTGCACGGGCTCGAAAAGGCTGGGAAATTTGCGCTCCGGGTTGATGTTGGCGCTGGGTGCGATCGCAATCGTGCCGGTAACCGCCGGGCCCAGATCCGACAAGATGTCGCCAAAAAGATTACTCGCGACGACCACGTCAAACTTCTCTGGGAAGCGCACGAAATGCGCGGCCAAGATATCGATGTGGAACTTCTCCACCTGCACCGCCGGAAACTGCGCAGACATCGCAACCACACGTTCATCCCACCACGGCATCGAGATCGAGATGCCATTACTTTTGGTGGCACTGGTGAGCTGGCGTCGCGGGCGCCCTTGCGCGAGCTCAAAAGCAAAGCGCAAGATGCGGTCGGTGCCGTGGCGGCTAAAGATCGACTCCTGCAGTACCACCTCGCGCTCGGTGCCTTCGTACAGGCGGCCACCGACCGACGAGTACTCGCCCTCGGTGTTTTCACGCACCACATAAAAATCGATTTCACCGGGTTGGCGCGGGCTCCCGTCGCGACGCACCACCGGGCACGGAACCCCGGCCAGCAAGCGCACCGGGCGCAGATTCACGTACTGATCAAACTCGCGCCGAAACTTAAGCAGAGAGCCCCACAAGGAGATGTGGTCGGGGACCGTTTCCGGCCAACCCACCGCGCCGAAAAAAATCGCCGCGTGCCCGCCAATCAGCTCCTTCCAATTCGACGGCATCATCTCGCCATGCTTGACGTACCAATCGCAAGAAGCAAAATCGAAGTGATCCCAGGCAAGCGGAATACCGAATCGGCGCGCGGCGGTATCGAGTACCGCAATCGCCGCCGGAACCACCTCGCGACCAATGCCGTCGCCAGCGAGAACAGCGATGCGGTGCGGTGCGTGGGCAAGCGTGGAATCAGCCATGGCAGGGGCCCCCTTGAGGTACGTTCAAAACTTAGAAAACGGGGTGCGCGGCGTCGCTCCATCGAGCGCTCCGCGCAAAAATGGTATCGCCGCCGCAAGCAGGGCCTGCGGCGCTTCCTCGGGCAAGTAGTGCCCACAAGGCAAGGCATGGCCACTGACCTGGGCCGCCACCGCGCGCCATTCGCGCAGCGCCTGAAAACACGCCGCAATCGTGCCGTGCTCGCCCCACAAAACCTGCAACGGGCACGCGACCTTGCGGCCCGCAGCCCGATCCGCACGGTCATGCTCGAGATCGATGGTCGCGGCCGCACGATAATCCTCGCACAGCGCATGCTGTGTCGCGGGATCGCGCAGGCAGCGCTCGTACTCGGCGAGCGCGCGAGGGTCAAAAACGGCCATCCCAGCGTGCCGGCTACCCATCGTGGCGAGCAGGTAAGCCTGCGGATCGCCGGCAATCAAGCGCTCGGGCAGGGGCGCCGGCTGGAGCAGAAAGAACCAGTGCCAGTAGCGACTGGCGAACTCGCGGTCGGTCGCCTCGAACATCGCCAAGGTCGGCGCGATATCGAGCAAGCTCATGCGCGCGACGCAATCCGGGTGGTCAAGCGCCAAGCGGTGTGCCGTGCGCGCGCCGCGGTCGTGGGCCAGAATCGAAAAACGCTCAAAGCCGAGCGCGCGCATCACTTCGACCTGATCAGCCGCCATCGCGCGAAAACTTTGCTGGCCGTGGTCACCCTGATCCGCCGGCTTACCCGCGTCGCCATAGCCCCGCAAATCGGTAATCACCACCGTAAAGTCCTGCGCGAGATGCGCCGCCACCCGGTGCCAAAGCGCGCGCGTTTGCGGGTGCCCGTGTAAACACAAGAGCGCGGGGCCACTACCCGCCCGCAGCAGCGGAATCGTGATGGTCTGCCCACCGCCCGCGTGGCGATCGGGCACGACGAGGCGCCGCTCGTCAAAACCCAGAAAGAGTTCCCGCAGTGCGCCCTCAGGGGCACTCGAAGCAGGCCAAGACGGGGTCATTGCGCAACCTCAGTGGCTCAAAATCTTGGAGAGAAACTCGCGCGCACGCGCGCTCAAACCGGCTTGTGCCGCCGAACCAAAAAAGTCTTCTTTCAGGCGATCCTCGACGATGCGCCCCTGATCCATGAAGACGACGCGGTTGGCGACCTTGCGCGCAAAGCCCATCTCGTGGGTGACGACCACCATCGTCATCCCCTCGCGGGCCAACTCGATCATCACGTCGAGCACCTCGTTGATCATTTCCGGGTCGAGCGCGCTCGTTGGCTCATCGAACAGCATGGCGATCGGGTCCATCGCCAGTGCACGCGCAATTGCGACCCGCTGCTGTTGACCACCGGAAAGTTGCCCAGGATGTTTGTGCGCGTGCGCGCGCAAGCCCACCCGATCGAGCAATTTGAAACCCCGCTCGACGGCTTCTTCCTGCGAACGACCCAGCACCTGCACCTGCGCTAAAGCAAGATTGGCGGTAATGGTCAAATGGGGGAAGAGTTCAAAATGCTGAAACACCATCCCAACGCGCGCCCGCAAGCGCGGCAGGTTCGTCGCGGGATCGTTAACGCGCGTGCCGTCGACTGTGATGGAACCCTGCTGAAACGGCTCGAGTGCATTGATGCATTTGATCAGCGTCGACTTCCCCGAACCCGAGGGGCCACACACCACGACCACCTCGCCGCGATCGACATGGGTTGTGCATTCCGTCAACACCTGCACTCGCCCGTACCATTTCGACACTGATTCGATTGCGATCATCGTGACTTCCGTTGACCCCTGCGCGGATGCCGCCTCAACGCGGAATCGCCAGGCGCGCTTGCAACACCCGTACCGTTCGCGAGAGCCCGGTGCACATCAAAAAATAGATCAGCGCAACAAACAGGTACATCTCGACCACCCGCGAATCGCGCTGCGCGATCTTGCCAGCGGCACCGACAAAATCCGTTACATTCAGGAGCGACACCAAGGATACGTCCTGGAACAAGATGATGGTCTGCGTCAGCAGCACCGGCAACATATTGCGCAGGGCCTGCGGCAACACGACGAAGCGCATCGTTTGGCTGTAGGTCATGCCCAACGCCATCGCGGCTTGTGGTTGACCGCGCGCAATCGACTGGATGCCAGCGCGCATGATTTCGCAAAAGAAGGCTGCCTCGAACAAGATAAAGGTGATGTACGCCGAGTTTTGCGCGCCAATCGCCGGCGGCCGTTCAGCCCCGGTGGCCCATTGCAAGATCACCGGCATCAAAAAATAAAACCAAAAAATCACCAGAAGCAGGGGCACCGCCCGCATGAAGTTCACGTAGCCGGCCGCAATAGCTGACCACAGCGGGTTCGAGGACAAGCGCACCATCGCCAACAGGGTGCCCAACACGAGACCGCCCAAGGTCGCCACCACGGTCAGTTGGACCGTGTACTGAAGGCCACCCAGCACATAGGGCCAGGTGCGCCAGACGACGTCAAAATCGAGTTCGCTCATCGGCTCGTGCCGATATAACCCGGCACCCGAACCCGCGCCTCGACAAACGCCATCGCCCGATTGGCGAGCAGCGAGATCAGGATGTACACCACCGTCGCGGCAGCAAAGGCCTCGAAATAGCGGAAGGTGAGTTCGCCCATTTCCCGCGTGCGAAAGAACAACTCGGTGAGGCCGATTGAATACGCCACCGAGGTGTTCTTGATCAGGCTCATGGTGTCGCTGGTGAGCGGCGCGATGATGAGACGAAACGCCATCGGCAGGCGCACGTAGCGGTACGACTGCCAGGTCGTCAGGCCGAGCGCGAGCGCCGCCAGATGCTGTTCCTTGGGCAGCGCCAACAGGCCCGCTTTGACCTGCTCGGCAATACGCGCCGAAGTAAAGAGGCCAAGGCACAGGATCGCCGTGATGAACTGGTGCTGGGTCGGGTCGAGCGCCGTGACCCAAACTTTGACCGGGAGGAACAAGCCGGGCAAGACGAAATACCAGACAAAGAACTGCACGATCAGCGGGATATTACGAAACAGCTCAACCCAAGCGTCACCGCAAAGAACCAGCCAGCGCTGCGGCAAGGTGCGCACGGTACCGACGACCGAACCCAAGCCCATCGCGATCAACCAAGCCCAGCCGGCAACGCCCAGCGTGAACTGCAGGCCGTCGGCGAGCATGCGCCACCACGGCGCCTCGCCGTCGACTGCGAGCTCGAAAAAAATCTCCAGATTCATAAAAAAAGGCCGGGGGTACCGGCCTCAGGCATCCGTGTGCGCGACCACGGGCAACCCGCGCCCCTGAAGCGCTTAGACGCCCCGGTCGTTGGGGTTGCGGAAAGCTTCGCGCAACGCGGGCGTGATCGCGAAATTCAGATTCACGTTCTTCGGCGGAATCGGGCTCATGAACCACTTGGCGTAGATCTTCTCGATTTCACCCGACTTCATGATGGCCGAAACCGTCTTGTCGACCAGCGCCTTGAAGGGCGCGTCGTCCTTGCGCAGCATCATGCTGTAGGGCTCGGTACGCAAGGATTCGGGCAGGATTTTGTACGCCGCAGGTTCTTTGCTGTTGGCGATCTGCCCGGCAAGCAAAATATCGTCCATCACAAACGCGGTCACGCGATCGTCAGCCAACAGCAGAAAGCTTTCGCCGTGGTCTTTGCCGTAGATCTCCTTGACGTCGATCGAGGCCGTTTTTTCGTAAGCCTTTAGCAGCGGCACCGCGGTCGTGCCCGAGGTGGTCGAGATGTTTTTGCCATTGAGCTCGACCAACGCGTTCACGTTCGACGTCTTTTTCACCGCGGCGGTCACGTTAATGACGAAGTAGGTCGGCCCAAACGCGACCTGCTGCTGGCGTTGCACCGAATTGGTGGTCGAACCGCACTCAAGATCGATCGTCCCATTCATCAGCAGAGGAATCCGGTTGCTCGAAGTCACCGGTTGCAGGTTGACTTTCAAGTTCGGCAACTTCAGCTCGGTCTTGACGGCCTCGACAACCCGCATGCACAGATCCATCGCATAGCCCACCGGCTGCTGCTTGTCGTCCAGGTACGAGAAGGGAATCGAGGATTCCCGATGCCCCACGGTGATCGTCGCCGTGTCTTTGATCTTTTTCAGCGTGCCGGTGAGATCCTCGGCCTGCGCTGCCGGAGCGAGGCCAACGACAGCAGCCAGCGTTGCGGCTACAGCAAACAAGCGCGCGGGTTTCATCTCGGTACCACTCCAAATTGCAGGTCGTCGAAGTGTAGCATCGGGCTCAAACCCGCTTAGTGGGTTGCGCGGCTCGCCTCGCTATCAGTCCCACTGCCCTCACGCGCCTGCATCGCCCAGAGCTGGGCGTAACGGCCGCCCGCGCGCAGCAGGTCGTCGTGGCGGCCCACCTCCACCACCCGACCGTGCTCGAGCACGATGATCTGATCCGCATCCACGATGGTCGACAATCGATGCGCGATCACCAAGGTTGTGCGTTGCGCTGCCGCCGCGCGCAGTGCGAGCTGGATCGCCTGCTCGTTGGTCGAATCCAGTGCGCTGGTGGCCTCGTCCAAAACCAGGATCGGCGGGTCCTTCAGCAACATGCGGGCGATGGCGACGCGCTGCTTTTCGCCGCCCGACAGCTTCAAACCTCGCTCACCAACCGGCGTCGCGTAGCCTTGCGGCAAACGGACAATAAAGTCGTGCAGCTGGGCTGCGCGCGCCACCGCCTCAATGCGGTCTTGGGGCGATCCCGGCCGCCCGTAGGCGATGTTGTAGGCGATCGAATCATTAAACAGCACGGTATCTTGCGGGACGATACCGATCGCGGCTCGAAGACTGGTCTGCGAGACACTGCGCAGGTCTTGACCGTCGATACGGATGCCGCCGCCGGTGACGTCATAAAATCGGTACAACAGACGCGCCAGGGTGGATTTGCCGGCACCCGAACTGCCCACCACCGCCACCGTAGCGCCCGGCGCGATGGTGAAGCTCACGCGATGGAGAATCGGGCGATCGGGCTCGTAGTGGAAGTCCACCGCGTCAAAACAAACTTCGGGGCCGAGTGCGGCGCGTTCGAGGTCGCCACGCTCGGGCGGCTCGGGCGGCGCATGGGCGGGCTTGGCGACAAGCTTGGCGGCGGGCGCCGGCGTGGGCCTGGCTACGGACGCCGACGCCGCGGCTAAGCGCAGATTCGGCGCGGCAGGGGCGT
>Ga0136644_10004733_pt1 | contig 10038 bp, 12 predicted proteins | sample C_130820_EF_Meta_FD_94780 | JGI IMG/M metagenome (GOLD analysis project Ga0136644, IMG submission 94780) | Freshwater microbial communities from Lake Croche, Canada to study carbon cycling - C_130820_EF_MetaG (v2) (version 2) | ecosystem: Environmental > Aquatic > Freshwater > Lake | place...
CCCTTGAAGACAAAAGTATTCAAAAGTGGAAACTCGATTGCTGTCCGCATACCCAAGGAGATCGCAGAGATTACCGAGGCAGGGAAAGAGGTCCAGATAGAAAAAGTAGGTGACACCTTGGTGATCCGTTCTCTTGAGCGGCAGTCTCTGGCCGGCATTGGTAAATTATTTGCGCAATTTGGTCCAGATTTCATGCCTCACGGTAGAGACTTTATCGAGGAACGAGAGCTTGATTGGGATACATTTCTGCCTAAAATCAATAGTGAAGCATGAATATGCAATACATGATTGATACGAATATCTGTATTTTCCTAATGAAGAATCAGGCCCCACAAGCCTTGAGAAGACTTGAAAGCCTTTACAAAGGCGATGCGGTAATCTCTATCATCACTTTTGCCGAACTTAGAGCAGGCATCGAACTCGGCGGGCTGAATAGTGATAGAGAGAATCGATCTCTCGATCAGCTGATTCAATTTTTACCCGTCCTTCCATTTGATAAAAATGAAGCCTATTTCTATGGGCGCTTAAGGGCTGTAGTCAAAGACCGAAAAAGAAACACTATGGATCGATTAATAGCTGCACACGCGCTGAGTTGTGGCGCAACTCTGGTCACGCATAACACGTCAGATTTTGAGGATTATCCAAATCTCAAGGTAGAGGACTGGATGGCTTTGCATTAGGGCTGAGCGCTTAAATTAAGATTCAATATGGCAGCAAAGCTTATAATCACAAGAAATATAAGTGGTCTAGGAAAGATATGAAAGCAAGAGTGAAATGGATTGAAGGAATGAGCTTCCTAACCGAATCAGGAAGCGGTCATGCGGTGGTGGTAGATGGTGCACCCGAGGCGGGCGGTCGTAACCTAGGGCCCCGCCCGATGGAAATGGTGCTGATGGGTACCGGCGCCTGTACGAGCTTTGATGTGATGTTGATCTTAAAAAAGAGTCGGGCAGATGTGCGCGATTGTGTGGTCGATATCACTTCTGAACGAGCAGAAACCGACCCCAAAGTTTTTACCAAAATTCATATGCACTTCACCGTCACGGGTCATCAACTGAAGGCCGAAGTAGTGAAGCGCGCGATTGATCTCTCAGCCGAAAAATATTGCTCAGCTTCCATCATGCTGGGCGCGACCGCTGAAATCACCCATGACTTCACGGTTGTTGAGGTGGGCGCAGCACAATGACCCAGGCTTTCTTGCCAAGCCGGACGCTGGATCGGCTTTTAAACAAAGAAGATTTAAGCCGCGATGACATGCTCGCACTCATGCGTGCCGTGATGTCAGGGGAATTGCCTGCAACCCAAACTGCCGCGCTGGTTGTGGCCCTCAGAGCCAAGGGCGAAACGGTGACGGAGGTGGCAGCTGCCGCCGAGGTGATGCGTGAACTTTCGGCGCGAGTAGAGGTGGGCAACCTAGACTATTTAGTCGACACCTGTGGAACAGGTGGGGATGGCTTAAGTACCTTCAATATTTCTACAACGGCAGCTTTTGTAGCGGCGGCAGCCGGAGCAAAAGTGGCTAAGCACGGTGGGCGATCCGTTTCTTCCAAAACAGGCAGTGCAGATGTACTTGAAGCCCTCGGCGCAGATTTAAGCAAAGCCACTCCAGAGCGGGTTGCTGAAAGCCTCAATACCCTGGGGGTAGGTTTTATGTTTGCACCCCAGCATCATGCGGCGATGAAGCATGCCGCCCCGGTTAGAAGGGAACTGGGCGTGCGAACGGTCTTTAATTTGCTTGGGCCGCTGACCAACCCCGCAGGTGCACCCAATCAGGTTCTTGGGGTCTATGCCGAATCGTTAACAGGGCTGATGGCGCATGTGCTCAAAGCGCTGGGTAGTAAGCATGTATTAGTGGTGCATGGTCTGGATGGTTTGGATGAAATTACACTTTCTGGGCCCAGCCGCATAGCGGAATTGAAAGATGGCGTGGTAAAAGAATATATGGTTACCCCGCAAGAGTTGGGTGTGTCAATAGCGCCCCTGACCAAGCTCAAAGTTGAAGACGCACAACAATCCGCAACCATGATCCGAGCGGTCTTGGCGGGCGAACAAGGTCCGGCCCGGGATATTGTGTTGATCAATGCAGGGGCTGCTTTATATGCCGCAGATTTGGCTGAAAGCCTAAAAGCGGGTGTAGAGCTGGCTCGCACTGCGATTGATTCCGGCGAAGCCTCCAAAAGATTAAAGGGATTTATTGAATTGTTCCCACAAGACCTAAGCAATCAAACAGCCAACACCGCATCACACGAATCGTTCCACGCTAAGGCCTCATCATGAGCACGGTAGACCAAGACATCCTTGCCAAAATTGTGGCGACGAAACACGCCGAAGTGCGAAGAGACAAACTATCCCAGCCCGAATCCGTTTTGCGGGATTGGATTGCAGCGCAAAGCCCAATACGAGATTTTGAAGGAAGCTTAAGAGCAAAGATCGCAGGCGGTTTCCCCGCAGTGATTGCTGAAGTCAAAAAAGCTAGCCCCAGCAAAGGGCTCTTGCGTGATCCTTTTGAGCCCTCAGTCATTGCAGAAGACTACGCAAAACATGGTGCGGCGTGCTTGTCGGTCTTAACCGATCGCGAGTATTTTCAAGGGGCACCGGAATATTTAGTGTCAGCGCGCACGGCTTGTGCGCTACCAGTCTTAAGAAAAGACTTTATGGTCGATCCCTATCAAATTCTTGAAGCGCGTGCGATGGGTGCAGATGCGATCCTGTTGATTGTTGCTGCACTAGATCAAGGCATGATGATGGAACTGGCTATTCATGCCCGTGAGCTGGGCATGGCCATCTTGGTAGAAGTGCATAACCAAGAAGAGCTGCATCAAGCCTTGCACCTCCCTACCAATTTAATTGGCATTAACAACCGCAATTTGCGCACCTTCGAGACTTCGCTCGATACTACTTTGTCCCTGCAAAAAGAAGTGCCCGATGACCGCTTGCTCATTACAGAAAGTGGAATCGCTTCGATTGATGATGTGAGCACAATGCGCGCGGCGGGCATCCATGCCTTTTTGGTAGGGGAAGCTTTGATGCGCCAGCCAAGCCCAGGAGAAGCGTTGCAGAACCTTTTTGGCGTAATCCCCGCATAAATGATTGTCACGCTGGACGCGCTCTGTTCCCGTTTTCGGTCTGGCTGTATCCGATCAAACAAACCTAAAGACAAAACATCCTTTACGTATGACTTCAGCTCTATTTAGTCCCATTACCTTGGGTTCACTTGCGCTGCCCAATCGCATTATTGCAAGCCCGATGTGCCAGTACAGTTGTGTAGAGGGGTCGCCTCAAGCTTGGCATCAAATGCACATAGGTAATCTTGCTGCGAGCGGAGTGGGGTTGGTGTTACTGGAAGCCACAGGCGTGACCCCAGAAGGGAGGATTACGCCGTATTGCATGGGCTTATTTAGCGACGAAAATGAGCGGGCGCTACAAAAAATATTAGAAGGGGTACGTACCTTCAGTGCAACGCCAATAGGCATTCAACTGGGCCATGCTGGCCGCAAAGGGGCATGCGCTGCACCATGGAAGGGTGGGACACAACTGCCCCTTGAGCAGGGCGGTTGGCAAACTCAAGCCCCCTCAGCCATCCCGCACAATGGTGGCGATGCGGTTCCGCATGCCCTCACTACTGAAGAGCTTGCAACGATCCGCGACGCCTTTGTGCAAGCCGCCCAGCGGGCAACACGGATCGGTATCCAAGCGATTGAAGTACATGCGGCCCACGGCTACCTATTGCATCAATTTTTATCTCCGCTTTCCAATCAGCGCACCGATCAATATGGAGGTAGCCTCAAAAATCGCCTGCGCTTTCCTTTAGAAGTCTATGACGCCATTCGCAATGCGGTGCCGGCCTCTATTCCTGTTGGAATTCGGATTTCAGCTACGGACTGGGTTGAAGAGGGATGGAGTCTGGAGGGCACATTAGAATTGTGTGCCGAACTGCGGGAACGGGCATGTGACTTTATTGATGTTTCATCGGGTGGCTTATCCCCTCTACAAAAAATCGACCTCAAGCCGGGGTATCAAGTGCAGTATGCCCAGGCTGTAAGAGAGAGTAGCGGCTTGCCAGTCATGGCGGTGGGACTGATTACCGAAGGTCAACAAGCAGAAAATATCATCAAACAGGGTCAGGCAGATATGGTGGCCATTGCCCGCGCACTGCTGTGGGATCCCCGCTGGCCTTGGCATGCGGCGGCAGAACTGGGAGCAAGTGTCAAAGCCCCGCCCCAATACTGGCGCGGCCCCCCGCATGGAAAGACCGCAACATTTGACATGTGAATGGGTTTTGCTATAAAGTCGAGGATTACTTCGGACAAAGACACTGTTAAATAGCCGTCATGAAGACCTTTTCTGCAAAAGCCGAGACCGTACAACACGATTGGTATGTGGTAGATGCCACAGACCGCGTTCTAGGTCGTCTCGCCAGCCAAATCGCGCTGCGCTTGCGTGGCAAGCATAAAGCCATCTACACCCCTCACGTCGATACCGGTGATTTTATCATCGTCCTCAACGCCGAGAAAATCCGCGTCACCGGCAATAAAGCCGATGACAAAATGTATTACCGCCACTCAGGTTACCCTGGCGGTATTTACGAAACCAATTTCCGTAAGCTGCAAGCGCGCTTCCCGGATCGTGTGCTCGAGAAGGCTGTGAAAGGCATGCTGCCTAAAGGCCCCCTCGGTTACGCCATGATCAAGAAGATGAAAGTGTATGCGGGTGATACCCACCCCCATGCTGCTCAACAGCCCAAGCCACTGGATTTCTGAGGTTAGTCATGATTGGTTCTTATTATTACGGCACAGGCCGTCGCAAAAGCGCTGTAGCCCGCGTATTCATTAAGCCAGGTTCAGGCAAGATCATGGTGAATGACAAAACCATTGATGAATACTTTTCACGTGAAACGGGTCGTATGGTCGTTCGTCAGCCCCTGGAACTCACCAACAACGGTGCAACATTTGATGTTTTGGTGAATGTGATGGGTGGCGGTGAATCGGGTCAGGCAGGTGCAGTTCGCCACGGTATTACCCGTGCCTTGATTGATTTCAATGCAGAACTCAAGCCTACACTCAGCGCTGCTGGTTTTGTTACCCGCGATGCCCGTGAGGTTGAGCGTAAGAAAGTCGGTCTGCATAAAGCACGCCGTCGTAAGCAGTTCTCCAAACGTTAATGGCAGATGGGCTCCCTTTGGGTGCCCCTCCCCATTTGGAAGGCCATTCAACCCGCCTAGGGTGAATGGCCTTTTTAACTTGAGGAATGAAGCATGATTAAAGTAGGTATTGTGGGTGGAACGGGGTATACCGGAGTGGAACTATTGCGCCTCTTGGCGCGCCATCCTGAAGTACAGCTCCATGCCATTACCTCTCGTAAAGAAGCAGGGCAAGCTGTAGCAGATCTATTCCCCAGTTTACGTGGTCATGTGGATTTGGCTTTTTCTGACCCAAGCCAGGCCGGTTTAGAAAACTGTGATGCTGTGTTCTTTGCTACCCCCAATGGTATTGCGATGGAACAGGCAAGAACATTAGTGGATGCAGGGGTTCGCATCATAGATCTTGCTGCTGATTTCAGAATTAAGGATGTGGCCGAATGGGAGCATTGGTATCGCATGAGCCATGCCTGCCCAGACTTGGTCGCAGAGGCGATATACGGATTGCCAGAAGTAAACCGAGAAGCCATTCGTAATGCGCGGGTGTTGGCTAACCCGGGGTGTTACCCTACAGCGGTGCAACTGGGCTTTCTTCCATTAATAGAGGCTGGCATTGTCGATACCGATCACCTCATCGCAGATGCAAAATCAGGCGTATCAGGCGCAGGGCGTAAAGCCGAAGTTGGGGCCTTGTTTGCTGAAGCAGCGGACAATTTTAAGGCTTATGGTGTGCCAGGCCACCGTCATCTTCCTGAGATTTCTCAAGGCCTAAGCCATGCAGCCAACAAAAAAGTAGGTTTAACGTTCGTGCCCCACCTCACTCCTATGATCCGCGGAATTCACGCTACGCTGTATGCTCGTTTAACCCATCCGCAAACAGAACTGAATCTTCAAGATTTATACGAAAAAAGGTACCAGGGCGAACCCTTTGTTGATGTGCTGCCCTCAGGCAGCCATCCTGAAACAAGATCAGTCCGGGCATCCAACCTTTGCAGGATTGCAGTCCATAGGCCGCAAGGGCAAGATACAGTCGTTGTTCTTTCTGTAATTGATAACCTCGTAAAAGGGGCAGCAGGTCAGGCTGTGCACAACCTCAATCTGATGTTTAGTTTCAAAGAAACACTAGGACTTGAAGGTTTACCTGTTCTGCCTTAATGGGCCAGGCGGATTGAATCATGTTGCCTAAGATTAAACGCTCACTCCGATCCAACCTAGGGAGTCATCAGGTCAAGATGTCTTTGCAGCCGCAAAGACCCTGGTGGCTGCGCTGGGGTAGTTCGGTGATGTGGAATCTGGCCTTGTTGGGAATCATTTCCCTTGTTTCGCATATTCTAGGCTGGCCTTTATTGGGGCCGTATCACATGAATGTGGATACCCGCGCGCTAGAGGCGGAACACCGTGTCGTTGAGCAACAAATGGCTGAAGCCAACGAAACAAAAGTGGTGCAAGAGCGCTTACAGAACGAAGAAAAAGCCGCCCGTCAAAACCTGGCCCAAGAACTTGCCGCTCTGCGCGAAGAGAATTTGCATCTTAAAGAAGACTTGGCATCCCTTCGCAATCTAAAAAATCCGGCAGCGATAGGAGGGACGCCCACCTCTAGCGAAGGGTTAAAATTAAGCGGATTTAAAGTACAGGCAGGCGCAGTACCCAATGAATATCGCTGGCACTTGTTGGTGGCTAATGCGGGCAATCAAGCACGCCCATTTCAAGGAAAAGTCATATTAAAGTTGCAATATGCGAGTGGCGAGAGAGTAGAAGTTCAACCTATCGCAACAAAACCAAACGACAGCACGCAACTTCTTAGTTTCAAGTATTATCAAGAAGTAGAGGGAACATTTCGGGGTGCCCCTGCAAAATCGGCAAGTATGATTTATGCAGAAGTGTGGCGAAACGGCGACTCCAATCCCACGGCTGTTCTATCACTGCCCATGCCCTAACAAGGAACCGTTTTATGTTCGGAAACCAAAGTAAAGCAGCCCCGATTGATAGCCTTATTGGCTCGGGAACAACCATCGTTGGCGACATTAGCTTTAAAGGTGGAATGCGCGTTGATGGCGTTGTAAAAGGGACGATCCATAGCGAAGGCCAAGTAGGGTCAACGCTCATCGTGAGTGAGTCAGGTCGCGTTGAGGGTGAAATTCGCGCACCGCGTGTCGTCATTAACGGTGAAATTCTGGGGCCTGTTTTTGCTACCGATTCAGCTGAGTTAATGCCCAAAGCGCGCGTGACAGGGGATTTACATTACCGCAAGATTGAGATTCACATGGGTGCACAACTAACGGGTCAGTTGATCCATGATGAGCCAGATTCTGGCAATATTGTCGATCTCAAATCGCACCAGCAATCTACCTAACGTTACAGTAGTCAGGAGAGCAGTATGAACGCAGTAACCGATATGCCAACCGCCATTATTTTTACCGATAGTGCTGCCGCTAAAGTACAAAGTCTTTTGGATGAAGAAGGGAACAATGCGTTGAAATTGCGCGTGTTTGTATCAGGAGGCGGTTGCTCTGGCTTTCAATACGGATTTACCTTTGATGACGTCCTGAATGAAGACGATACGGTGATGGAAAAAAACGGCGTGCAATTATTAGTCGATGCCATGAGTTATCAGTACCTAGTTGGCGCTGAAATTGACTATACCGAGGGACTAGAAGGTGCGCAGTTCGTCATTCGCAATCCCAATGCTTCCTCTACCTGCGGTTGTGGTTCATCGTTCTCGGTTTAAGCCGGATACACTGCCCCAAGTATCCTGGGGCCTTGTGCTCCAGTCACACTGATTAAGTTACCGGCTTCTCCCTGAATAGTGCGCTGCGCTAACCAGGCAAAGGCCAGCGCCTCTACCTGATCTTCTTGCATGCCAATTGCCCCAGTACGATTCACCAGGCGCGGGGCAAGTAAGGCTTGTAATCGATTCATCAAAGCCGTGTTGTATGCCCCCCCTCCACACACCCACACCTCCGCGCTGCTTGGTGTAAATTGTTGAATGCTGTCTGCAATGGCACGCGCTGCCAACTCCAGTAAAGTACGTTGTACGTCCTGGGCTGGAATAGCAACGCAACCCCTTAATGACAGCACCTCTTTGAGCCAGGGCATATTAAACATATCGCGACCTGTGCTACGGGGTGGTGAAAGTGTAAAAAAAGGATGTGCAAGCAAGCGATTCAGTAGCATTTCATTTAAGGCCCCCGATTGGGCCCAAGCCCCATCTTGATCATACCTAAGCCCCTGATGCTCTTGAATCCAGGCATCCATTAGGGCATTGCCCGGGCCGCAATCAAACCCGATGGCAGCTTGCCCAGGCCTTAAGGCCGATAAATTAGAAAACCCGCCAATATTAACAATCGTTCTGTGCACTGAAGATGAACCCAATACAGCTTGATGAAAAGCGGGCACCAATGGTGCGCCTTGCCCCCCCGCTGCGATATCACGCGAACGAAAATCTACCACTGAGGTAATGCCCGTTAGCTCAGCGAGCAAGGCTCCGTTCACCAATTGTAGGGTGTAACCAAGACTGGGTTGGTGGCGGACTGTTTGGCCGTGACAACCAATAGCTGCCACTTCAGTGGCCGCATAGTGTGCGTTGGTTAAAAGCAGGTGCACAGTCTCAGCATACAGTCTTGATAAGGCGATGCCCGCAACAGCAGCGCGATGCAATTCATTCGGGCCAGGATGATTCAATGCCAAGCATTCGGCTCTCAGCGCCTCTGGCATTACAAGATGGGTGCTGGCCAAAACAGAGACGGTGCTACCGTCAAAACGAGCCAATACCCCGTCAACGCCATCCATGCTGGTTCCAGACATCAGGCCAATGAATGGCTTTTGCGATAAAGTGTGGGTCGAATGCTGTGTGGCCATGATTTTGTATGGTCCAAAAAGATGAGCTTACAATGGCTGGTGCAAAGAGATGTAAAAGATGAGTGAACAAAATTTAGCTGAAATTAAACGCGGTTGCGAAGAGCTTCTGCCGGAACAAGAATTTGTGGCGCGCCTGAAAGAAGGTAAGCCGTTGCGTGTCAAAGCGGGATTTGACCCCACCGCCCCTGATTTACATCTGGGGCATACGGTGCTGATCAATAAATTGCGCGCATTACAGCAACTAGGCCATGAAATCATTTTTTTGATTGGGGATTTTACCGGCTTGATCGGCGATCCCACGGGCCGCAATGATACCCGTCCTCCACTTACCCCCGAGCAGATAGCAGAAAACGCTGTTACCTATCGCACACAGGTTTTTAAAATATTGGACCCAGAGCGCACGCAAGTTGCATTTAACTCTGAGTGGATGGGCAAAATGAGTTCAGCCGATATGATTCGCCTTGCTGCTTCGCATACGGTGGCGCGCATGTTAGAGCGCGATGATTTTGCAAAGCGCTATAAAGCCGAGCAACCTATTGCTATCCATGAATTTCTATACCCTTTGGTACAGGGCTATGACTCGGTGGCATTAAAAGCAGATCTTGAGCTGGGTGGGACCGATCAAAAGTTTAATTTATTGATGGGGCGAGAATTACAAAAACAGGCAGGCCAGCGCCCGCAGTGCATTCTTACCATGCCCTTGTTGGAGGGCTTGGATGGGGTGAATAAGATGAGTAAGTCTAAGGGCAATTATATTGGCATTATGGAGCCGCCCAGAGACATGTTCGGTAAACTCATGTCGGTCTCAGATACCTTGATGTGGCGATACTTAGAACTCCTTTCATTCGAGTCGCTGCCTACCATTGCAGCTTGGCGTAAGGAAGTGGATGCGGGCCGTAATCCCCGCGATATCAAAGTTAAACTAGGCCAAGAAATGGTGGCGCGTTTTCATGGGGCCGATCAAGCGGTATGGGCCTTAGAGGATTTTGAAGCCCGATTCAGAGGTAATGCCATCCCTGATGACATCCCAGAAGTGAACTTAG
>Ga0136644_10004737_pt1 | contig 10034 bp, 10 predicted proteins | sample C_130820_EF_Meta_FD_94780 | JGI IMG/M metagenome (GOLD analysis project Ga0136644, IMG submission 94780) | Freshwater microbial communities from Lake Croche, Canada to study carbon cycling - C_130820_EF_MetaG (v2) (version 2) | ecosystem: Environmental > Aquatic > Freshwater > Lake | place...
GACTTCATGGGGGCTGGACAATCAAGCAAGCGTCAAGCACTTGAAGCAGGGTGAACTCTGGTATCTGAACATTCGTTGCCCGCATAAAGTCATCAATGCTGGCAAAACTGAACGAATTCATCTTGTCATCGATGTTGTATCGAATGACAACATTCGTGCTTTGATTTCAAGTGCCAGACAAAAGAAAGTCACGACTGTCGCATCAAAGTCAGAAGACTTAAAAAAAAACGCTGACTACTATCTGAAACTGGTTCGTGGATGGAACGATCCAAACCCAAAGCCAGTCATTGAGAACTGGGAGGGTTTTCAAGTCGTTCGTGATGACTTGCTTGCTCATGGAAGCAAAGAAAGATTCATCGACTTCATGGTGAAAACTGCAAAAGAGACTGAATTCGTGTTTGGTGCTTCAAACAAAGTCGGCTGGGGAGCAATTTCACTTTCTGCTGTCTGCCGCAAGTACGGCAAAAAAGCAGTCTTCTTTATGGCGAAGACAGCGAATCCGACATGGCATCAACAAGAGGTTCTTCGACTTGGTGGACGCATTGAATGGGTTGCGAACGGAATGCTCAATGTCACTCAAGCAAGGGCGAGGGAGTACGCAAACAAGAACCCGGAGAAGCGGCGTCTGCTTCCCATTGGGCTGGAGGACGAGACTGTCCTTGGAAGCATTATTAAAGTAGCACAGGGGCTCAAGATTGCTCCGAAAGAGGTCTGGACAGTCGCAAGTTCTGGGACGCTGTCTAGGGGGCTTCAGTTAGCGTTTCCAGATGCAAAGTTTTTTGCTGTTCAGACGGGGCATACCCTCACAGCGGAGTCGGCTGGACGTGCGGAAGTGCTGGTTTCTCCCTATAAGTTCGACAAGTCAGTCAAAGATTCCGATGCCCCTCCTTACCCGTCTGAGGCGTTTTACGATGCAAAACTGTGGCAGTTCTGTAGAAAACAGGGTGCTAAGGGCGCTTTGATTTGGAATGTTGCAGGTTGAAGTCAAGAATTCTGCCGAGTTGGTAGCAAAATAGGCGGAGAAAGCACCCTAGGATCGACTAGGACTAGTTCTAAAAGCGCATCCTGCTTTGCCCGAAATCTATAGCACTTGTAAAATTGGCTTCATATATTCCACTTTAATCCTTGATGATATTAGGAACTTTTTTTTAAATATTCACATGAAGCAGGTATTTCGTATATTTTTCATTGCGCTGTTGACATATTTCGTCAGCCTCGGAAATCTGTTTGCGCAAGAATGTCTTGCAGTTACAGACTGCTCATCGGGAAGATGTATTGCAACTACAGTTTGTGGGGGTGGAAGTCAAGCGCCAATTAGTGAGCCAAGATTTCAACCACTAACTTTACCTGCGCCTCTTGATGTGAGATTGACAAATGGAAATCTGAACTTGCAAGGGTTAGTTGATTTGACAGGGCGAATTTCAGGAATACCTAAGGTGTCAGATATACGTGTCAATGGAACTAGATTGGAAGTGGCTCCTGATTCTCGTGGAACCTTTGTCATTACAAGGGCTTTAAAAGATGGTGTAAATGAGTTTGAATTGTTGGTAACTGATGAATTTGGACGAAATTATTCATCTAAAACATCGGTTTATCGAAGTCCAAATTCTTCAGTTAACGCAGTAACGGAAAAAAGAGTTGCACTCGTAATTGGGAACAGCGCATATAAAGACCAACCACTATCGAACCCAGTAAATGATGCGGATGATTTTTCTCGCTTAATTTCAACGATGGGCTTTTCAGTTAAAAACTTACGCAACGCAAATATTGCATCTATGCGCTTGGCACTTCGTGAATTTGGAGACGATCTTAAAAATAGCGATACAGGACTTGTGTTTTTCGCCGGTCATGGTGTCGAAGTTAAAGGTCGAAATTATCTTATACCTGTTGGTCACGAAATTAAACGAGAAGATGAAATACCTGATCAGTCGTTAGATGTGGGAGCAATTCTTGAAAAAATTGAGACTTCAAAAAAAACGGCAATTGTCATTCTTGACGCTTGTAGAAATAATCCATTTGGGAGCAGTTTTAGAGGTACAGGATCTGGTCTTACTAGAATGGACTCGCCGGCGGGAACTTTGATTGCGTTTTCAACTAGCCCAGGCAAGATTGCCGCTGATGGTGGAGGGAGAAATAGTCCTTATACCAAGCATCTCTTAAAAGCAATTCTGTCTCCTAATATGCCTATTGAGCAAGTTCTCAAAGAGGTTAGAAGAGAGGTGTCCATGGAGACAAAGGGGGTTCAAATTCCGTGGGAAAACACTTCATTACTTGCTGATTTTGTTTTTTTAAAAAGGTGAAATATGAGGCTCAGTTTAGGATTTACTTTTATGGCGCTGTTCTTTGCGACAACAGTTAAAGCTGAACAATGTTTGTCAGTTCAAGGGTTGCAATTTGAGAAAATTGGCTATTCCACTTTGTTAATCATAAGAGATGGTAAAAATTGGGGAACCATGGAAATTGCAAGTCAAGTTCCTGGTGGGAAAATAGAGTTTAGATTTTTTACACCAACTATATGTGACGCAACACAGAATGATAAATTTCATATGAACGGTCAGCTAACAGAACTTCGTTTTGGGGGAATTAAACCCTTTAAGTGATTTGTCTGTGTAGGATTGTTTGTATTAGCTCAAAACGCTAAGTCCCTAAGTAACTACCTATTAAAGTTATTCTGATTTTTTGAATAATTTCATTTGTCAAATAGGTGTTTTATACAAATTACCTCTACGACCTTCTCTTTGTTTGACAGCAGTTTCTTGATTTCAGCACTCAACTCCCTGAGTTTTGCATCCACCACCGAAGTCTTCATTTCCGAAGATAGCGTGACAGAATGAAGTGCCGCTTTACGCACTTTTGCGAGTTCTGCTGGTGATAGTTGACTCATTGCGTCACCTCTTCAAACAGCGATGCTTTGTCTTTAATCGATGCTAGATACTGCTGAAACGCTCTGCGTCCAAAATGTGAAATTGATAAGTCATGTCTTTTGCACACGCTTCGAATTTCAATCTCCAAAAGACTAGGAACTCTCACGTTTAGCGCATGTGAGAGTGTTGGGATCTGGTTCGTTTTTTTTCTCGCCATAGGTGCTCCTTTATTGAAAACTGTGACTCATGTATTTAGCGATGCATTTCTACTGAAATATCACGAAAAAACACATCAGTCAAAGTCTGAAAAGACATTATCCGAATCGCTCTCATCATCATCTTCAAATCGATTCTGACGCTTCGGTTGAAATGGCATCGTCATCTTGAGTGTCAAAAACGGTTGTCCCGTTGTATCTGATGCTTTCTTCCAACCTGCGACTTGTAGACGCAACGCTTTACCGCTGTCGTAAAGTTCTACTAGTTGTTCAAAGAGTTCATTGTCGATTTCAACTTGCCCAAGCAGATTGGGTGCAAGCGGATGTCGTTTGTTCTGGTTAGGTAGTAGCGTCCCAAATGACCCCTGGGGGCTGTTTTGCATTCTCTTCTTTTGAATCATGTCTGTTTCTCCTGTTTGTTCTTGTCGTACAGATGCATCGATGTATACATCTGTGTTTATTTAGACAAACGGAGATTTTGAGACGTTGGGATTGCTGATGTATCTCTAAATCACATGTTTTGGGGATAGTCACCAAAGCATCAAAATGCGTGACTTTAGAACCCGTTTTACTAGGGCAAACTGATGCTGATTTGGAGGGGGTTTTCGGATACGTTGGAACTGGTGAAGTTCCACGCTCCTAGGGTGTTTCTCTGGTGGAATCATCTTCACTTCGTTCAGATGATTGTTCGCTTCGCTCACTAACTCTATTGGAGGAGGTCTTTAAATCATTTGCAAACGGACACCTTTATGTATAACGTCACGCACGAAAAAACACGACTTTTTATGGCAATAGTGAAAAATATTTTCATATCTGCCATGCAAGATACAAAAAAGCCACCTCTGACTGGGTGGCTTGATTGATTGATGGGTTAGAAGTGTCTATGCGGCTAATCTCTCTGCTTCTTTTGTGATGCCGTAGTAACTTCCGCATCCAATCTGTAGGGTGCGACAAATTGCTTTAACACCCATTCCACGACTCTTGAGTTCAAGTACAGCAGTTTTGGTGGAAGTGTTCAAGTTAGATGGTCGTCCTAATTTCTTGCCAGAGCGAACTGCTTTATCCAATCCTGCTTTGACACGCTCTCGTACCAATGAGCGTTCAAATTCCCCTATTGCACCAAAAATTGAGAAAAGCATACGTCCACCCGCAGTTGATGTGTCCAAGTCGTTCTGAAGAAACTGTAAGTCAACGTTGCTCTTTTGAAGTTCATTTAGCGTGGCAATCAAATCTGACAGACTTCTGCCAAGTCGTGTGATGTCCCAGACGATGACTTTGTCGAATTTTCCAGCGCCAGCATCCTTCAGCATTGAGTCCAACGCTGGTCTGTCTTTTCGGCATTTGCCACCGGAAATTGCGTGATCCTCATAGACTTGTACAAGCACATCGCCTGACCGCTGAATTGCGTCCTTGATTGCTACTAACTGGGAGTCGGTTGACTGCTTGTCTGTGCTGACTCTGATGTATGCGGCAACTCGTTTCATGTCGTTTCTCCTCTGAGTTATGTCTTTCAAGAGGAGGGTAACGGTCTGGGAGGGAGGGTCAAGTGCTAGTGTTGGGAAAGCCCAAAGGGCTGTGATATTTAAATTTGTATCAATTTTTCCTTTGTCTACCGACCTACGAAATAGATGCAAACACGTCATCTATGCTTGCTCAAATCATTGTTTTGTATGGCTTTAGACGGTAGAGTGGCGATAGAAAGTAAAATCCTTTTTGAGGACAATAACTTAGCCACTTTTTGACACAATTTCAGCCCTTGAATTATGCAAACATTCTACAAACTTCAAAAAAGTCTATATGAATCAAGTAGTTGCAAGGCATCTTTCATTGAGTGGGAGTGATAGTAAGATTAAATTCTGTTTAAAATCAACGACTTGCATTATTCAAAGTTTTTACATACAATAGACACTTCCATTTAAATTCAAGCACTTAGCGCACTTGGAGGTTACAAATGTTGCGAACTAAGAAAACTATCTCTAGCGATAGAAGCGAAGTTGCTGAAATACCGAAGCGTGTCCGTGCGGCACCTCGCATGAGTGAGGTGACGGAAATTTATGATGGAAAAATTCGAATATTTCGAACCACACACAGCGGTGATGTGTGGCAGATGCGGATGTACATTCAAAATGAACAAAAGTACATTAGAAAATCTCTAAAGACTCGGGACAAAGATTCCGCAGTACGAATCGCACAAGATGACTTCATTAAGTATTCTGCAAAAGTCTTGAACGGAGAAAAGATTTTTTCCCTCTCTGCAAAAGAACTTCGGGAAAGATATCTAGCCCATGTTGAGACATTAGTCGCTGACTCTCAAATCAGTCGTGGACGAGCCAACAACATAAAGACATTCACCAAGCATTACATGGAGTTTGTTGGTAGTACAACAAAAATTCAAAATGTCTCGCAGAAATTCTTTCAAGGCTATCGTGCATTTCGGCAAAAAAATATAGCAAACATCACAATGACAGTTGTAGTCAACGAGTCAATCACGATAAAACAGTTGTACAAATGGGCGATAAACGAAGGTTTTATCCCACCGACCTATCAGCCGGACTTTGGCAAGATTATTGTGAAGAAGAACGAAGTTCGCAGGGAGTCTTTTTCCGTTGAAGATTACATGCACTTGGTAACTGTTGGAAAGCACTGGCACACGAAAGTCCCCCAGGGGCATCCCACCCGAGATGAGGAAATTTACTATCGGCGTTCCATTCAAGACTTTATCGTTCTGATGGGAAATTTTGGCTTCAGGACTGGCGAGTTATTGTTATCGAAGTTTAAGCATGTTCGAATCAATCCAAAAGATGAATCTGCGACTGTTCTGATACCAGCAGAAAATACCAAAGTTAGACAGCAACGTGAAATTACCGGTAGAAGAGGAGAAGTATTCAAGCGCAGATTGAAATACTCTCCTCATACCGAGTCAGATGATTTTGTCTTTAGTCATTATCGGAAAAAGGCTGTAATGACTAAAGAAATCTTATACGACTACTACAAGGCATTAGTAGGAGAGGTTAAGAAAAAGCATCCAACGTTTGATGATACAAAAACACTATATTCGTTAAGACACTTTTGGATAACAGTTCATCTATTACTCGGAAAAGTTGATGTTTACAAAATCGCAAGATATGCCGGTACTAGCCTCACACAGATTCAGAAGCACTATGACAATGTAAAAGACTTCCAAGTGTCAAAGGAAATTACTGCAGTAAATTTTCGATTCGACAAAAATAATGAAATTGAACTTTTTGACCCTCAGAATTTTACAGAACTGGAGCGGTCTTAGAAAACCATAATCGGAGTCACCCATGTCCGCAATCAGACAAAAAATAGAAGCCCGCTTAGATGAACTTGAAGCCTTGATGAAAGCGAGGAACTATGCAGAAGCAGAAGAACTGCTTCCAAGCATCACAAAGTTCGCATCTGTCTTGACAGAGGAACAAAGGGATTTCCTAGGTGCGGCAAGACTTGCAATCGCTGAAAATCTTGACTGGACAGCGTAGTTCTTAAGCGGAGGCTCCCCAATGTCAACTTGGCATCGTGCAAAAATCAAGTTTCAGTACTCCCCTAAGGGCATTCCGAGTCACCGAGTAACAAACTCCGTGACAACGCAGGTCTACGGAAACACAGAGAGTGCGGCACTTCAAGGACTACGCAAGATGTACCCAAGTTGGCAAGATTTCGTGATTCTGGAGTTGGATTGGCAAACCTGAATTGGCTGAAATCTGGTAAATTTAAACATGGATATATTTTTAAATAAGCCTGACTTTTACGGAGTCCTCCTATGGCTAAGACTAGTCCACCTAAACAGCAGGTTGCAGTTTCTTTTGCGAGCAAAGTTGAAAATCTAGTCGACCGCTGGAAGCCCATCCGAGCAGAGTATCAGAGACTAGCAAAGCGGCATATTCAGTTTGCCGTGATGATTAAGGACCTATGGCTTGAAGCGAAGGACCTTGATAAAGGGACTGGAGAACGCAAACACGCAGACTTCATGCGTGAAAAATTACGAGTTCTGATTGAAACTGATGATGAATCAATCCTCACTAGATGGCGAACGATTGGTAAGTTCTCTGACCAATTGCTTCCTCACGCTAGTCATTTGCCATCTGACAGAGACCATCTTTACGAATTAGCACTTGCAGTTAAACAAGACAAGCCCCTCGCTGATTGGGTGAAGTCAAAAGAAGTTCATCCCGCAGTTCAAGTTCGCTATATCAGAGACTTGAAGCGAGGTACTGAAAGGAAAAAATCAAAAGCGGCAGACACAAGACGCAATGTGGTCCAAATTCGCTTTATAGAAGGTGTAACAGCAAAAGAAGTTGCCTCACTTCTTGAACATCTCATGGTCTCAGAAAAGGTAGAACAAATTCGGTCAGCAACACCAGGATTGCAGGCTTCTGCAAAAGCGAATCTAAGAGAAAAATTTCAAGCAATCGCACACAAGTTTCCCCAATCGGGGAGGACTCTGGTGAAGAGCAATAGCGTGAAAAAATGAGCGCAGTTGCGGTGAAGCAAAACGATAAGAAGTGGATTGACTATCCTCTTCAAGGAACTCATCTTGATGTTCTGATTGATGAAATTCTTGAACTTGATGAGTCAGACAGACATTCATACATTATTGATGTATTGAAAGCACTTGCAAAGTCCATCAAATCTGATGAGATGGCACTCAAGAAGCGAATCAATTTTCAGCAAGAAATTCAAGACTACAGAATACTTCTTCGGCGTCCAGCCGATTCTTACTTGCTGACTGATGACAAGAAGTTTATTCAGAATGTGCTTGCGGCAAAAAGTCCTGGTAGTACTCACACGACACGCTCTCGCCACAACATGTGGAAGATGGCTACAAAGCAGGGTTCATTGGAAGAACTTATCAGCAGTCAAGAGCAGTCTCTTGTTCGCAGAATTGAGAAACTGTTTGACCCACAAAACAAAGGCAAAGCGCAATTCAGAAAAGAAGGGAGCATGGCGCTTCAAGTCATCTATACACACTTGCAGATGAACTATAGCGTTGGAGCGGCATTTCCTCCTTTTCACGCTAAATTCTTTGCAGATAAGTTTTTGCCAACAACTGGCGAATGTCTTGTTGTGGATCCATGTGCGGGCTGGGGTGGAAGGCTTCTTGGATCTCTATGCGTCAAGCGAAAAGACAAAGTTACCTATGTCGGCATTGATCCTGAGAAACGCAATCAAGAAGCATATGTAATGCTTCAAGGGCTATACAACAAGTACTTGAAGAAAGAATCAAAATCTGAACGTTCATCTCAGATTTACTACGAGAAGTTTGAAGACTGGATTGCTACTGATGATGCGTCACAGTTTTATGGCAAGACTGATTTAGTCATCACAAGCCCACCGTACTTTAATGCTGAACTCTACAACTCAGATAACGAAAATCAGTCAGCCAATAGTTTCAAGACATACCCTGAATGGCGGGAAAATTTTTATCGCAAACTAGTTCAAGGTGCATTTGACTTGCTAAAGCCGGGTGGCACTTTTGTTCTGAACATTGCAAATGTCAGTTCTGCTAAAAATCTTGAAAAAGATGCAAGAGTTCTAGCCAAAGAAATTGGCTTTAAGGGTGCAGGTTTTTATAAGTTAGCGATGAGCGTAGTGCCTGGAACAAGCGGGAGTGTTCGTCACTCTGTTGAAGTCGAAGGTGCGACTTTTAAGTTTGAGCCTTGTTTTGTCTTTGAAAAACCAATAGCGCCAGCAAAGCGTTCCATATCAAAAACGAAGAAGACAGAAATCGTAAAGACTGAGATTGTCAAAAAAGCCAAGTTGCCACCCAAGACAAAAACTGTGACGTGGGAAGCAATCAAGCAACTCTACAAATCATACGATGCAACATGTTCTGACTCTTTCAAGCGCATCAAGCAAAAAGACAAAGCGAAGTTCATTTTTTCGAACGGTAAACCAGTCGCAGGCTTTGTTCTTAATCAACGCTCTTCAGCAGGGCACGAATGCTTGTACAAAGGCAAGAGTCGTTCTATTCCCAGCATTGCCTATTTCAAAGGCGACACAGAAGTCACAAAGTTCGCTGTCTTTGATGCTGATGCGAGGAAAGTGATTGTAGAAACGCTTGCCAGTTTGAAGCGTCCTTGCATTGTTGAAGTCAATGCATCATCAAAAACTGAAATTGCAGTTTTGCAGTCTGCTGGATTTGAGTTCGCTGATGCATCTGTGAATTCGTTCGGTGACATTTATCACATGTACATCGACAAAGCGCATATTAAAGAGAGACTTTTGTCAGTTGAGTCTGCTGAACGAATCAATCTGAAGCGACTATCTAGTCTGGATTTTTCTGTGCTTGCTACGAAGATTGCAAAGCGTTTAGAGCGAATGGAAACTTCACTTGAATTCGCTGTTCATCCATCAAATTACAACATCAATGAAACATGGAGTGCTGTCGCTTTGCGGGGCTATCTGCCAGCCCCTGAGTTCATTGAAAGTCTTGAAGAAAACTCTGCGTACCAGAACAAACACAATGAAAAGTGGTTAAAACTTTTCAAGAAATCTCAGCATGGACTTCAGAACACATTGCTGATGGCACAGTTCCCAGAAGTTCAGAAGATTCTTGATTCAATTGTTCCGTACTCAGCAAAGAACAGCAACTCTGCTTTCAAGCGAGTCCGATTTATGAAACTTGCTCCCAAAGAAGGGGAGTTAGAGAGACACACAGACTTGACTGACCAAAGTCTTGGTATTGAAGATGGTAGAACAATTCGACTGCACGTGCCAATCAAGACAAACCCAAGCGTGAAAGTGACTTCATGGGGGCTGGACAATCAAGCAAGCGTCAAGCACTTGAAGCAGGGTGAACTCTGGTATCTGAACATTCGTTGTCCGCACAAAGTCATCAATGCTGGCAAAACTGAACGAATTCATCTTGTCATCGATGTGGTATCGAATGACAACATTCGTGCTTTGATTTCAAGTGCCAGACAAAAGAAAGTCA
>Ga0136644_10004744_pt1 | contig 10027 bp, 9 predicted proteins | sample C_130820_EF_Meta_FD_94780 | JGI IMG/M metagenome (GOLD analysis project Ga0136644, IMG submission 94780) | Freshwater microbial communities from Lake Croche, Canada to study carbon cycling - C_130820_EF_MetaG (v2) (version 2) | ecosystem: Environmental > Aquatic > Freshwater > Lake | place: Lake...
ATTTGTAAAATAAATAATGAAAAGAGTTTAAAATCAACGACATATTCTAAAAATACATCATAGTTATATGATAAACAAAATTTTATTTTTGACTTCCATCCTTTCATTCATTTCTTATAGCTCTCCATTTTTTATTAAGAGAAAGGCATTTTTTTTCAACTCTGATATCATAACAAAGGAAAAATACAATATAGAACGTAATATAACTTTACCGATTCTAACAGGTAATACACAAAATAATTATCAATCAAGAAAAATAACGTCAAAGGATATGGAAAAATTTTTCAAAATTTGGGCAACTATGTTAATTTTTACCTGTCCTGTTTTAATTCATCCTGATGAAGGTGTGTAAATACTACTTTTTTTGCAAAAGTACTAAAATGTTGGCAATTACGTGTATATAAATTCATAGTTTGATTTTTATCTAATTCCCATGCGAGTAATTTCTCTGTAATATTTTTAATTTCTTGATCTTCCATAGATTCATATATCAACCCTGTTATTTGTGTATTAACTAAACTTTTATCCCAAATAGATATTAGTTCTTCGTCGTTATTTGTAGTTGTTGTAAGGTTATTCAAATACCTTACTCTTACTTCGGCTGGAACATTTTTCCCTGATAGTAAAGATAATGTTCTTTTGTGCAAAGTTTGATTTACTGGAGTAAAATCTATCAAATAAAAATCTCGGTCTTTTGCAATTGCATCATTCGATAATAAAATTAAATGATGCTGTTTGAATTGTGGGAAAAAGTTGAATATGGGACTACGTATTATTCTAAATACTAATTTGCTATTAGAGAAACAAAAAATAAAAAATATTGTATTTATTGAAATATAAAATAATGATTTATATGTATTCATTTATATTTTATTCATAATTTATTCATAATTTTTTTAAATTTTTATTTTCTCTTTTTCATTTATTCTAATATTTTTACGAAACAAATAAACGATTCATGTTTCTCACTTCAGGTTTATCTGTTTCTGTTGAAAACAATTTTTTTATTTGCTCATCATCGCGAAATCTGACAGAATAATCTTGTTGTATCTTATTTCTGCCAATTCGTCCCATAGCTTGTATAATTTTTTCTTGTGTAAGATTCATATCTTTACTCAAGTAACCATGACAAAACTGGTAATTAGTACCATAAATATAATCACTTGATGAAATTATCATATACAATTTTTGCTGGTCTGCCAATGTTTTCATTATTTCTGTATATGCAATGCTTTCATGATTTGTGAATACACCAATACCCATTAGCAAAAGCACTTTCCAACTATTTTCAACATCTTCCAACATCATTATCTTCAATATTGTTTCTTCCTCAATCGTGCTTGTAAATGCATTTTTAACATTCATATCTTCAGCCCATTTTGACAAATGATTTGATGTATTGGGAACGTATAATTCATTCAAACATGCCGTTTTAATCATTGATCGCAACATTTCCAATTCTTGAATTACTTTTCGCGTTTCAATTTGACCACCCAAAGAATCGTTCCCCTCGCGATTTATTTTATGATCTGTCTTCTTTTTCTTCCCCGCGAGAAGACCTTTGTCCGCAGAAGAAATATCTGTTACTTCTTTCGCTTCCAAACGTTCTTGTATATCTTCTAATGTTTTCTCTAGTTTCCTAATTTTTTCGTTTATTGAATTATTGAAATCAATCTTTTCCATAATATCCTTCATCATTGCAGATGGTATGGCTGATTGCTGAATACAAAATTTCGCAATCTTTTCTACATCATTTGCCAAGAATATAGTAGGACCATCCGTTAAAGTATATGCGTCTTTAGTAGTAATATAAATTGCAGAAGAACCAGATTCCGTAGCAGAAGCCTCTCTTGTAGAAGAGGGCGCTTGCAAACTCTGTGTCCTAGACAACTTCCCTCCATCACTAATATTTACATCTAGACGGACGCCTGGACCCAAACTGCTATGTTTTTTCATCTTATTACCTTTACTATCTATGGAATCATTGGGTTTGATACGTTTTTCAAGATTTGCGATGAAATGTTCGTATACACGGCTCCAATCCTCTGGTTTGATATTTTTCAAAAGTTTCAAATAGTATAATTTGATTGTCTTCATATCAATTTCATCCAAAGATCCAAAATGGCGTTCTATTCTAACATTTGCTTGAACAAGGTTATTTTGCAAGACATACATTATAAACTTTGTCAGTTCTTTCAAATCAAAATATCGGAGTAAAGTCAAATAATTTTCGCAATGTAGAACCATTTCTTGCATTGTCGCATAATCTTGTGCCATGTGATGCGGTAAAATAGCAGAACCATTTTTGTCAATAATTGGTATCGTTTTTTTGCAGTCATGGCTAATTACTGAAATTACATTTGCATCTGGAAACTTTTCTACAAAATCGCTAATTGTTTCCGGTATTTCATGGACTTTGGGTAATGTAGCAGATGATAAAACCATATTTGGAATTACATTTTCTCTCCAATTCTTTTGAATAATTTCATGAAACTCGTGTTCATCGTAATCTAATGATATGGTTGGTTCATCCCAATATGTTATAATGTTTTCCTTTGGATTAAATGCTAGCATATAAAACATAGCTGGAATATACGATTTAATGTCACAAATCATTATTTCTACCTTGTCTCCCACACTATTATCTACTTTCCAAATTCCTCCTGTTTTCCAATTTTTTGTATATTCTTTAGCAGCGAAATAATGCAAACGAATTTCTTCTGCACTCGAACAACCAAACGCAAATGCAATCTTTTTATTTACGGAAATTGCTGCTCTTGCTAACGCAAGACCAACATGTCTCGCAGCACAAACAAATATGATTCTTTTTGCTTCTGACAAACCGATTGGTGATAGCGTTTTACCTGTACCAGTTGGCGCAATATACAAAACCAGTTTGGATGTTGGACTTTTACAATGGGTAAATAATTCTTTCTGATGTTCGTAAAGCATCATGTCGCCATACTTCAAAATATTCTCATTTTTTTCTATGAAATCTACAGAATTTTCCACAATTTTTGCAATGTCAATTTCGTCTTCATAAGTTTGCAATATTTTATTTATCATTTCTACAATATGGCAATTCATATTACCCACACTATTACGTATTAATTTATAAATTGTAAAATAGTAATATTCCCAATTGCCATTTGTTTTCTTTAATTTCAATAAATTTTCTATTAAACCTAACAAAACATATTCATATATTGTTTTTTTTGACTCTTCAATTGCTGATGCGCTATTTTTTTCTAGACGAATAAGGTCTGCTTTCTTTATTTTTGTTTTTGGATTTACTGAAATTTCCATAAAAACCGCCGCATATTTGGTTTTAAGTTCATGAATTTTTTTTGCGAAATAAGTATTATACAAATAGTCTTCCATTTCGGAAGATTTCTCTATTTTCAAAAATGTTAAGAGAGAAATGTGTTTATTGTATTTCAAATTTACATCTGTAAATCCTTTTATTATCAATTGTAGTACTTCAATTTCATCCGTGGATACTGGGACTTCTATAGATTCCCATTCTGATTTTGTTAGCTTGCGTTGTTTAAGGTCCATATTATGGTGTGATATGTTATTGTTGTTTATAATCCTTTACATTTGTTTTTAAAATCAATTTTTCTTTTTAATAATGTACCTATATTATAGATGTTATTTGAATTATGATAATAAAAATTTCTTTAATATCATATATGATTTCCGGGTTGCCTGAATCGAACAGGCGACAATCTGATAACTAATAAAACCACTACAGTCAGATGCTCTACCAACTGAGCTAAACCCGGTTAATGCGGGAGTTTTTCTTGCATCCCAATTATTCTAATTGCAATGTTTTTAAATTGTTTTTCTTTATAACTCTCTAACAAAAACATTGTTTCCGTTGTTTAAAAAATCATTATAATTGCAAGAATGAAGATCTTCACCACATAATAAAATAATTTCATTTGGTTTGTAAATACGAGAAACTAAATCATAATAAGGAGTACCTCTATGCCAAGATCCATACATTATAATATCATAATATTTATTTTCAATATCTTTTTCTACGCTGCTATCTAACTCATCATTATGAAATGTTGATTCTAATAAATTCGTATATGTAATACCTCTACCATATAAATTATGATAATTAATACTATCTGATTTATAAACGTGTTGAATTTTTGGATAGTCATGACAATTACTTCCAAATAACTCTTTAAAACCATGCAAAGTAACACATCTCAAATAATCTGGATCAGTATTTCCAGATAAGTATAAAATTTTTGTCACATTTGTAAAATTTGTTTTTTGTAATATATATTCGGCCATTTTTTTGGTTGTTAGCTGAGTTCTTGTATATTCTAATAATTTGTCTAATAATATTTTATACTCATTTATATCCTCTTGAATTATTTCATTTATATTTTTATTTACAAATTTTGTATTATATAAATTGTTAGCATCAACGAATAAATCTTTTGGGCATAAAGCCATTGTGTTTTTTGGACAATTCTCAATATCAATAAAATATGGAATACATCCATTTGCTAATATCTCATAATGTCTCATACAATCCCATCCTGATTTTTTTTTTGTTATGGCAAAATAAGACTCTCTGTATTCATCATAATAATCTTTCTCGTTACTATAAATATATGTAGAAAAATCACCTGGTATTAAATTAGATAATACCTTTTTTTTATTACTAATCAGGGTATCAGTAGTACCCTTATATATTTTTTCCTCAGCAATACTAAAAGTAATTGGATGCAACATATACAATGACTATAATAGTTTTTATATTATATCTTTAAATTTTAAATTTTAAAATTGATTATAATTTATTAGATATAAAAATAACAATATACACAATAACGCAAATGCCGAAACCTACTATTTTCACGATCGATGGTAATATTGGTTCAGGTAAATCCACTCTTTTGAATCACTTGAAAAAACATTTCGGAGATAGTTCGAAAATTATATTCGCGGATGAGCCAGTTGATGAGTGGAATACTATTAAGGATTCGGATGGGATTACAATGTTGGAAAAATTTTACAAGAATCAAAAGGCATACTCCTTTTCCTTTCAGATGATGGCGTATATCTCTAGGCTGCATATTTTGAAGACGATTGTAAGAGAAAATCCTACTGCTATTATCATAACAGAGCGTTCATTACATACCGATCGTCTTGTTTTTGCAAAAATGTTGTTTGATTCTGGATTGATTGAACATGTAAACTATCAAATCTATTTGAAATGGTTTGATAGTTTTGTGGATGACTACCCTATAAGTGGGGTTATTTATGTGAAAACCCAACCTGAAATTTGTTTTGAGAGAATTAAAAAGAGGTCTAGAACTGGTGAAAGTGATATTCCTATAGACTATTTGATGAAATGCGACGAATACCATGATGGGATGATAATGGAAATGGGAAAAAAAGCGAATATGCATATTCTTACATTAGATGGAAACCAAGATATATTTCGCGAACCAGAATTACTTGATAGTTGGACGAGTGAAATAAATAATTTTATGACAAATCTCTAAAATATGCGAGGTTTTAAAAATTACACGATTTACACCCTTGAAGAATGTAATTTATTCAATGAGATTCATATTAGATAATTCTTTCAAATATCGTTTAGAACAGGTTTCCACTAATAGACCATTTGCATAAACACCATAATTCATATAGTAATCATCATTTTCTAATGCAAAGTGATAAATCGTATAGTTTCCGGCAGGTTTATAAACTGATGCTCTTTCATCTACACAAGCAGGGAGACGATATTTTTTGTCTGTTACGTAAATGTCATTGCTAACATTAAAAGTTTTTGTTTTTTCTTCTTCAGAAGAAAACTTGTCAACTAGGATACAATGGCAACCTGTGATTACTAAATCTTCAAAAACTTCTGGGTATTTACTTGTTGAGCATTTATAGAGCTGGTGTTTTACACGTTTTTCAGAAGCAGGGTGATATATTTCTTGTTTGCCAATCATATCAATCTTTTTGTAACCATCTCTGGAAGTTTTTATAAAATCCCCTTTTCGTAGATTTTGTACATATTTGTATCCGATATTTGTAAGGATTTTCGTATCTTTTTTGAAACAAGCGATTTGGGAATTAAAAGTTACATTAAGATTGTTTAATTCATACCCATAATAATTATTACTTGCATCTAACTGATAAGATAATACATTTATAAGATATTGATTCATGTTGTAATCACTATGTATTAATGTTATAGTTCCAGTGTTTGTATCAATAGATATATTGTTTCCAGGAGAATTATTATTAACACTGATAATTTTATACGAATGATTGAACAATCCAGGAGTAGATGTATAATTATTTGTTGAACTAGTAACCACATTTGGAGTATATATTTCTAAATTGTAACTTGATAATAAATAAGGTGTATTTAAATAGGGTGAAAACCAAAGTGAACCTGAACCAGTTAAACATGTATTTGCTTCAGAATCGTTCCATAAACCATTTGAACTTGTCGTTATGTTGGATTGATTGATAGTTCCTGGAACATTATTTAGAAAAACACCTATAGCATTACCATATAAAATATAACAATGAGTAATATTGACTGTTCCTACATTTATACTGCCGCTGGGATTGCCGTCACTCGGGTCTTCTTCTACAAAAATTGCACCTTGAGTTGAATTATTTACAACACTTAGATTATAACAATTTGTTATATTTACTATATTGTTGCCTGGTAGGGAAGAATTGCAAAAGGCTGTTGCTTGACCACAAATTAAGCCAATACCCTGATTTGTTCCAAATGTTCCAGCATTATAACAATTATTAATATTTACAATACTATAATAAGTATTATCACCAACTGTTCCCGCATATGCCCCACAAATTCCACCTGAATATGTTCCACTGACTGAAGCTGTATTATAACAATTGGTAATAGTCAAACTAACATTATTATAACCCGCACCTGAACCACAAATTCCGCCTGAATATGTTCCACTGATTGAACCTGTATTATAACAATTGGTAATAGTGACACTACCATTATTATAACCCGCACCTAAACCACAAATTCCGCCTGAATTGTCTCCACTGATTGAACCTGTATTATAACAATTGGTAATGGTGACACTACCATTATTCCAACCTGTTTCTGACCCACAAATTCCGCCTGAAGCGTTTCCACTGATTGAACCTGTATTATAACAATTGGTAATAGTGACACTACCATTATTATAACCCGCACCTGAACCACAAATTCCACCTATAAAGTCTTTACTGATTAAAGCTGTATTATAACAATTTTGTATCAAAATATTTATTGCACTGGTTCCAAAACCTGAGTTAGCACATAACCAAGTAGGACGATTACCTGATGCATTAATTAATGTTGAATTTGTTGCATTAATAGTTATATTTTGTACAGTTAGATGTGAAAATCCGGCAATATTAAAGGTACCATTATTAATAAAGCCAACGTAATTTGTAATATCATTAAATGTTACACTATGGTTCAAACCATCAATCACAACATTTTCTCCAATAATGACAATACAATTATTTGTATTTGTAACAATAATATTTTCAACAATTATTATGGTTGAATTAGCGCTAACATAAAGAGGCCAATTTGAAGGATTATCAAAATAAACTTGATCTAAAGAAACATTTCCTGAAACATTGTTATTTAAAGAACCGGTATAATTTAAAATAGAGTTATTAAAATATATACTAATTACATTTGTATTATCTGATTCTAAAATCCAATCACCTCCATATTGTATATTTCCTGTTGTATTATTGGATGCTCCTACAATAACACCTGTTTTATCCATTAAAACCGCATAGTAATTTTTCCAAATGTCATAATTTAATGTATTGCATGCTAAAAAATCAATATTTTTAATGCTAAATTTTTGGATAAGTCCAATTATAAATTCCATATTTTTTGAATATGGCGTTGAACCAGAAATATCATTGTTATCAAATAAATAGTAGTTATTCAAAAAAGGTTTCAACTCATTTTCACTATTATGAAAAATTAAGCCTAAATGGTCAATTGTTTGTATATTATTTTGCAATAAATTTAAAATATCGTCACTTGATGAATTTTGAGAATAGATGATTGTAAATGTATTTTCATTACTACTTGTTTGAAATAGATCAGACTCATAAACATTCTTATCAATGAGTAGTACATTCTTAACAGAACTAAAGTCTTGTGATGTATTATAAACTAGAGGTTCAACAATGATATCTTCTAGAGGTTCAACAATGAGACCCTCTTTTACAATCTTCATATGTATATTTAGTAAATATAAATAAAATAAAAATACAACAATTTTTATTTTTTTTATATTTTGTACATTATAAAAATCATTATATACACCTTTGGAGATTTAAGTTCGCACAAAATGTGAGTATTTCTTCTTAATTTATTATATGAAAAGACCCAACTTTGAACCTCTTTTTGTTAGCATTTTTTGCGCGGACTTAAATCTCCAAAAGTGTAAATTATCACAACCATACTTTTATTATTTTTCAAATAGATATTTCCCACAAATAATATAAAATAATAACATACATGATAACATGTCACAAGAAGAGAATTTTGTCGTTGTGTGTCCCCATTGTAAATTATTTGTTTTTATTGAAAAGTTGAATTGCGGGATTTTTCGACATGGTATAATTACAAGGACTGGAGAACAAATTGAGCCTCATTCAAGCAAAGACAAGTGCGATGAATACGTTAAAAACAATGAAATTATTGGCTGTGGAAAGCCATTTCAAGTCATACAAAAAGATGGCGAACCTGAATTTACAGCAGTTGCGTGCGATTATATTTAAATTTATAAAAAGATATAAATATAATTTATTGATATACTATATTGTATTTTATAAACTGATAAAAATGAAATCAACTATTCGTCAAGAAACAATAAGCAACTTCTTTATTCCATTCTGTAACGTAATGATGAAACCTGTTTTAGAATATACCTTAAAGTTTGATGGATGTTGCAAAGGAAACCCAGGGGCAGCTGGTGCTGGAGCTGTACTATATAAAAATAATAATGAAATTGCATGCGTTTATAGATATGTTGGTGATAAAGCAACAAATAATATTGCAGAGTACCATGGATTAATCATAGGCTTAGAAAAAGCGCGGGAGTTAGGTATCAAAGATTTGGCAGTAATGGGAGATAGCAAATTAATTATTCAGCAAATGAAAGGTGAATTCAAAGTGTCTTCGCAAAATATTGTTGGATTACACAAAACAGCTTTGTCACTCTCCAAATTATTCGATGAAATAACCTATGAACACATTTATAGAAAGGATAATGCGCGAGCGGATGAACTTGCCAATATGGGATTACAAAGCAAAACTATTGCATAAATAAATTCATGATCAATATAATATAAATATATATCCATCCATAAATTCATCAATAAATACATCAATAAATACATCAATAAATACATCAATAAATTAGTACTGCAATAGTCCGACATTGAGTATTTGTTTGGGTTTGTATTTGAGAAAATCTAGCTGTTTGGCGGTTGTAGGGAATTCGGCGAAACCATAAATATCCTGAAGAATTAGCCATTCAAATAGCCCGCCAGTATATAAAAAAATATTGTGAAACCCCAATTTCTGTAATTGTTGGTATTTGTCATATATTTTATCATCATTAGAGTTTCTTCCATAAATGACAATGCGCACTTGCTTCATTCTTTTTTGTAAAAAAGAATTAATCATCGTCTCTTCTTGCGCTGGCGAAATCGTATTTGGAATCAAACATGTTTGATCAATTTCTGGTAATGTATTTATCAAAACATAAATTTCTGGGTTTTTAATGACATTTTGCATATCTTCGAAATTTATTTTTTGAATAGATTGAGAAGTTCCCATAAGTTAAAAATGCTGCTATTTTTAAATTATTTGAATTGGTTTTGTTTTTCTTTTGTTTTAATTTCATTTTAATTTCTTTGCTTCTATTTTTAATTATTTTTTAACAAGACTTTCCTTGTCAATTGTTATTTTGGG
>Ga0136644_10004745_pt1 | contig 10023 bp, 17 predicted proteins | sample C_130820_EF_Meta_FD_94780 | JGI IMG/M metagenome (GOLD analysis project Ga0136644, IMG submission 94780) | Freshwater microbial communities from Lake Croche, Canada to study carbon cycling - C_130820_EF_MetaG (v2) (version 2) | ecosystem: Environmental > Aquatic > Freshwater > Lake | place...
ACCACACGTGTTCCTCCGCAGATGCAAAAAAACTCGGTTGACAATTTTCGAGGGACACATTGTTTTTTATGTGTCTCGCGATATTGTTCAAACTCTTCCCAAATTGCGTCAAGTTCACACATTTTTAGCATGGCGTCTACGCGACAAAACCTTGCTCTATTTTAGACACAATTTTTGACACAAAAGTACTTGTGACTTCTGCAGCCACGTGGGTCAGCCCCAAAAATAAAAAGAGGTCCGGGTGCAAATGGTGCGAAAATCATAAAGTAGAGACCCTCGAGTATGCGCCAACTCCAAGTGACTCAAGAATCATTTATTTTATCCAATATTAAATCTACGTGTGCAAGCGTCGATTCATCATCTATATAGGTTACTTTGAGACTCTTGAGACCATCGACGCATTCTTTGAGATCTTTCGTTAGCCCCAAGGTGATTGCTTCGTTGACAACTGCATCGACGCACAAGAGAGTCGATCGACGATTGTCCCCGTTGAACCAGCGAAAAAATCCATTTGCTCTCTTGTCAATTGTTATTATGCCATTCCGAGTTGTCAGTTTCTGACCCTCTCGAAGGTTCGAGAGAACCCTCAATGTTGTGACAACGTGACTGTACCTCATCTTTACTCTTCTTGTGTTTTTCATTCTAAGTGAGTGAACACATAAAAAATTTCCCCTCTTCAAATAAAAACAATGATCGCCTTCAAAGTTCCCGCTAATTTGTACAATCCATGCAAAAAGTGTAGGTACTTTGACCAGGGGACATGCAAACTTTTCAAGTACGCGGTTTCGAATGTGGACGATAAAAAAACATTTGATTCGTACGCTGATGCCGAGATGTGTCGACGCGATGAGGAACTTTGTGGAAATGATGGAAAATATTTTAAGTTGAAAAAGTAAAATGTTTTGGATAAATCACACAAAAATGCAGATTCGAAAAGAGTTTCAGAGTGGGTGGTCGCGCGAAAAGGATCATATTTCGACGGTTCCGGACTCCTCGAACATGGACTTTATCACGTGTTACATGTACGATATTGATCCGAGTGAACTTTTTGGAAGCCCCATAAAAAATAAATGCCCAAAGTAGGAAAGATGTACGTTGTCCTCTCTAAGAATGGTTGTACTGGGTGCGATGAAGCTTTTGATTTGCTTGAGAGTCGAGGGTTCAAGGTTGAGAAGAGGTTTGTCACAAAGGATGAACTCTTTGGCGAAAGTGTGTACCCACAAATTCTTCGAAACGGTCAACATATCGGTGGCTTGTATGATCTCAAGAATATACTTGAGGACCCCATTCTCAGTGCCAATCCAAATCGTTTTACTGTCTTCCCCATTATGTACCCTAGTCTTTGGGGACTTTACAAGAATGCCCAAATGTCAAATTGGACTGCAGAAGAGATTGACTTTAGTAAGGACATGGACGACTGGGTGTCTCTGTCGGAAAATGAAAAACATTTTGTAAAGACAATTCTTGCATTCTTCGCCTCCTCGGACGGTATTGTCTTTGAAAACCTGAACATGAACTTTGGGACGGAGGTTCAGATTTCGGAGGCTCGTTCTTTTTACGCATATCAGCAACACAATGAAATGGTTCACGGTGAAACCTATAGTCTTCTTTTGGAAAAGTACATTCGTGATATTCAAGAAAAGAATGAAATGTTTCGGGCACTCGAGACTGTTCCTTGCATTCGTAAAAAGGCTCGATGGGCAATGTCCTGGTTCGATCCCGATAGACTCTTTGTGGAGCGCCTGATCGCCTTTGCATGCGTCGAGGGCATCTTTTTCTCTGGATCATTCTGTGCGATATTTTGGCTAAAGAAGAGGAGTCTCCTTCCCGGTCTCTCGTTTAGCAATGAGTTGATAAGTCGGGATGAGGGTCTTCATCTCGAATTCGCTGTTGAACTCATTAGTTTGCTCAAGTACAAGCCGAAGAGTGACACTGTGCTCACGATTATTCGGGACGCTGTGGATATCGAAAAGGAGTTTATTCTCGAGGCACTCCCCTGTAAACTCATCGGAATGGATGCGGAGAAGATGTCCCAATATATCGAGTTTGTCGCCGATCGTTTACTAAAACAACTGGGTCTTCCCGTCTTTTGGAACTCCAAGAACCCTTTTGACTTTATGGAAAATCTAGCTCTTGATGGCAAGACCAATTTTTTCGAAAAGCGTGTCGGAGACTACTCCAAGTTCAGCGAGTCGAGTGGACCAATCGGCTTCGACGAAGACTTTTAGGGAATCCTGTGGTTTCTGATTCTTCACCAAGACGTCATATATGATGACCATTGCTATCAAGAGCGTTGCAATTGCAAAAACTGTACCAAAAATGCTCATTCTACATTCTTCACACATTTAATTAAGACTCGCATACTGGACTGTACCTCTTGGTTGTTGTTCGAAATCGACGAATCCAATTGGTGAAAGTGTGAAATCAGCCGGAATTATTGGGCTTGGGAGAAAGTCCTGGGTTGGTGGGGGTGCTGGTGGGGCCGGACCATCACCCAACATGTAGTTTTCTGCGTTCGGTTGGAGCATTGACGGGTCTGCGTAGGGATTCTCCATTGCCGGCAAATCCGGGAGTGTCATTGTGTTCTGAACGGAACTCCCAGATTGAGCGGGTGGAAATGGGGTCAGAGCACCAGCCATAAATTCGCTCTTTAAGTTTAGAGTGGTCCACACGATGAACAAGAACAAAATCCCGTGGAACATGAGTGAAGATGTGCCGGTCAATCCAAAGAGTTTTTCGGTGAATTTAAAAGCCATCGGGGATGAGAAAAGCACAAAAATAAGGGCAAACATCAGGGACAAGAGGAACTTTTTCTCCTGTCGAACACCATCACACCCACATCCACAGTCGAGAAAGAAGTTCTTCATTTTACTAGTATGTCAGAAAAAAGTTCACTTAAAGTTGAGAGACCATAACTAAGAAAAGAAGTACAAATGGCTCTTCAAATTCAATCTGCATCTACTTTCAATGCTTCCAACGTTGTTTTCTCCACTCTTCGCAAGAATAAATCAGGTGGCAAAGCTGTATACCTGAACGGAGCTAGTGGATCAAAGCTGTACCTCGAGTTTCCATTTATGCGTGCACCCTTTGGCCTTTCAACCTTTACTGACGAAGCCACCAAGAAGACTTCGTACTCACTTGACTTGTCGTTTGACAAGAATGATGAATCCCTTTTGAAACTTCAAGAGACTCTCAAAAAACTGGATGACACTGTAATCAATATCGTTGCCCAGAATTCACAAGAGTGGCTGGGTAAAAAGTACAACACCAGTGTCATCGAGCAAGCCCTGTACAAACCACTGGTTCGTCCGGGCAAAGGAGACTACGCGTCAACTATGAAGCTCAAGATTATGTGTGATAACAAGACTGGTGCGTTTATTCCAGAAGCGTACAACTTTCAGAGAAACCTCGTCTCTCTCGACAGTATCGAAAAGGGTCAAAAGGTGAAGTGCATCGTCGATCTCAATCAAATCTGGTTCATTGACAACAAGTTTGGAATCAGTGCCCGACTTCAACAAGTTCTCTTGGAGCCGTCGAAGAAACTACCCGCGTTTGCCTTCAAGGATGTCGGGGCTGTCGAGGAGGAACCAGTAGAGGAGTACGAGGAAGAGGACGAGCCGGGTGGTGACGAGTAAACCCAAAAAATAGTAGTAGCTAGTAATAAGAAAATGAATGTAACTAAAAATCTACATAATTTGTTAAAAAATGGCGAATGCCATCCAGAACGCGTCATGTCGTCCATTGTCAACAAAAACGGGTTTGGTGGATTCCGCGTTATGAACATAGTCAAGACGAATGGAAACTCTCTAAATGTTGTTCCGCGTAAAAACACAGTGGTTTCAAAGAAACGAGGTCTCGGTTTATTGGGTAAAGGCGAGTACGGTAAAGCCTATATAGGTTGCATAAACTCAAATTGTAAAAAACAAGTTGCGATAAAGATTCAAAAAGATGGTGGTCTCGATCACGAGTTTAAAATTCTCAAAAAGGTTTGGGACATTACACCTCATGTGGCGAGGCCATATCTCTACAAAAAGTGTGGTAAAAGCGAGATTATGTACTCTGAGTACGCAAATGGCGGCGACTTTGACAATTTGTTTGACAAGTACCAAGACATTTTGACCCATAAAGTTCTTCAGACTCTTACGTTTCAGATTATTTACACAATGTACGCAATTCAGAAACAATACCCAACGTTCCGACACCTTGACTTGCACACGGGAAATGTGTTTCTCGACACAAACTTTCCGAAAACTGGTGGAACAAAGTACGACACTGAAAAGGATGTGGCCCACAACTTTCGAGTACCAAATATAGGGATCCGTGTACTCATTGGGGATTTCGGGTTGGCATCTATGAAGGGTCTGGAGAGTAAAAATGTCGTGAATCTGCGTCACAAGAATAAATACGGGATTGGTCCAGATACCAATCCTTTTTTTGATCTTCATTACTTTTTGTCATTTTTACTTGAAAAGACTGAGAAACAGAAATTACCATCAACTCTTGGATTCAGAAAATTCTTAAAAGATGTCTTACCACCCGAGTACAGAGGTGTCAGTTCCACCAAGGTTTCAGAGGGTCGGCTCAAGTATAACGTCAATCACCCAAAACTTCCATCAATTGCAAAGGTGTTGAACAATGAGTACTTTCGGCCATTTCGTATTTTCACCAGGAATATGCCTGGACACAACATCACCAACAGGTACCCCAAGAAGCACAATGTCAACCTCTTTAACGCATTTCAGAAAAAGTTAAAGACTCTTAAGATTGGCAAGAGGAGTCCCGTGAGTCCCGTGGCTTACAAGAACAAGAACAAGAAACCCGCGATCAAGAAGAGGGTCGTCGTCCCCAGAAAACTCGTGAATGAGAACGTGAACGTGAACAAGAAAAAGTTTCTCGAGTCTCTGAAAAGGGCGGTGGCGAATGCAAACCTCAAGAAGGTCCCGTCCGTGGTACCAAAGAAGGTCCCGGCCCCCAAGAAAAAGGTGGTTGCCCCCACAACCCGCTTCGAACTCAAGGCTCTCAAGCCACCTCCACCAGTTCCTATGATTTCAAAAGATAGAATCGCCGAACTCAAGGCTTTTGTCAAGAACAATGGGGTTGAAATTGTCAAGAGTTCCGCGCCCGCGCCAACCGTGGTGGTCACTGTGTCAGCCGCCGAAAAGAGGAGGCAACTCGAAAAGGAGACGTACAGAATTTACGAAGAATTGAAAAAGAAGAACAAGAATGCTTACAATCTGAAAAAGGCGAAGGATCCCAATATGGATCCTTGGGACCCCAATCTTGATCAATTTTTGGACAATGCGAGAACTCAAGCTGTGCGCGAGGCAAGGGTCAAGAAATAAAATACCACCACCATGTAAATGGAATTAAACACAAACACTATTATTATGATTGTTGCCGCTGCTATGATTCTCTTGATTCTCTACATGAAGTTTGGAAAGAGCACCTTTGTAGGAACGGATTGGACGTCAGGAAGCGGACCCTCGACGGATCTTCCGGGTACATCGGGTAAGTGGACTGTTTATGGGTCCGACAGTTGCGGTTGGACTCTTAAACAGTTGGCAGTCCTTGACACCAAGGGAATTCCTTATAACTATATAAATTGCGGTGATCCATCAAATGCCGGAAAGTGCAAGGGAAAAACTGCATTCCCGACATTGGTCGATCCAAAGGGAGTGACTTCAGTCGGTTTCAATGGGTTTGCTTAATTTAGTACCCACGAATGACGCTGATGGTAATAGACATCAGAAGTGCGTCAAGAAGAGACGTGAGAGGCTTGACCCCCGAAACGTGCGGAACAAGGACCCTGTTCCAGAGGAACATGAGGATAAATGCGCTAATCACGATGATGAGCACGAGAACAGTGAGTTCGTACAGAAATTCGGAGATTGTCTTGGCATCAACGAGGCTCCTGAACATTTTTAATACATGCAAATATTAAAAATGATTCCCCCTCCTTCGCCCGACGCCCCGCCCTACAAATGGGAGCCCTGGGGAACCGTGGGACGACGGTCAAACAACTGCTACGCCTATGCGATGAACTGTTTTCAGTTTTATAGACCCCAAAAGAGCACCCCTGGTGATGAAACAAAATTGACCAACTTTAAGTTGCCCCCGTACACAACCAAGGCTGGCCTCACAAAGAGAATCCTTCTCGATAATCCCGGAAAGGTTTTCAAATGTTCTGCGACGTCAAAGTGTCCCAAGGGGTTTTACAAGATGATGATGTTCATAGCCAGACATGGACAAGAGTTTGATGATTTTCACTTTTATAGGCAACACAGTGAGGTTCACTACAAGGTGAAACGTGGTGACACTGCTGCGAGTATCGCCAAGTTTTTTCAGATTCCTGTTCAACACGTAAAGGAGAACGGCCCCCTGAGAGTCGGAAAGTGCATCGAGATAAAGGCGAACGTTTGGAGCCACAAACAAGGATGGGGAACTGGCCCCCTGTTGGTGGATGCAAGCGGAAAGCTGATAAAGGATCCTCGAAAGGCTGACAGAAACTATGGTGAACTCAATTACAAACAGTACGGAGGTTCATTCTGCGTCAAAAATTGCGGAATTCAAATCGGTAAGACGTATTCCTAAATCTCTAAAAAATGACTCGAGATCAACTTCGTTTTCAAGTGAAACATGAATATTTGTCTCTGAGAAATCCTGAACATGACCCATTTGTTCTATGAACCTCCTGATTTCTTCCGAGTTTTCTGGTGAAAATGTATTCGACACAAGTTTCTCCACGTTTTGAATATTGATACTCACCTTGTACTTGTCCACAAAGGAGCGACACTCTGGACACGTCGCCGAACCCTTTGTGTTCCACTCGTTGATGCACTTTTTGTGAAATCTGTGGTTACATCGGAGCACTTTTGAACTTCTCGTCTTGGCAACTGGATTCAAACATATGGAGCACGTACCTATGTTTGAACCGTGAAGATGACAGTTTACTTTTTTACATCGTGTGCCAAATGAGGTTAGTTCATTACAAAGTGACATCTTAGTCTAAGAAAACATGTTATTTTAGTAAGTATTCGGCACAGCTAACAATGCGGTGTCACATCGACTACATTGAGCGCCCTGGAAATCCTTGTTAAAGATGGCCGGTCCCATCTTCTGAAGCATCTTCCTGTAGCTGTAGTTGTCCTCATAATAAATCTTGTTCTTTTGCATTACGTAATCGTTGAAAAGTTTTGAAGATGTGTTAATGGTGTAACAGCGACCATCAGCCATACCAATACGTTCAGACATTTGAAGTACACTGAGAATTATTTCTAGGGTAAAATCCGTAAACCCACGAATCAGATTCATCGCCACCATAAAAATGGTGGTACCCAGAAATCTTTGGTTTTGTGTAAAAAAGGATGAGAATACCCAACAAAAGTATCAAAAAGACAATGTTGTACATTTATATACTATAACTTATTAATTCGCGTCCCACAGTCGTTATAAAGTGATTTGGCAAGCGTGGCTCAGATGTCAAGAATGTTATCCCACTTGTCGACGCAATCGTGGGTTGAAGTTGGAACCCAGCCTCGTCGCTCTTAATCATTTGCTCTTGATAAATCATATCCAGGTCAGACTGTTTCACAGTGATCAATGGGGTGGGTTTCTGTCGTTCACGGGGTGCGATATTTAATCCATCTGGACTACCAAAAAACTCTGGAGACGCAACAGTTGCCACAACACCTATTACAATGACAATCATAAAAAACAAGAGTGTCGTGTACCTCATTTACTCTTAGCATGTAAATAATTATTGTGGGTACACACATATAAGCGCATTGTTTTCTGGGCTCAAGACGGAGGTTCTCTTGGTCGCACTGGAACCTGGACAAACAAATGAGTGGTCACCGCAATTCATTTGTGCGACTCCATATTTAAATGAAAAGTTTGGATCTGGTACAACATCATTCACATTTCCACATGTTATCATGTAGTCTACAGTCTTGTGTGCAGAATCTGCATCTTCAGCAATGTTGAATCCAAGTCTATTTTTCACATCTGGAATAATGTAAGACTCGTTACTCATGTACACGAGGAATACCACTAGGACAAAGAAAACGCCAACCACGAGTGCTTTCATTCTTGTATTTTTAGGAGAATTTTATTGATGGGTTGTCCCTGGTAAACACCCAAGGCTTGAATCCCCGTTCACGCAACACTGGAATCCAATCTGGAAAGCGATAACCCATAAAGGTTTCAAAAACATCCGTCTCCTTTGTTTTTGAAACTTTAATCTTTGGATCAGAGTTGATGTTTTGATTCACAATGTTAAACGCATAGGCAATCTCCTTGAGAGTTTCCGCACCTGTTATGATAATCTTCCCCGTGCTGAAGATGCTCACCGTAACCTCCTTCATATCGGCGGCTGGTTTAAATTTGATTTTGACCGCAGAGTACCTGTCGGGTTCAAAAGACACACTAAATATTCCAGACCTTGAAAAGTGCGTGGCAACTTGCATCAAGTTGACATTCCAGTTGAGACTAAAGTTTGTGTTAATCATCACGACTCGATAACTATCAACCGGAATACCCTTGTCCTCGTCACCCAAAAGAGCCTTGAAAATCGCAGAGAGTTGCTTGACGATCCTCATACAGTCAAAAAGATCCGAACATCCCGCAACCTGAATGCTTCCATTTGGAAAAACCTTTATAGACTTGGTGCTGTACTGATCAGTGTACCCGAGCGTAATCTGGTTGTAAAAGGTTGTTGGCTTCAAACGCCACTCAAACCCCTCAAAGTCGCTTCCAACCATTTTGACTCGAATGGATCCACGATTTTCAAGGGCAGCCTTTATTTTGTGAATGTCGATGGTTCGTTCGCAGCTCGAAATCATCGTAATTGTGGTGATTTTGACCCACGATGGGCGGTGTTCCTCGGGAATGGCATTTCGAAACTCATTGAGCGTAAGCACATAACTAAAAGACTTTTGGGCAATCATCTCGCTTTTCTTTTTACTTTTGTGGCTCTTTGGAAACCCTGGTTATTTTTGGACATATATTTAGCTAGTTGGCAGGGGCTTAAATTTGTTTGCAATTCTATTAGGAAAATATTCACTCACTACATTTGAATACAAAGTACACACTTTGTTATTCTCCATACTGGTACTGGGAGTGGAGCTGTAACACAAGGTGGTGGTACCCATGCAATCTCTATCAGCTGTACATGTGGAACCAACAGCAATTGATCCTGCTGTGGCACCCGTGGCCAACTCCATCCCTGAAAACTTGATGATCAAGAAAACAACAAAGAACATCAAGAGAATTCCAACAATATTCGTATTAACCTTCATTTATATTACGCAACTAAAATGATGGGCGATGAAATGCTGGCCTCCCCCCCATGTTGGGGTGTTGTCTGTGGTCGTCTTTGTCTTCTTCTTCCATTTGGGGAGGTGCTCCTCCCCCCAGGCCTACTCTCCAATTCCAAGGATTATACACGGGAGGCACAAGCATCTCAACCCCCGAAAACTTGACGATTAAGAAAACAGCAAAGAACATCAAGAGAATTCCAAAAATATTCATGTCAACCTTTGCTGTAGAACCCTTCATTGTATTTATTAGATGCATTTAAAAAAATTAAACTTTTCATTGTGAGAAAGAGTACAATGTGGGTCAAGTCTGCACAGTATATCGAAAACACTGGAACTATCTCAGTCACATACACCAAGTATCTACCTGGAACTGGATGGAAGGATCACACCGAGTTTTTTGGTTCGAGCCCCTCTGGAGGATGGACGCACCTGGAGTTTGACCAATCGAGCACCACTACACTCTTTGAATTCCTGAATGCAATGGTTGTCAAGGATATCACAATCAAGAGGAGAATCGCCAAGTTGGCCCTGGATCACGCTCTTGAGTCTGAGAGGTACTCTGACATTATTGCACACATATCACTCTTGGATCCCACATTTGAACCCCCTGTGTTCAACCACCGTGCGAGGTGGCAGAGAGAATTGGAGAGGGATATTGCGACAAACACGAGTTGGGCGGTCATCTCATCCTGCTACAACGAAAAGA